>SDBT01008423.1_pt1 | contig 16855 bp, 16 predicted proteins | sample 2277101 | NCBI WGS metagenome assembly SDBT01 (sample SAMN10404973, study PRJNA504765) | marine sediment metagenome | isolation source: marine sediment core GS10_PC15, 103 cmbsf | place: Arctic Ocean: Southern Knipovich Ridge | collected 2010
ATCCTGTCCGCTGCCGTGACCGCTGCCGGCGATAATTACCTGAGGGTTGGCCATAATCACGGCTTCCAGGCTTATCTTTGGGTATTCGTCGGTCAGGTCCTGTGCAATATTTATCCCTCCCGCCCTTTCGATAAGCTCATGGATGCGGGTCTCCGAGCCCACCGTCATCAGCGGGTCATGCCATAGAACGTAAAGAACCCGTGGTCTCTGTTCCTCAGGCAGAGCCGTTTTGTCCGTTACTGCCTTAATCCGACCCTCCATTTCCGCGGTCAAATTAGCCGCTTCTTCCGCTTTGCCCGCTACGGCACCAACCAGGCTTATCGCATCCAGGACTTCGCCAATCGTCCGCGGGGCCAGTACCAGTACGGTAAGATTGAGCCTCTCCAGCCGTGGTACCACCTCATCCTGGTGCAGGTTTGCCGCCAGTATCAGGTCCGGTTGAATTGCCACCACCTTCTCAACATCAACGGTGGAATACCCCCCTATCTTCGGTTTCTGCCTGGCTGCTTCAGGGTAATCACCGTATTCGGTAACACCCACCACTCTGTCTTCCAGTCCCAGAGCGTACAGGATTTCAGTATTGCCCGGCGCCAGTGATATTATCTTTTCCGGTAGTTTATCCACCCTGACTGTTCTGCCTGCCTGGTCAATTATTTCCATGGGGAATGCCGTCTTCTCATTAAAAGGTGCCTTTGGCTCTTCAGTGGCAGACGGGGTGCAGGTCGCCAGCAAACCCAATATTACGACCAGGGCTATGTAAAGCATTACCATTCTCCGCCACGTTATCTTCATCTCGTTCTCCCGCTAATAGCCTTAAAAATAAAAACCCTCGCTCCGGCGAGGGGAAACAAAAATTCCTACTCCTCCCCGCGGAGTAATGTAGGCTACTAAGGGCTGGCGTTCTGACTTGTGATGGCTCATCCATCACTCACAGTGGCGCGGCCGCGTCGGTTTTGCACCGACTTGCCTTCCATTTAAGCCCTGACTCGCGCCAGAGCACCCCTGTATATTATCTTTAAGTATAACTTACTATATTTTGAGTGGACAATGCAATATTTTGAATATTTTTGGAAAAGATGGCATCGCTTTTCCAATTGTGAACACGGCTATTTTGCCGGCGGTATTGCCTCCTCTTCTACGGGGCTACTATCCTGTTCCTGAGAATGCCGATGCCTTCTATTTCCACTTCAATAACATCGCCCAACTTCACCGGGCATAAGCCTCCCCCGGGTGTCCCCGTCCAGACCACGTCTCCGGGTTGCAGGGTCATAAACGCCGATATGTAGCTTATCAGCTTCTCAACTCCATAAACCATGAGGCTGGTATTACTGTCCTGCTGGACTTTACCATTGAGCCGACTTCTGATTTTCAGGTTGTGGGAATCGAGACCGGTTACCAGAAAGGGCCCCAGCGCTCCAGACGTATCGAAGCCTTTGGACCGTGTCAGGCGCCCATCTTTTTCGGTAATATCGGGGGCGGTGAAGTCGTTGCCGCAGGTGTAGCCGAGAACGTAATCCAGTGCCTTCTCTTCCGGCACATCTTTGGCTTTGCGCTTGATGACAAAGCACAACTCTCCTTCGTAGCATAAATTCTGAGATATTTTAGGATATATTACCGCATCCTCCGTACCGATTATGGTGTGTAATGGTTTGAAAAACAGCGCTGGCTCTTTGGGGACCTCCCAGCCCAGTTCTTTAATATGGTCCATGTAGTTCATACCACAGGCGATGGTGATGCCGGGCTCAACCGGCACCAGAAGTTTCACGTCTCCCAGTTGACACAACCTGGCTCCTTTCTCAAATTCACCATATATATTGCCCTCGAGAGAAAATATGGTTTCTTCCTCGACGATACCCCAGGTAACCTTGCCCTGCCACTGAAAACGCGCTATTTTCATTGCTTTTTTCTCCTTCGCCCAATTACTCACCTTATTTTATACTACTTTAAATACCGAGAATACGCCTGGCATTCTCTGATAGTAACATTCGCTTCTCCTCGTCAGTAAAAGGGAGCCGCAGTATTTGTTCCAGCTGTGGCTGCAGCGGTATCCCCGGCAAATCGGTGCCAAACATTATTCTTTCCACACCTATCTTGCGGAATACTCTGACGACATCTTCCTCAGCAAGGCTGCGCCGGGCAACCACCGGCAGCTGGTCCGGAGCCGAAAACCCCTGCGATGTGTCAAAGTAGACATTGGGGTACTTTTGCGCCAGTTCTATCCTCTCATCCCACCAGGCAGAGCCAATGTGAGCCAGTATGACGGTCAGTTTGGGAAAAGCTTCGAGCACTTTCTCCCAGTTCTTCGGTTCGGCGAAATTTTGCTCATCCTCATATGGTTTATAGCCGAGCGGGTTGGGATACATAAATACCAGGTGCGAATGCGGCCACGGACCGGAATCAGACAGGATGGGCAGGCCCAGCTCCTGGCATTTCTGGTACATAGGCCAGAAAACCTCATCATCCGGGTAACATGAAAACTGACCCGGATGCATTTTCACTCCTTTTGCTCCCTGGCCGACTCTCAGGACTACTTCTTCGGTTATAGCTTCAGGCCCCCCCAGGTCATCAGACATGCCTATAAAGGGCAGTAATCTTGGCAAGCGGCGACCCACACCGCATCCCCACTCGTTCATCTCACGCATTATCGGTCCGATTTGCCTGCCGATTCTTTCCTTCTCCTGCCGCCTCTGAGCCTCGGGAAGCGCCCCCAGTTTTGCTTTCTCGTACAGCGGACCACGGTATTGCCGGGGGACAAGAATCATAAAAGCCGTTTTCAAAATGTTATTTCTATCCATATATTCAATGGCTCTTTCCGGTGTCGCCCATCGGTCACGTTCCCTGCGGCCCGGGAGCGGGAAGTACTCCCTCTCCTCATCTTTTTCCCGGCAAAGGTGAACGTGCACGTCAATGATTTCGAAGTCTTCCATATATTTCTCCTCTCAGCGTAATAAATTAATTACCTGTGGACACTCTAAAAAATAGACGCGTCAGGCACATAACTGTTCGCTTATTCTTTGGACCAGTACCATTTCTTTAGACAATGAATGTATTCCCTCTCTATTTTACTCTTCACCTCCTCAAGTTGCTCCGGGTCAATAATCCAGGGCACCCCTTTGGCCACACGTTCCTTTATCTTTTCTGCCACCTCTTCGCCCAGCCCGTATTTCTCGCTGTCAAATTGTTTATCTGCCCAGGCAGTCCGGACATCTTCGGGCCATCTCCAGACACCGGAAAGGTCATAGTGTGTCAATGGCCCATCCAGGGGAAGGCGAAAGCCAAAAGTAGCTCTAACCCCCAGGTCAATATCTTCGGCGGTGGCCACTCCCTCAGCCCAGAGGCGGAATGCTTCTCTCCGCATGGCGGCCTGTATACTGTTAACCAGGCATCCGGACGATTCCTTCAGTACCCGGATCGGCACCTTTCTGATTTTTTTCATTAAGTCATAAGTAATATTTAAGGTTTCCTCAGACGTTCCGGGGCCTCTCCCTACTTCAACTCCAGGGATGATGTGTGCCGGAACGAAGTAGTGGGTAATAGTTATCTTATCCTGCCTCTCAACCGCGGCGCCAAATTCACTGAGCAACAGATGAGAGGTATTGCTGGCGATGATAGTATGCGCCGGACATTGCCGGTCAAGCTCATTGAATAGCTTCCGTTTATCCTCAACTTTCTCGGTTATAGCTTCGGTTATGAAGTCGCTGCTTCTGGCGACTGCCGTCAGCTCGGTAGTGGTGGTTATTCGAGCCAGAGCTTCATCCGCCTGCTGGCGAGTTACCAGCCCTTCTTGAACAAAGATGTCCAGGTCCAGTGCTATCTTTGTTAAGGACTGTTCCAGAACATTTTCGCTGACATCGCAAAGCATCGTTGGGTATCCCCCTAGGGCAAAGTTAATAACTATCCCGGAGCCCATTGTGCCCGCACCGACGACTCCCACTTTTTTAATATCTTCCATTTTCATAGTTATCTCAACAACTCCTTTCCTTTAACGCCCGCAATATATCTTAAATATTTAGTTCTTTTTCGTCCCTGCTGTCAAGGGTTATTAATAGGCTACATGCCATATCGATAATTATACAGGTTGAAATAGAAATCAGATTAATGGTTAAATTACTTGAATTGCAATCTGGAGGTATCGAATGGGACGAAAAGTGGGCATGGTCCATGCCGGGAGCTCCAATGTTCCTTTGTTTAACGAATTAACTTCTGAAATCATGCCCGGTGTGGAAATTGTCCACCTTGTTGACGAAGGGCTACTGTCTATGGCGGAGGAACAGTTTCACAGGCATGTCGTGCGGCGGCTTAAAATGCTGGCTTCTTTTGCCGAGGAGTCCGGGGCAGAGGTCGTGCTGCTCACCTGCACTGCCTTCGGCCGTCTGGTCGATGAGATTAAGGAGACAGTCAACATTCCCGTAATGTCGGTACTTGAGATTATGGTCGATGAGGCAATGGGTGTGAGTGACCATATTGGTATCCTGGGTAGTCATCCCGGGGCACTGGCATCAGCTTCGCAAATAATCCCGGAACAAGCCAAACTTGGGGGAAAGAAAACTAAAGTGAAGACACTGCTGTGTCCGGGGGCTTTTGACGCCCTGAGGCGCGGGGATTTGGCCACTCACGACCGCATTGTCATAGAGCATCTGCACCAGCTGATGGACGAGGTAAAGGTAATCGTCATACCCCAGCCGTCCATTGAAAAAGCCGTGGAAAAGGTTTCTCAGGCCAGTCGTAAAGTACCCATCATGTCCAGCGCTCGCCTGTCGGTAGAGCGCTTAAAAGAAAGGCTGGACAGCCTAGCGTAATCATTTCAGAGACAAGCCACAAATGCGCCATCTCTTTTCATATCTGCCGCCGAATCAGAACGAATTCAAAACAGGAGGATTAATTGAAAGTGGAAAGTAAAGAACCTTATGCCAGCCAGGAAGAATACCGCAAGTACATTATTCGCTATGCTGACGTTCCTGCTATAGAATTGGCCCCTGGTATTAAAGCTCACATTATATCTTCTGAAAAGATTACCCTGAGTTTTGCCAGTGCGGAACCGAATGCCCCACTTCCTCCTCACCGCCACGAAAATGAACAAATATTGATAGTCCTGGACGGCGCAATCGATTTTGTAATAGAGGGTAAACAATATCACGTTGAAAAGGGAGACGTCATCGTTTTACCATCAAATACAGAACACGGAGCGTATTTTACCGAAAAGGGAGCCCGTGTTATCGATGCATTCTCACCTCCCAGGCAGGACTTTGTGGCCAAACTGGAAGAGGTAAAGAAGAGTCAGAAGAAATAACTTAGATAACCATATCCCGCACGCCCAATAACGTCAACCGATACTAAAATTATCCTGTCATTCCCGTTCCTACATGTTATATAATATTGATACACGACCCGGCGATAAGGAGCACGTCATTTGCCATCTCTTACTGAAGCATACCTGGACATTGAAACGACAGGTCTTTCTTTTTCGCTCGACGAAATCACGGTAACAGGTGTTTATCTTTGTAATGGTGATGATACCAGATTCATTCAACTGGTGGGCAAAGATGTCACTGCCGGCAATATACTTGAAGCTCTCGCCGGAGTAGGCAAAATTTACACCTACAACGGCAGCCGATTTGACCTGCCATTCATCCATCTTCGTTTAGGGATAAACCTGGCTGAGCTTTTCAGTCACCATGACCTGATGTACGACTGCTGGAGAAACAATCTGTATGGCGGATTCAAAGCCGTGGAAAGGCAGTTGGGCATAGAGAGAACATTAACCGAAGTAACTGGCTATGACGCAATAAGGCTGTGGTGGAGATATATTGACGGCTTTGACCGGGATGCCCTGAATACACTGCTTGAATACAATAAAGAAGACGTTCTGAATCTGAGAACTCTAAAAGAAAAGATAATTTAACACCTGGATAATACTTACCCGGCTCGAAGCCAGAAAGGTAATAGACAGAAGAGAGTACACAAAGAAAAGGAACCAGTGCTATGAGAATCATTCAGGACAAATGCGTAGCCTGTTTAGAATGCATAGATTATTGCCCGGTGGAAGCTATCAGAGAGGACCCAGCAAAGGGTTAAGTATTTATTGACGAAGATGAATGTGTGGAATGTGGTTGCTGCTTGAAAGCTGATGTTTGCCCGTCCGAAGCCATCTGGCAGCCAGAATTGGACTGGCGCCGAAGGTTGCGGGCCGAGTTCAGCGATGCATCCGTACCTCACCCGCTTACCGGTGTAAGGGGGAGGGGCACCGAAGAGATGAAAACCAACGATGTTACGGCTCGCTATCCCAGAGGACGAGTAGGTGTCGCGGCTGAGCTGGGACGTCCGGGCACGAGAACTCGCCTCCGGGATGTGGAAAAAGTGATCAAGACGGTGATTCCTTTTGAAGTTGACTTCGAAAAGGATAATCCTGTCTGTGCGCTGGAACTAACCACCATGTGCGGCCATGGTACAATTCCATTCAACCTTGTGCGCCGTATGTCTAAAGCCGTGCGAAGTAAAAAGCTCAGCCTGGAACAAGCGGCAACAGTATTGGGCAAACCCTGCGTCTGCGGCGTCTTTAATGCCAGACGCGCTCAGGCTTTACTTAAAGAATACATTGCCTGCACGGAAGACGAGTAGAGAAGAAACCTGATTCTGTATCGAGGCATCAAAAGATGGAGTTTGTGAGTTTCTCCCCTGCCGGGAAGCTCTTGTGCCACTTCAGGGATATGCATGTCTGATATCAGGCCAATTCTCATCGCGAAACAAAATCAACATAAATATCGTTTGATATTACATATGCTGCAAAACTATACTACATAATGCCCAATATTCGCGCCGAAGTTTACCTGGCCTAACCCTGGCATTCCGGGGGGCAGCTCATAAAGACGTGGTAAAATAGCGATGGAAGACGGCTAGAAGATGCCCTGCCCAAAGGAACATAATAGCCCAGGGAAAAGACCTCGGGGTTTGGGGATGCTATATAGGTCGCTTTATTTGAGCAAATTAAGGTTTACGAAGGGATGTTTTTATGTATGATCTACTGATTAAAAACGGCAGGGTGATAGACCCGTCACAGAATCTTGATGGTACTTTGGACATTGCGATAACTGGCGACAAGATTGCGACTGTTGCTGAAGACATTCCACGACAACAGGGCCAAAAAGTGATTGATGCCCGAGATAATATCGTCACTCCCGGTATCATCGACCTGCATTGCCATGTCGCTGGCAGCCTTCTTACGATGAGCATTGACCCCGATACTGCCGGTGTCAATCAAGGCGTGACTACCGTGGTTGACGGTGGAAGCACCGGGGAGGCTATCTTCGATGGGTTCCCAAGATATGTCATTCCATCATCTCGTACCGGAGTATTTTGCTTCCTTCACCTTGGTTCTCAGGGACTCAGCGTCATGCCAGAGTTACGTGACTGGGACGAAATAAATCTCGAAGCCACCGCTGCCGCTATCCATACCCATCGAGAACTGATTAAGGGTGTAAAACTGCGCCTGGTTGGCAATACAGTTGCTCGTGATGGGCTCAAGGTAGCAGAGATGGCTAAGAAGGTGGCGAGTCAGTTCGATCTGCCTATTATGATACATATCGGAGATTTGAAGAAACAGGTGCCCCCGACCTTAACTCAAGAGGTCCTCCCGTTGCTGGAGTCTGGTGATATATTGAGTCATGTTTATACCGCCAAGTCCGGCAGTGCCCTCCGCTCCGATGGGAAAGTACTGCCTGAGCTGAGGGAAGCAATGGAGAGAGGCGTAGTTCTGGACACCGCCCTGGGCAAGAATAACTTCAATTTCGAAGTCGCTCGCAGGTGTATGGAGCAGGACATCCTGCCCACTACTCTAAGCACCGACGTTGGTGCCTCGAACCTGAAGCACCCTGTCTATGGCATGACGGTGACCATGACCAAATTCCTGGCGCTGGGATTGGGTTTAAATCAGATTGTAGAGATGTCAACGCTAAACCCGGCCCGCGCCATTAGAGAAGAGAGTCGGATTGGCAGCCTGAGGCCCGGGATGGATGCTGATGTTTCTATCCTGCGGCTACAAACTGGAAGGTGGAAACTGGAGGACTCTGAGCAGGAGACCGTAGAGGTGGACAGATTAATCGTACCGATTATGGCAATCAAAGCAGGGCAGGTAATCCCGGCGCAACCTGAAGCCCAGCCACAGTCGCTAGATTAAGTTAGAGCGAACTACGTGTCTCCCGCTTAGAAAGACCGCAGGCATACTTTAAACGTAAAACCTCTTTAACCTTGCACACAGGCAACCTCCTGTTAGCCATAAAATCACCTCCTTTAGCGATTTCATGGCTTTTTTGTTACCCGGCGCTGCTCTCACCTCATCCCCGAGAACCGTGCGGCTCTAGCCTTAGCCCGGGGTGGCCGGTTTGCTCCGAAAAACGCCAAAAATGATACAATAGTAAAAAACATAGGGGGAGCTACAATGAAAAAGATCGGTTTTATTGGCTGTGGTACTATGGGCAAACCAATGGCTTTGAATCTGATTAAGGCTGGATACTCCCTTACTGTCCGTGACTTGAATCCGCAACCAGTTGAGGAGCTGGTAGCAGCGGGCGCTACCGCTGCAGATTCACCACGCGAAGTGGCTGAAAAATCAGAAGTCGTCATAACCATGTTGACCTCTTCTCCCCACGTAGAGCAGGTAATGTTTGGCCCGGATGGAGTCCTGGAGGGTCTAAAGAAGGGCTGTGTCATTATCGACATGAGCACTATCGACCCACTGGTTACCAGGAAGGTGGCTGCTGCCGCGGCTGAAAAGGGACTGAAGATGCTTGATGCCCCAGTGACTGGCCTGCAAGCAAAGGCCATAGATGGCACCCTTACTATTATGGTGGGCGGGGACAAAGCACTGTTTGAGCAATGTAAAGATATTCTACAGGTGGTGGGAGAGAAAATCTACCACGTTGGTGAGGTAAGTATGGGCGAGGTCGTCAAGCTGACCAATAATCTCATGGGTGTTATTGCTGGAATAGGCGCCTGTGAGGGCTTTCTGTTCGGGACAAAGCTTGGGGCTGACCCCAAGGTACTTCACGAGGTTATCACCCACGGTGGTGGAAATTCCTTTTTCTTGGAGAGACTCGCCCCTTATCCTGGTCTAGTACCCACTGCTCCGGTAAACAATGACTTTGCTCCAGGCTTTACCACTGACCTGATGGCTAAGGACGTTGGCCTTATCCTGTCTGCCGCAGAGGCTAATAAGGTCCCTCTGCTCGTGTGCAGCTTGGTTCGCCAGCTCATTGAAGTATCCCAGGCCAGCGGCTATGGAAAGAAGGACTGGACGATAGTAAACAAAATCATACAACGGCTTGGCGGAGTTGAAGCCTGACGCAGCTTCTTGACACTAAAATTTATTCTCTTCTTGGAAGGAATGAACGGAGGAAAATCTGATGGCGCAACTATATGGCTCTACAGGTAGAGTCTTGAGAGCAGACCTTACTCAAGGATGTACCTGGGAGGAGACTCTGGATGAAGCTACCTTGCGTAAATATTTCGGTGGTACCTGTCTGGGAGCAAAATATCTGTATGAAGAGGTTGACCCCGAGAGTCAATGGTCGCACCCGGAAAACCGGCTCTTTGTTGGCTCTGGACCTTTGGGCGGCACGAGGATACCCGGCTCGGGTTGTATCTCCTTTGTTACCAAAGGGGCAATGACCAACGGGGCTGCCTCGACACAGGCCAACGGATTTTTTGGAGCATTCCTAAAATTTAGCGGTTTTGACGCTGTAATTCTTCAAGGTGCCTCTTCCGACTGGAAGTACCTATATGTTCACGATGGCATCGCTGAACTTCGTGATGCCAGTCATCTCCAGGGGCAGGATACGTGGGAGACCGGAGAATCCATAAAGAAAGAACTTGGTTACGGTAAGAAGAATATGAGTGTCTTCAGCATCGGGCCCGCCGGCGAGAATCTGGTGAAATTTGCGGTACCTTGCGGAGATTGCGGTCATGTTGCTTCCTCCAATGGCGTGGGAGCGGTTATGGGCTCCAAGAAACTCAAGGCCCTGGCGGTTGCCCGTGGCAAGAATAAAGTGGAGGTGGCGGATAGTGAGCAACTGGCGGCCATAGTTAAACAGCTCGTAGAAAAAGGGCGAAGTACCAATCTTGCCTTTAATAGAGGCACCACCGCTGGCGTAGCCCCACAGTATGCCGTTGGCCAGTTGCCAATAAAGAACTACAATGAATTTACTTTCGGGGAGTATCCCAGTTTTGTAAGCGATCGCGTCCGGTCCGTTTTCGAAACCAAGCTTGCACCCTGCTGGGCCTGTCCATCCCAGCACTGTGAGATGATGAAGGTAACGGAAGGCCCCTATACCGGGTACGTTGGTGAAGAGCCTGAATATGAGCAGTGGGCATCCTGGGGTCCGCAAATCTATCAGCAAGACCCGGGAGCGGCAGTTGTGCTCAGCAACGATGTGGATCGACTCGGCATGGACACCAATGAGGCCGCCTGGGTTGTTGGCTGGGTCATGGAGTGCTATGAAAAAGGTGTACTCACGGCACAAGACCTTGACGGACTGGAGATGACCTGGGGAAACGTTGAGGCGACGAGAGCTTTGCTGAGAAACATTGCTCACCGCCACGGCTATGGCAAGATTCTGGCGGAGGGAGTGAAGTATGCTGCGGAGCAGCTGGGGGGCGAAGCGACTAACTGGGCTATATACACAGGCAAGGGCAATAGCCCCAGGACTCATGATCACCGCGCGCGCTGGGCGGAACTGCTGGATACCTGTGTTGCCGACAGTGGCACCTATGATACCAATCCCGGTATGCTGGGTCGTAACATAACTCTATTCGGGATGCCTGAACCCCAGTTTGACCGATTCTCACCAGAAGAGGTGACCAGCGTAGTGGCTAGAACCAAGGGTTCGCTACAAACGGCCGACTCCCTGGTTGTTTGTGCCATTGCCACTACCTTAGACTTACCCACCTTGTCCCAGGCGGTAAATGCGGTTACCGGATGGAATACCGACCTTCAGGAGATCTTTAATGTAGGACGCCGTGCTATCAACTTGATGAGAGTTTTCAATATCAAGGCGGGCCTAACGCCAGACCTGGAAAAGCCGTCAACCAGGTATGGCTCTACACCCACGGACGGCCCTGCCAAGGGTCAATCCATTATGCCGCACTGGGAAAACATGCTGGACCAGTACTATCAGTTGATGGGCTGGGACCGGAAAACGGGAATGCCCTCATCGAATACGCTGAAAGAAATAGGACTTGAACACTTAGTAAAATAGCCTGGAAAGTTGAAGTGAAAAAACTGCTACTATAAGGCACTAATGTGGGAATCCGTATCGCCTGTGAGCGCTGTCTGCCAAATCCTCCATCGGATGCCAATAGGATTGCTTAAGTTGTTGCGACCAACAACTAATATACCTTTTATCAATTCACTACTTTATCATCTGGGCGGGTAACCAGAGAACCAGTTCAGGGAAAATTGCGCACAGTGCAATTGCAACCATAATGAGTATAACAAAGGGAGTTACTCCCCGGATTATATCACCCATAGTCACTCCCCACTCCGGCGCGCAGGCACCCCGGCAGATGAATATTCCGCCAGCGAAAGGGGGCGTCATGAAGCACATCTGCAGGTTAACGCAAACCATTATCCCGAACCAGAGAGGGTCAAACCCCACGGCAGCGCCGATGGGTGTTACTATTGGAACCATGATGAAGATTATGGGCAACCAATCCATGAACATTCCCAGGATGAACACGAGAAACATAGTAATCCCGAAGACACCCCAGCGACCACCCGGGGTACCCAACACAAAATCCTTTATCACGTTTCCTCCGCCGGCGCCGAGAAATACGGCGGAGAAGCCTACTGCCATGGTGACGATGAGAAAGATGAAACCGCATGCCTTTAGTGTCAGGAGAGCGACTTCTTTCAGGACTCTAAAGCTAAACCGGCGATAGGCGACAGTCAAAATGGTGGCAACAAGGGCGCCGATGCCGGCTGCCTCAGTTGGGGGAGCGATGCCCACAAAAATAACCCCTAGCACAGAGAAGACCAGGATGGCAGGCGGCAGCAGCGCGACAGCAAGCATAGTCATTTTCTTAAGGAAGGGCATTTTCCTTTCTTCAGGAGGTACGATTGGCGCGATATCTGGTTGGAGATAGCTGCGAATCACGATGTAGCTGACGTATAGGCCAGAAAGGAGAAATCCGGGGACGAAGGCCCCCATGAATAGCTTTCCCACCGAGATGCCCGCCATCGGTCCGTAAAGGACCAGCATAATACTGGGTGGAATGAGAATGCCCAAGCAGCCGCCGGCACAGATTGAGCCAGTAGCTAAACTTTTGCTATAACCCCGCTTCATCATAGAGGGGAGGGCAACAAGGGTTAGCATCGTGATTGAGGCGGCGATTATGCCCACACAGGCTGCCAGGATAGTGCCGATTAACACGGTGACTATCGCCAGCCCGCCCCTCAGTCCGCCCAGCAACATGTATAATACCTCGTACAGCTTTTCGGTTATTCCCGAGCGTTCCAGCATGCCACCCATAAAAATAAACAAGGGAGCCGCCAGGATAATATAGTTTGTGATTATGCCGTACAAACGGGAATAAATTACTTCAACTATCGCAGTCCCAAATACGAAATATCCCATTATTAGCGCAATTGAACCTACCACGAGACCTAATGGGTAACCGGTCAAGACCCCCACGAGGACTGCGACCATCATTACGAGGGTAATAACTTCTGGGCTTAAATCAATCATAGGGCTCATTCCTTATTAGGAGGTGTAAATCACGAATGAATTGCGCCACACCCTGAAGGGCAAAGACACTAAGTCCCAGGAAAACTATCGTTCTCAGAGGACCGGCCGGCGGATACCAACCAGTAATCGGCATCCTCTCGCCGGTTGCCCAGGCATATATCACCCAGTCCCAGGCCACCCAAACCAGCAGGAAGATTAACGGGAAAAAAAGTAACAGGTCACCGAGAACGTCGATGATTGCCTTGCCTCTGTTTGAGAGGCGCGCTTGAAAAATATCAACCCTGACGTGAGCATGATGTCGATGTACATAGCCAAAAGCAAGAACGTAAACGCTTCCGCCCAGTATAACGCTGAGCTCATACGCCCACAGAGTGGGCCGGTTGAAGACAAAGCGCAGTATAACTTCCAGGCTAACAATCAGCACCAGGCCGACGGCAAACCACCGTCCCGTTAGCCCAACCCATTCACTGATAGAGTCAACAACTTTGAGGAAACGCCTCATAGCTTTCTCTTTCTCGGTTAACAAGCTCCCCTGCTTCGAGAAGGCTCTCGAAGCAGGGGACGCCGAATCTAAAGGCTAAAGTTTTGGAAATGCGGCCCGATAAAGCTCTGCCCATGCCGTTAGAGAGTCAAGCACCTTCTTGAAGAAGGGATCTTTGGCGGCTCTCTCCGCGTAAAACTCCAGAGCGGACTGAACCACCGCCTCTTCGATATCCTTCGGTATGGGTTCAACTACGGCGCCATAGTCTAGCCACTTCGCCGTGGCTGAAGCATCCTCAAACGTCCGCCAAGCATAATGCCTTATTCCCTCTGCCCAGGCCAGCTCCGTGAAGAGAACTTTGAGCTCATCAGGCAGCTCTGCCCAGGACTGCTCGTTGACCATGTAAACATAAACGTCACTGGGCTGGCGGGTTGGCCCCACATAAACATAGGGCATAACCTCGTAGTTGCCCAACTCCCAGTCTGCGGAGATGGTGCCGTGCTGCGCACCGTCGATCACACCTCGTTCCAGGGCTGAATAGAGTTCCGGACTGGGGGTGGACACGGCGGAAACGTCCAGCTTGCCGAAGATTACCGCTTCGTCCCCAAGCAGACGCAGTCTCTTCCCCTTCAGGTCAGCTAGTGAATTTAAGGGCGAAGTCATGTAAAGGAATACCTCTGGAGCACGGCCCACACTGGCTATCACCTTCCCGTTGCCAGCAGCGATCATCTCATTGATCAGGTCGAGCCCGTCTCCCCACAGATACCAGAAGTAGTATTCCATAGCACTGGGCCCGCCGACCAGAGAGCTGAACATCGGGGAGGCAGGATATGAGGCTACCCATAGTATGGGGCCAACCGAAGTGACATCCAGAATACCCCTATCTATGGCGTCAATCTCGGTGTCAGCGGGGACAATGCCACCACCCGGGTGGGCATTGATTATGAAACGCCCGCCGCTGGCTGCCTCTATGTTTTTGGCCAGTCTTTCGAATGAACGATACGTCTCAGAAGCAGCAGGATTGTCATCTTGACCAATCCAGGTAATTACCTCTGCGGGTGCTGCCGGCGTTGGTGCCGGTGCTGGAGCTGGCGCCGGTGCTGGAGCTGGTGCTGGTGCTGGTGCTGGTGCTGGTGCTGGTGCCGGTGCTGGTGTTGGTGCTGGTGCTGGCGCTGCACACGCCGCAAACAAACCGCCCACCAATGCCATTACCATCACCAAAGTTAAGATCAGTCTTTTACTCATTAACTCCTCCTTCTAAAATTTTGGAGTCCACTTGCCTCAAAATCTTAGTTGTGGAAAGTCACACCTCCTACATCGTATTTTGGCATTTTTTGGCCTAAATCACGGGCCACATATCAAAGGCTAACATTTCCCAGAGATAATCTCTTCGCAAAAGAACACTTCCCGATTATGCTATAATATACCCTGTTTCACAAGCTTGTCAAGGTTTGCTTATTACTCAATCTTGGTTGGTGGTATAATCCTCTAAAAAGGCTGAGGGATAAGTTATGGCAAACAAGAAGCAAAAGAAACCTTTCTCTCAAACTTGGTGGGGTAAGCATCAGCCGTTTAGCTTCCTCTTTTTATCACTACCAAGTATCGCAGATGCGCAGAGGAGATGGACACTGTTTCAGATCATCCTATCCCTCGTGTTCTTTGTTACTGCTATTGCTGTTGGACTTCTCACAATTGATATATCTAGAGTTGGTGGTGTCATAATGGTAATAGCAATATTCCTATTCGCATTAGGATTATTAGGATTAATGTATGCTATTGGAATTGGTATCTATTGGTTCTATCCTAGACATACCACCAATAATGATGTCGAAACTAAAAGAGTGGAGAGAGATGATAGGCTACATAAGGATATTCAGGAATCAATAACAAATACTCACAATGATATACAATCTCTAATCAAAGAAATAAGGCAGGATAGAAATGGCCGAAAAAAAGATAATCGATAGAGAGTTTGCCTGCAAATACTGCTAATCAGATGCCATCACTTTCACAGGTTAGGAGGTAATGATGGAAAAGAAGATTGAGAATATGAGAGACGCAGAGCTACAAAGATTGCTAGACCAAGTTGAACTAAAAATAAGAGACTTGACTCTTCCGGAGGAGATTAATGAACCAACTGGGGATAAATTAATAACGACTCCTGTTGAGCCACCCAATCCACAAGTAGATGAGTTAGTTAAATGTAGAAGCAAAATAGAAGAGGAATTAAGGAAAAGGAAAACCAAGAGTGAGTAACACAAATCATTATGCTACAAGGGGTAAGGAGAAACCAAAATGAGTGCTTCTGAGCCAGAAGAAAAGTTCCCAGCATATGGCTACTTGGTAGGGGCTATAATATTAGGAGGTAGCATAATTTTGTGGGTACTCTTAGGAGATGTACCCACAAGTACCGCTTTTGTACAAGGTCAGGTATTCGGTGCACTAGGACTGGGTGCGCTTCTGTGTATCATTTTATGGATTAATAAAAGATGACAACAAACCAACCAAGATTGAGTAGAACCGAGACTTCTAGGCTGAGAATTCGAGTTTTCTGAAGACTAAGCCAAGATTATCGGTAGCTGTTCACTCGTTTGCCAGCCATACTACCTCAGATCTAAGTTGCCGCTGGTTTTTGCAAACAGCGCCCTTTCTGTGTATATTTAAAGGATTCTTCGCCTTATCCAACAAAACAAGCGAATGTTACTTGCCCTGAGGGAGTTAAGATACCTAAAGTGTCTATTGCTGAGTTGTACCGGCGTCACCAAAGCTACACAGGTGGTCTGCTCGGCCTCATCCTTTTTCCTGCCCCTCTTGCTCTCAGGCCCGATTGACACGGCCACAGTGTGGGCATTTGACGTTAGCACTTTTGAGTTTGGGGGGTATCTTCAGCTTAGTGCCGCAAGCGCAGGTGATAGTCTTATAGTTGTTCAGATGCCACATCAGGTCGGAAACTTCGCGAGTACGCTCCACTTTACCTAATTCGGCCTCTCGCCGTGCGGCTTCTGGCACTGCTGGCCGCAAGCCGACGGCACCAGCGCCGGCGATAGCAGAAGGAGGAATGACTCCCCTGCCACCCTTGTGAATCTGACGGAAGGCGTTGTCGTAATCGGCCAGGGAGGCACCCCCGGCCATGGAGCGTAAGATACGTACCCGCTCTGAGATAGGCGGATGGGTACTGCTGAGGTCACTGGCGGCTCTTCCTTTCTTGCGGAAGGGGTTAATGATGTACATTGGGGCTGAAGACTGGTTAGCCGATTTTACCGGTGCGGTTGAAGCGGCAAGCTTCTCAAGTGCCGAGGCCAGTCCCTCCGGGTATCTGGTATACAGGGCAGAGGAAGAATCGGCCAGGTATTCCCTCTTTCTGGAAATGGCAAAGTAGATCAGTTGAGCCGCAATCGGCGCCAGTATCATCAAGATGATGCCTACGGCCAGGATTATAAACTGCGCCTGACCACCTCCAGATGAAGAGCTTCTCCTACCGCCAGACATGGAGCTGAAGAAGAGCATATGCGTGGCGTACCAGGACAGAATAACAATAGTCCCGAGAAGGATACCGCACAGCGACATCAGCAGTACATCTCGGTTGTTCACGTGCGCTATTTCGTGGCCAATGACGCCCTGGAGTTCGTCACGGTTG
>SDBT01008424.1_pt1 | contig 16852 bp, 16 predicted proteins | sample 2277101 | NCBI WGS metagenome assembly SDBT01 (sample SAMN10404973, study PRJNA504765) | marine sediment metagenome | isolation source: marine sediment core GS10_PC15, 103 cmbsf | place: Arctic Ocean: Southern Knipovich Ridge | collected 2010
GTTGGATCAGATTCAAATATATGTTGTGTTCCATTTCCATGATGCACATCAAAATCAATGATTGCTACTTTTTCAACTTCATAATTTCGCTGCGCATACCTTGCAGCGATTGCTACATTATTGAATAAGCAAAATCCCATAGCCATCCCTTTTTCAGCATGATGACCGGGTGGACGAAGTAATGCCATTGCATTATTGACACTGTCATTAATAACTCTATCAACCGCTTCCGTTATTCCTCCTACTGCCAATAATGCTGCGTTATATGAATTTTTGGAAATAGGATTATCTGCTGTATCTACAATTGATGCACCAAGTTCGCAAGCCTGTCGCACTCTTGTAACGTATTCATCATCATGGACTAGCTTGCAATATTCCTTATCTTTCCGAAGGGGCTCCACAACATCCAAATCTTTGATCAATCCGGTTGATTCTAAATGCTCTAATATTGCATCAAGACGCTCAGGCGATTCAGGAAATCCCGGACCAGTAATATGATCTTTATATATCTCGGAGGTGATTAAGCTTGTCACCATAATTATTTTCTATTCGGTTGAGTACGCTTAAATGATTTTGTTGTGCCGGATCTAATTTTAGACACATGACCATTGTCCATATATATTATCACTGAAGCAAATTTTTTGATTATATGATCAGTTGGTGAAGCTAAAATTATTGTAGTTCCCAAATCCCGATTCATCTTCTGTATTCGTTTACGGAATTCGGATTCCATTTCATGATCCATTAATGTTCCATAATCGTCAATAATCAATACTCGCGGGTCGCCTTCGACAGCCAAAATACAATTTATCCAAGATTTTTCTCCCGGTGACATAGAATTTAAAGGGATAGACCATAATTTTTCTTTATTGCCTTTGGAGAAATACTTTGTTTTAATATTACCTGATTTTTTTGGATAATATTTTCTAGCAATTTGGCTTATAGATAAATTTTGTTGCAATAATTCCGTGTTTGCAAAATAGATATCATGATATTTTTTTAACTTCCCAAACCAATTAGTTTCAAAAGGTTCTGAATCATACTCCAGTACTCCTGAAGACGGCTTCTCCAGTGCTGACATAATTTTTAGTAACGATGTCTTTCCGGATCCGATTGGTCCAATTAATCCATAAATTGTACCAGGATGGAATTGTAATCTACCTACTTGAAGTACGGTTCGATCACCATACGTTTTCTTTAGGTTTTCAATTCTATAAATAAGCTTACTTCTTGGACTCATCTTACACTCCATAATTTTGATGAATCGGAAGTTATTATTATATTTCTTCTAGATAATGCTCCGCATCTAATGTTGCAGCACAACCTGAACCCGCAGCCGTAACCGCTTGTCTGTATTTATGATCTTGAACATCGCCACAAGCGAAAACACCCGGTATATTAGTTGAGGTGCTATCAGGCTTAGTAATGATATATTTTTTGTCATCCAAATCAATAAACCCTTCAAATATCGTTGTATTTGGTCGATGTCCAATGGCAATAAAAACTCCATCACAAGATTCGAGTCTAGTCGCACCGGTTTGAGTATTTTTTAATGTTACACCCGTTAAACCGGATTCTCTGGATCCTAAAAATTCATCTACAACTGAATTCCAATGTACACTTATTTTAGGATGCTTCAGTGCACGGTCTTGCATAATTTTTGATCCTCTAAACTCATCCCGACGATGTACTAACCAAACTTCAGAAGCAAATTTTGTTAAGAATAATGCCTCCTCCAAAGCTGAGTCACCACCACCAACTACAAGTACTTTTTTTTCTTTGTAGAAAAATCCATCACAAGTAGCACAAGCGGAGATTCCATATCCAAATAACTCTTTCTCTGATTCCAAACCAAGCATCCGTGCTGAAGCACCGGTCGCTATAATAATTGAATCACTTGAATATTCTTCATCCCCTATCCACACCTTGAAGGGTCTATTACTAAAATCGACTTTAGTAACATTTTTAAATACAGTTTCAGCTCCAAATCGTTGAGCTTGTTCACGAAATAAATCCATCAATTCTGGACCGGTTATACCTTTTGGAAATCCCGGATAATTTTCAACTTCAGTTGTAATTGTCAACTGTCCACCCGGTTGATTTCCTTCAAATACGAGAGGGCTTAAATTTGCACGTGCAGCGTAAATAGCCGCAGTTAATCCCGCAGGTCCGGAACCGATAATAATAACATTCCTTTTCTTTGTCTCGGTCATTAATAAATCCTATACTGTTTCCTTTAAAAGTTTCACAATACTATCTTTTGGAACAGAACCAATAATTTGATTTACTACTGAACCATCTTTGAATATTAATAAATTTGGAATACTACGTATTCCATACTTCATGGCAGTTTGCTGATTAAAATCAACATTTACTTTGCCAAATTTAACTTTACCTAGATATTCATTCGCTAATTCGTCAATCACAGGAGCAATAGTTTTGCAAGGTCCACACCATTCCGCCCAAAAATCAACTACAACCGGTGTTTCGGATTGCAATACGTCAGATTCAAAATTCTGATCGGTAATTTCTAAAACATTCTCTCCCACATTTCCTCCAATTCTTTAATAAATATCTAATTTTAACAAATCAATTTAGCTGTCTCTGATGATTCAATAAATACTATTTTCCAAAAATGATAATATTTTTTTATAATGAGATGGAATTTTACTTATCAGGTTACAAATTATAATGTAAAATAGACTACAGTTTCTAAATTTTTACAACAGAATACGGATAACTCGTATTTAGATGTTTTTCATAGATTTGTATAATTTTACATCAATATACTTAAATCTACGTTTATCAATTAGATGTCTAATTCCAATAATAGGGTGACGAAAAATCATCCTTGGTCCTGCAAAACGCATCACAGTTTTTATTTTATCTCTCATATCACGACGATAACAGTGGACTTGACATTCTGAGCAAACCGGCTTATCCTCATGAAATATGCATCGATTTATTCGATTATTTGCAAATTCAGTTAATTCATTACATTCGCTGCATATTGAACCGATCTTGTCATGATTATGATTACAATACATCTTGACCATTATTCGAACAGTACGTTTTTCTCTTTCAATTCTTTTAAATAATTTCATGGTAATTCTTTAAGAATATTTTTTGCTTCATCCAGGATATCGTCAACCAGGGATATTTCTAATGATAATTGTTTGATTTCAGATTCAATACCTTTGATTAATTCTTCTGTTTTAGCGCTGATAACTTGAGTAATTATATCATTTACTTTATTTGCTTCATTTTTCACAATATTTCGTACGGCTTTATCTACGATGTTATCGAGATTGGAATTGATTGTTGTAATATAATCACCGGGAGTTCCCGAAATATCTATATCTACATAAAAATTAGAAATTTTGATAAGTACCGAATCGATTGAATTAATAATAATATTCTTTTCACCCAAGTAATTACTTCTAATTGATGTTTCTGCAAAATTTAACTTTATTTTACCTTCTATATTACCGTTATGAATATTTATTTCGAATATTCTATCAATGGTACCATTACTAATATTTAATTCCCAATCCTCAATAATTTTAAATTTGGTTCCGGTAATTTTTTGTTTACGGATAGTTAATGATAAATTATCCTCAACATCATTATCATTAACATGATTAATTAATCCGCTGAAATTTATAGATTCGGCAAAATCAAGATTAGATCCATTCAAATTTATTGATGTTGGTAATCCTGATATATTCTGCTGTGTTGTGAAATTTTTGATTTCACCGAATAGATTGCCTTTTGTCTGTTCAAAAGATAATTTTGCTAATTCAATGAAAAAGGTTGGTTTGGGGTCATGCTCAGGAAATTCCACATCAATCCCGTCGAATAAGATTGGTTCGTTGCCGTAATAATCTTCTTTTAAATTTTTATAAACATAATCAAATAGCGGTTCTAATTTATTGTACCACAATAATCCTTCATCAATTTGCTGTAAAATATCATCCTTGAAAATATATTGACTGAAATTCTTAAATCCGCGTATATCCGGAGTATATTTATCGCGCAATTTTGCGATATCATTGCCTACGTTATCAAGTCCTCGATCTTTCTTTGTTTTTAGAGAATCAATATCAATTAACATTGCTTTCTTATTTAGCTTGATATCTTTGATATCTTTATCAATTTCCTCTTTGAGGCGTTTGATTCCTCTAGCATGGGTGATTAATCCGGCAACTTTATTCTTTTTTATATCGGCGATAATTATATTTATTCGATTTTGATAATCAGACATATCTTCCATATTAGGCATCATTTTAAGCGCTGCTTTCCATTCATTTTCAACACGCTTAATATCTTTCGATATATCATTTAATCCATTAATAGACTGTAGTTTCTCTTGTTCAACAAATGTTTCCAGCTTTGATAAATCAAGAAGAGGTATAACAATATCATCAATCGCATTTTTTACCGTGAGTGGTTTTGCACCTCTGATTTTACCTGATTTCTTGCGCTCCGTATTAAATTTTAATCCCTCTACTAGCATATCTTTTACGATAACTTTACGTTCAAATAAATATTTTCCATCCAAGTGAAAACTAATATTATCTACATCAATCAGGTTTTGCATTGGTGAATTTGCATCAGCTACTTTTAAATTAGTTAATGATACGCCTAGCGGTATTAAGGTCAAATCAGCTTTCCCTACTTCAACTTTTGCGCCTACGATATATTCACCGATTTTTTCAATATTATTTGCAATTATTCTATCGGCAAGCAAATACCAGACACCCAAGACCAATAAAATTATCAGAAAGAAAATTGCAATTCCCCTCCATCTTACCCATTTCCTCATATTGAGTCCCTAAATCCGGTAATTTTTTTGTAATAATGATAGAGGTTCGAGGACATCATCGCTTTAGCGATTTTTGTTTTACGTACATAACTTAAAATGTGTTTACGATATTTTTTGATGAGGACATTCAAAAGGAAAAGCATCGGTAAAAAACCGATTAGTGATACAACAATACCTCCGATAACAATCGTATTATTTATTCGATCAAATTTCCAAAATGTAATATTATAAAGATACGTTCCAATATCTTTGTAGAAATCGGCAGTTAATAAGGATAATCCAATTTGATGAAACACACCGTTAAATAAAAAAGAAAGACTTTTAAAAACAAGCGTCCCGAGGATAAAAGCTGACAAATTTACACGAAAAAATAGGACGATAAATAAAATTATTAGGTTATGCACGCTCCACATTTGCGTAAACCCAACCACCATTCCAAAACAAATTCCAATACTAATATTGATTGGAGCAGTTTCAGAATTGAGAATTCTAAGCAGTTTTGCTATTTGTCTGATCATTATTAATAAACAGCAATTCCTAATGGTTCCTTAATACGGTAATTTAACATTTTCCAAAATGATTCATCCTTAAAATGATCATAGTCAACTGTATAGATATTCCCGTCTTTATTATTCCAAATCTTCTCATAATAGTCATTGATTTCTCTGATCAATCGCGTATTAGAATCTGCTTCGACAATTAGTTCGGCTTCCAAATTAAAGCCACCTAAATTCTTTTTAGTAAGGTTTGAATTTCCAAGTACTATTTTAGATGTACCATTCAGATATTTAATAAAATTAAACTTAGTATGAAATTGTTCTCCATGTGTTTTATACCAGCGCAATTTAATATTACCATTTGATTTTTTCAGTAACTCATGTGCCGATGCTTGATTTGGAACACCATATTTTTCATAACCAAAACCATGTATGTTTGGATCAAGTATTATACGTACATCCGCACCATTTTTAGATGCTTTTAATATTGATTTGATTATATCTCTTTTGGATAAGTAAAATGCTGCAACCATCAAAGAATCACCGCTGACTAAATTACTGAAAGAGTTTACCAACTCTTGATTGACCTTCTTCTCAGTTAAAAAAGTAACTTTATATGGTAAATCTTTATTAATAATAAATTTGTTTCTAACTATGGCGGAATCAAATTGTAATTTTCCTCCGGAAAAATTTGCAATAGCATTTTCTGAGTAAATAATGTCCTTCCAAATATCTCCTTTTACCAATAATCCCACATTGGAAAAATCAGAACTTGCGCTATGTGAATTATGTGATCCAATTAATGAAACCATCTCGCCACCACTATCAACAATAATTACTTTACGGTGATTAGCTTTTAGATTTCCGAAAGCAAGGTAACTACGAAAAGTTACTTTATCACCATCCTCATGTAAGGGATTCTTAAATCTGCCCCCTTCATCTTTATTTCCAAACCATTGGATAAACGTGCGCCAAACCGGACTATATAAGTAAGTATTATCACGCATTTTTCGTAAATCCGATATAATTACATTTACGCCCCCATTTTTTAAAAATTGTAATTCAGTTGATTTATATCCTCCATACAAAGTATTTAACGGATCGGTTAAAAAATCTATTTTTATATTTGGATTGGCAACTTTTTTTAATATTAAAGATTTCGTTAATTCAGATGACAATTCACGATAGGCATAATTTGCCGGACCTAAAAATGAATTAAATAGGAACATGTCAATATAGATATACTTTTCGGCACCGCTAACTAAAGAATCTATTGTATCATAAATCTCTTGATCATGGACAATATTTCCAAGTGAATCTTCATAGGTTAGATCAGCAAGGAATTCTATATCTCCTTCCGCTACTTGATGAACTTCACTGCGGTAATTTAGTCCTTCCGGTAATGGCTTATGACTTTGGTAAATACCAACTGTAGCCAACCAACCAAATAAAATGAGTACGTATTGCATTTAAATTGTTATTAATTACTTAATGAAATTATTCATATATGACAATTATAACTCACAATAATTATTATAGTTCACGATAAGATTTGTCATACTTGCGACAGTGGGTATTCATTATAATTCCAAACTAGTTACTTCAATACCACACTGTGTTTTAGACATCTCCCCCTACGACGGGGGAGAATTAAAGTGGGGGTAATTTTAGATTATTTGATATTTGTGATTCTGAACAACGTGAATAATCCATCGAGCGAAAAATAAATAGATTCTTCGTTGCACTCAGAATAGCAAACTGATTTGTCCCCTCCTCCGGAGGGGTGGATCCCGACTTGTCGGGAGACGGGGTGGGTTTAGACACACCCCTCACTATGATGCCCCTCTCCCCGCAAAGCGGGACAGGCAAGAGGGGAATTGAAAAGCTTATTTTCATATTTTAGTATTCCAATAATCTATTGTAAACTTCGACTTAATTTTATCCCCAAATTCAAGGATACAGTATGAAAAGATCAACCGCCGGAATTATTACTTTTAGCATTATCGCATTTCTTTTATATGCTTACGGAGGAGAATTATTTGATGCGGTTTGGTCTTTCCCCTCGCAACGTGCCATACCATTTATGGTCATTATCCTTGTTGGAACGGGTGTTTTTATTACCATCAAACTCGGTTTTCCGCAAATCCGATATTTTTGGCACGGCATTCAGGTTACACGCGGCATTTATGACAATCCCGAGGATGAAGGCGATCTTAATCACTTTAAGGCGCTAGCCACTGCCTTATCGGCAACTGTTGGAATTGGTAATATAGCAGGTGTCGCAACAGCGATTTACTACGGCGGACCGGGGGCGCTCTTTTGGATGTGGATCACCGCTTTCTTTGGCACAACCTTAAAATTTGCGGAGAGTACATTATCCTTACGCTATCGTGAAATTGATGATAAAGGATTTACGGCCGGTGGTCCGATGTACACAATCGAACACGGATTAGGTCACCAATGGCGTTGGCTGGCAGTTATGTTCGCAGTATTTGCGGTAATCTGTTCATTCGCTACCGGTAACGCAATCCAATCGTTTACGGTATCGGATCAAATTTATTCGGAAGTTGTGCAGGTAGTTGGTACAACACACTGGCTCACGCTAAAATTTGCAGTATGGCAGGGATTTGAATTATCGTGGCAGCAAATCATCAATGGGCTTGTAATGGCAGGAATTGTGGCGCTTGTGATTATCGGCGGTATTAAGCGTATCGGTAACGTAACCGGAATTTTATCGCCCTTTATGGCGATAATCTATGTAGGAGCTGCCGGGCTGGTTTTAATCGCTAATGCGGGCGCAGTTGATGACAGCTTTAACTTAATTTTCCAAATGGCATTCAATCCACCGGCGGAACTTGCGGGAATTGGCGGAGGAACATTTTTGATAATAATGAACACGATGTTATGGGGTGTGAAGCGCGGACTGTACTCCAACGAAGCCGGACAGGGCTCGGCAGCAATTGCCCACTCCACCGCCAAAACAAAATACCCCGTGCGCGAAGGCGCAGTTGCCATGCTCGGACCATTTATTGACACAATAATGATCTGCACATTAACCGGTTTGGTAATTATTTCAACCGGCGCCTGGCACCATACAGAGTTCTATGTTACGCGTGTTAATCCATCATTTATGGGAGAAATGCTTAACAGCAGTTTGCTAACGTCATTTGCATTTAAAGAGGGCTTGAGTTGGCTGTTTGCTTACGGCGATAAAATAATCACCTTTGCTGTGGTATTATTTGCTGTTTCTACGGCTATCAGTTGGTCTTTTTATGGTGATCGTTCAATTGTGTATCTATTTGGTGAAAAGGCAGTATTACCTTATAAGTGGGTATTTGTATTCTTCATTTTTGTAGGTGGAATTGCGGAATTAGAAGCCATATGGGCTTTTGGTGATGCCGCTCTTGGTTTTATGACTATACCTAATCTGCTTTCAATTATTCTGCTTTCCGGTGCTTTAAAACGCACTACTAAAAAGTATTTTAGTCAGAAGCATGTACCGTATAAGAAGAGGTAGGAAATCAGGGAACAGGGATTAGGATTTAGTATTTGGAATGACATATCCTTCCTTCCTGGGCAGATTTACAAGCGACACCCCTCCGATAAATCGGAGCCCCTCTGAAAGAGGGGAATATTTTACGATTCCCCTTCATTTGTGAAGGGGTGGATCCCGCAAAGCGGGAGACGGGGTAGTCAATAATAATGATTGAATACATAATATTTTTACGCGGAATTAACGTCAGTGGACAAAAGATAATTAAGATGCAGGATTTGGTTTTACTGTTTGAATCCTTTGGATATAATAATGTTAAAACCTATTTGCAAACCGGAAATGTACTGTTTGATTCAAACGAAACTGATTCCGCTAATATCATTAAAATTATTGATGATGGAATTTTCCATGAATTAGGATACAGAGTAACAGTTATACTCAGAACCAAGCAGGAATTAATGAATATTGCAGCATCAGAACCTTTTAAAGATTATGAAGGCGATGTTAAGTATTATATTACTTTCCTAGCTGAAGAACCGAAACAGCCACCTACCCTGCCAATCAAAATGAATAATATTGAAAACGAAGTTTTCAAATGTGAAAATGAAAATGTTTTTACCATCGGATTTAATGTAAAAGGTAGATACGGTTTCCCGAATGTTTTCATCGAAAAGGAATTTAGCGTTCCGGCAACTACACGTAATTGGAATACGATACTAAAAATACTTAAATAAGCTTCCCCTCTTGCCTGTCCCGCTTTGCGGGGAGAGGGGCATCACGCAGTGCGTGTGTGTGTCGAAACCCACCCCGTCTCCCGACAAGTCGGGATCCACCCCTCCAGAGAGAGGGGACAATTCAGTTTGGCATTCTAATCACTATTTTGTCATTCCGCACTTGCCTGTCCCGCAGTTGTTTTGCGGGGATGCGGAATACATTTAAATAATAGATTCCCGCTTTCGCGGGAATGACAATCCTTATTAATTTCGCTGAACTTTTTATCTGCTTAATTGTAAGAGAAAGTAAATCTTATAGGAATAATTAATGTTGAACAAAGAGAAATTCCGATTTTTATCGGGGAAAAATATTTTAATATTATCATTTTTACTCACGGCATTATTCGGTCAAACAATTGATGTCGATAAATCGTACGTAATATTTGAAGTGCGAAATATGGAAATTCGTGATGTACACGGAACCATTACGAACATGCAAGGTACCGTCAAATTTGATTCACAAAATCTCGATTCTTCGTATTTTGATATGTCTGTAGATGTGAATACGATAAATACTGAAAATGATAAACGCGATGATCACTTAAAAAGTGAGGATTTCTTCGAAACCGAAAAATGGCCAATTATTAACTTTAAATCTTTACAGATCACAGATCAAGATTCAGTTTATTCTGTAACGGGATATTTAACGATCAAGGATGTTACCAAAGACGTAATTGTACCATTTACAATTATAGAAACCGATAGTACAATTACTTTTTCCGGTAGTGGTATCGTTGACCGGATGGACTATAACGTTGGAGTAGATTTTAATAATTTTAAGATTGGATATGAATTAAATCTTGATATAGTTTGTGTGGTTATTAAGGATAAATAATTGTAGTAAAACTCTATGAAAAATAATTGGAAAGCTACTAAACATAAGCTTCATACAATTATTTTCGAAGCTGATACTCCGACCGGCAAACTGTTCGATATCGCTTTAATAATTGCAATTTTGCTCAGCGTTGGTGCGGTCATGTTGGATAGCATCAAACCAATTAATGTTCAGTATGGTAATTTGCTGCATCTCGTTGAATGGATTTTCACAATCCTTTTCACAATTGAATATATATTGCGTTTGCTGTCTGTTGGTCGTCCTATGAAATACGCAAAAAGCTTCTTTGGTGTGATCGACCTTTTAGCATTTTTACCAACATATTTAGCTGCAATTATTCCGGGGAGCCAATTCTTTTTGGTGATCCGAATATTAAGAGTTATTAGAATTTTTCGAGTACTTAAAATCCTGCCCTATATTACAGAAGCTCAAATGTTAAAACGGGCACTTGCAGCGAGCCGCAGGAAAATATTTGTTTTCCTACTAGCCGTGCTTATTATTGTAATTATAATGGGCTCAATGATGTATGTGATCGAAGGCGAAGCAAACGGTTTCACAAGTATTCCGCGCAGCATTTATTGGTCAATTGTAACGCTCACAACCGTAGGTTATGGCGATATCTCTCCGCAAACGACACTCGGACAAATGTTAGCTTCAATTATTATGATTTTTGGATATGGTTTGATAGCCGTTCCAACCGGAATTGTATCAGTAGAAATTGCCCGAAAAAGTCTCGATAAATTTACGACCCAAGCATGCCCACAGTGTTCTGCAGAGGGTCATGATAGCGATGCAAAATATTGCAAATTTTGCGGTGCTGAATTATAGAATACTTATGATTAATCAAATATTTCAAACAGCAAATTCCGCAATAGAAAAAGCCACACAGATTGTAATGGAAGCTTACAATCTTCCAAAAGTAACCGAATACAAAGGAAAAACTGATTTAGTCACCAAGACTGACCGTCAGTCCGAAGAGATAATTATTAATGAGATACAAACAAATTTTCCTACGCACGGAATAATTGCCGAGGAATCAGGTTCAACAAATAATGAATCGGAATATCAATGGATAATCGACCCACTTGATGGAACTACAAATTTTGTGCATTCTTATCCCTCATTCGGTATATCGATTGGAGTCATGCATAATAACGAATATATATGCGGAATTGTAAAAGAACTTCCTGCAAATCACACTTATTCTGCAATTAAAGGAAAAGGTGCTTTTTGTGATGGTGTGCAAATCCATGTTTCGGATGTTAACTCTCTTGATCAATCATTATTAGTAACCGGATTTGGATATGAGCATAGTAAAAAATGGTCAGCTAATATGGAATTATTCAAGCAATTTACACATATTACTCAAGGTGTGCGTCGCTTGGGAGCGGCTGCAATTGATTTATGTCACGTTGCAACCGGTAAAGTAGACGGTTATTGGGAATTTGATATAAAACCGTGGGATACTTGCGCAGGAGTATTAATTGTACAAGAGGCCGGTGGAAAAATTACAAAAATGGATGGAACTGAATATTCAATTCACCATCCTCAAATATTAGCCACAAATTTGAATATTCATAGCGAAATGGTAAAGGTCACTAAACCGGTAATGGAAATTCTTAAATCGAAAAATATAAATCTATAAGATAGATCGCAGTTTATCTACTTTAAGCTTTATCGCCTCGTTAAAAGTAAACATATCATTGTCAGTTACCCTTCCAATTGTTGTGGAAGGAACGCCAATTGTCATGCAAATCCTTTCAAATTCCATAATGTCAATCTCGGAAAGTGATACGATCACAAGACCCTGAGTTTCACCAAATAATAGTTCTTCTTCCTTCAATTTTCGAGATAAATGAATTCTTGCTCCTAATCCATTTTCACTTGCTAATAAACTCTTCGCAATAGCGATGGAAATACCACCCGTACTTACATTAACCGCTGATTTTATTAGTTTTGTAGCAATTCCTTGACGTACCACATCTTGCAAACGTTTCTCCATTTTCAAATCTACTGTTGGAAATACATCTGATTTTTCATTTGTGATATATCGTTCATAAGCACTACCGGTCAATTCTCCGCGGTGACTACCCAATAATGAAATAAAATCACCATCCTTTTTAAAATTGATATCCATTTTAGCAGAATTTTGTTGATGAATTCCGATTGCAGAAATATTCTGTTGCCAATGATCTTTATATAATTCTATTGATCGATTACCAATCTCGACTTCCAATTCACGGATTGCTTCTTCTTGACCCTGTAATAATTCGGATGCTTTCCACAAGGTTTTTGTATTTATCTTTGGAAAGATATTTTGAATCATTACTGCTTTGGGTTTCGCACCGGTACAAGACAATCTTCTTACTGCATTAGCAACAGATACACATCCACTTAAACGGGGTGAAATATCAATTAAATGGTTCTTATCAGATTGAGTCAATACTATTAGATCATCAATTGAATCATTAATTGAGTATAAACCGTAGTTTGATTTGTTAATTGTCAGCTTATTTTTTCTTAAAGAATTATCCCACAATATTTCATCTTTTGTGATAGCCGCTAATAGTTTTAATAATTGGTTTGTATAAGATGTATTTTTATATTTGTTTGAAACATTCTTAGAAGTTTTAATCTCACTTTCAGGTTTGATAAAATGTTTTGTATTAATATTATATTGCAGATCAAACACAGAAACCGGCAGATTGATCAGAGTATCACTTTTATTATTTAAATGAAGAATCGGTTCATTAATTATAGTACCAATTTTATCTAAGTCTAAGTCATATTTTGCGCATAATTTATTCAATTGCGTAAAACTATCAGGATGAATAATTATCAGTATTGATAATGAGTTATCGTCAGAAAAATGTGAATTTAAATTTTCTGCAGTAATATTTTTCTTAATACTAATTCCATGGTTTGTCTCCACCATTAAATTAATTAAGGCGAGACCAAACCCATCCCAATTGATTGATTTAACAAATAACAACCATGTTTCATTAATAATTTCATTTATAAATTTTACTAATTGTTTAATATTTTTTTGGACAGATCTTTTACCGAAATTTATTTTGCATACTAATGAATTTTCTAGTTTTGAAATATTATTATTATTTTCCTGTAGTCCAATTGATGTAGAAAAAATAAATTCATTTCCTTCTTCTTTATTAAATTGTACACCAATTGCATTTCTACCTTTTCTGTTATTTACTTCTTTTTTATATATCTTCTCTACATTTTGAGTAGTCGGACTACTAATAGCTATAGCATCTATCACGGTATCTAAATTGTTTAATATATTAATATATTCGGTTTCGTTTCTATTTATCAACAACGAATTGTTTTGGTCTACAATTTTCAAACCGTTATTAAATAATAAGTTGAATTTATCATCAAGTTTAATTTTATTATTTACTTCACGTTTTGCACCATCATTTAGTCGTTTTAAAACTTGTAAATATTCTCTACTTTTTAATTCTTTCATTAAAATTAATTCAATAAAACTAATTTCAATTTCCGTGGGGACACGACCTAATATTGAGGAAATATATTTTATATCTAGTTCTGATAAATGTCTTTCGTCGGTGTTCATTAAAATTCCATTATGTAATTTCTAATTCCGTAAATACGGAGGATATATCATTCCAACTGAATCCCTTTCTTCCTAGTAAATCCTGAATTCGTTTTTTAGTTTTTTGGTCAAGCTTTGTTCCAAATTTTATCTTCTTTTTATCCAATAATTGTTTTATTAAATCTGAAATCGGATATTTCTCATAAACTGCGTTGATTGTTTTCTCTAAAATATCGGGATCAATTTTGTGCGGAATAAATTCCATGCGCAAAGCCATCGGTCCAATTTTTTTACTTTTTACTTTATCATGAGCAAAAGCATTAGCGAATTCTGCATCATTTAAATATCTGATTTTCAACAATTTATCAATTATTTCATCGATAATATTTTTTGGATATTTTTTCTCCGCCAACCTTTGTTTCATTTCTGCACAACTTCGCATACGGTATCCTAATAAACGAAGTGCAGAATTATAACCCTTAACTTTTAACTCATCACCTACTAATTTGGAATAAGAATCTTCACTTATTTCTAAACCTATTTCGAAATTATGTGATATAAAAACGTCTTCGGAAATTCCGAAGACGCTACCATCATCAAATATTAAGGTTTTTCGCTCTGGATTACGAACCTGCTGTTTAATTTCAATAATCTTACGCTTCGGCATCCTCCGTCTCATCCACTCCCATAAAGGCTTTTACTTCTTTTAATACTTTTTCTAATTCTTTTGGATTTTCTTCTAAATAGTTTTTGGCATTTTCACGGCCTTGCCCAATGCGAACATCTCCATATGAGAACCACGAACCTGTTTTTTGAATTATATCACCTTTTACCGCTAAATCTAAAATATCGCCAATATATGAAATACCCTTACCATACATTATATCAAATTCAGTCATTTTAAATGGTGCCGCCATTTTATTCTTAACAACTTTTACACGCGTGCGGTTTCCGATTACATCCGTACCTTCTTTGATGGCACCAATTCTGCGAATATCAATACGAATAGATGTATAAAATTTCAGTGCTCTACCACCCGGTGTCGTTTCGGGATTACCGAACATAACGCCAATTTTTTCGCGTATTTGGTTGATAAATATTACGCATGTATTGGACTTACTTACTGTTCCGGTTAATTTGCGTAACGCCTGCGACATTAAACGTGCTTGCAAACCCATATGCGCATCACCCATGTCTCCTTCCAACTCAGCACGCGGTACAAGTGCCGCCACGGAATCAATCACAATTAAATCCAATGCCCCACTGCGTACTAACGTTTCTGTTATTTCAAGTGCTTGTTCACCCATATCAGGTTGTGAGATGAGTAATTCATCGGTATCGACACCTAATTTTTTAGCATATTCCGGATCTAAGGCATGCTCAGCATCTATAAAAGCGGCAAATCCGCCTGCTTTCTGCGCTTCGGCAATGATATGCAATGCTAAAGTAGTTTTTCCCCCTGATTCCGGTCCAAATATTTCTATAATACGTCCTTTTGGAACCCCACCAACGCCTAAGGCTATGTCAAGGGAAAAACAACCGGTTGATATTACATTTCCTAGATATGCAGGTCTATCGCTTCCTAAGCGCATTAATGAACCTTTTCCGTATTGTCGATCTACTTGAGAAATTGCTAGGTCAATAGCTTGTGATTTTTTTTCTCTTTCATCTGCCATCTTAATTCTCCTATTTGGGATTTTCACCTAAAAAATGTGTTCCTAAAATACTGTAAATTGGTCCATTTGGAAACAACTCACTACTCATAAATCTAATTCTATTAATATTGAATTTTATTGGTTCATAACTTGTATTTATATAATTCGAAATATCGGGTGTATCCTTTGGTGGATATTTTATACGAGCCAAAGTAATATGGGGTATGTATTCGTTTTCATCTAATGGGAATCCCAATTTCTCTAACTTATTATTTAAATCAGCCACAAAATCTTGTAATTGACTAACCTGTCCGCCTACTCCCAACCAAAGCACGCGTGGTCGTTCTATCTTAGGGAAACAGCCGGTTTCGTTAATATTAAGTTCCATTCCGGAATGATTAACAACCATTTTTTCTAACGCTTCATTAATCTCATCAGCAGCTTCGAAAGGCGTGTGTCCTAAAAATTTTAAAGTTAAATGAATATTACCCGGATATACCCATTTAATATTAGCTTTCTTAGAGATAACGGTAGTTTGCAGCATTTCACTAAGTGAAACTATTTTCTTCGGTAATGTCACCGAGATAAATGTTCTAATTAATCTTTCGCTCATTTTAATAATTCTAATCTTAACATATTCAAAGCCGTTAGGCTGCTTAATAATTTATTAGCTTTACGATCTTTTAAAAACAGAAATCTTTTAACAATTAGTTTATTTTTTACCGCTAAACCGATATAAACCAAACCGACCGGTTTTTCTTCGGTTCCACCGGTGGGACCGGCAATTCCGGTAATCCCGATACCAATATCGGTCTGAAATTTCTTTTGAATTCCAGTCGCCATTTCACCGGCAGTCTGTTTACTTACGGCTCCATAATTAATTAATGTCTCCTTTTTCACACCAACTTCGGCAATTTTGACATCATTGCTATAGCTAACAACAGCGCCCGGTATGTATTTTGAACTTCCGGAAACATTGGTCAATCGATGAGCGAGCAAACCACCGGTACAGGATTCCGCAGTTGCGATAGTCAAATTATTATTAATCAATAATTTAGCAACTGCACTTTCGATTGAATCATCATCATAGCCATATATTTTTTCAACTAATATTTCTTTGATGTCTTGTACAATTTGATCTAATATTTTTTTATCTTTTGAAAATAATCTAATATCAACTCTACTGAGTTGAGGTAAAAA
>SDBT01008425.1_pt1 | contig 16850 bp, 22 predicted proteins | sample 2277101 | NCBI WGS metagenome assembly SDBT01 (sample SAMN10404973, study PRJNA504765) | marine sediment metagenome | isolation source: marine sediment core GS10_PC15, 103 cmbsf | place: Arctic Ocean: Southern Knipovich Ridge | collected 2010
ACATTCGACAGGGAAAACATCTCTCTTACCATATCTTTGTCACCATAAGTGCATTGTCCAGAAAGCTTAGAATTAGAAATTGGAATCCCTTTTTTCTTATCAGTAGTAATTCCGTATGTATCGTGCCACCCGTGATAGCCACAGCAAAGAATCCCCTCTCTTCCGGTGGCTGCTCGTGCGATCTTAATGGCAGCCATAGTAGCTTCTGTGCCTGTCTTTAGGAATCTAACCTGTTCGGCGCATGGAATCAACTCAACAAGCTTATTTGCTAGTACCGTCTCAAGCTTATGCGGCAATGAGAAAATAGTACCTTTGTCAAGTCTCTTTTTCACGGCGGAATTAACTCTGTCGTCGGCGTACCCAAGAAGTATTGTACCAAGCCCGCAGGGGTAGTCGATATACTCTTTGTCGCCAGCCCATACATGGCATCCTTTGCCTTTATCAATATATGTTGGATACAGGGGGGGTACATGTCTGGCAGGCATCTTAGATATTGTTTGCACTCCGTCTGGAATAACCTTTAAAGTATCGTCCCATGTAACCAACTCTTCTGCTGTTGGCAGAGCCGCTATTCTGGTTTCTTCGGTCTGTTGTTTTTCAAGTTCCAGATTAGCGATTTCTTCTGCTGACATAGCAAGGCGGGCTACTATATCGCGAGTTACTTCTATCCTTGGCCTTACGCCTAACAGCTTGCCTTTTGTCATTGATATACCAAGTTTTTTTGCCTCTTCACGCCAGTCTGGGTGTGCCAATTTCATTTCTTCGTCATTCATAAGTCTTTCCTTTCAAAGTCGTTGCAATTTTTCTTTCTATTCTTCCACCAAGGCTTTTTTGTGAACCAAAGCCCCTTAAATGAAGTCCATCTACCCCACCAACTTTCATGTCCAACAGAATTAGATGGTGAATGGCAAGCCCATTGCGGGAAAACCTCAGACATGCCGATGGCATAGTCTTCTAAGAATTGGCAATCTTTACATGCTATACTCATAATTCTTTCCTTTCAAATTTTCTGGTATCCACTTCTTCGCCGTGGGTGAACTTTTCCATTCTTACCAGATGTTTAATGTTCTCTCTTAATTGGTCAACTGAGTCAACCCCGATTATTACTTTATCTATTCTTGGATTCATTAGTACAAAATCTATACATCCCTGTGGGCTGAAATACTTTAATGCCTTGCCTTTGCAGAAGATGGAGCGGGCTATGAGTTTTATGAAAGGATACATCATCAAACAGCCATCGTTCCGGTTTAGTACGCTATATGGTATCTCAAGGTACGCCGGTAACTTGCCAGCAAAATCAAGGGATACTTGCGTTATCTTATCAATAGATACTCCATCGTGAATACGGTATTTATAAGACTTAACATCATGCGATAGTACTATATCTTGCGCTTTTGCCTTTCTGTTGTCTGGTACTTTTAATATTCTTGCAAAGTCGTATATACCATAATTCTCTGTACCATAAGCCGTAGCAACATCCAGCCATTCTATGCCAACCTCTTTCATGTATTCCATGATAAGTTGTTGTTCTTTTCCGTCAACGTAATGGCCGTTGTAGTCTCGGCCAAAGTTTGCTGTCCCGATTACGAGCCTATCAAGCATAGCATTTCCCTTTCAGTAAATTTTTCACATTTTTCTGACGAATACATAGTATTGGTAAGGATGGTTCTTGGTGAACAGTCTTGGTCTAAAAATACCATAAAAACCTCTTCTCCATCAGCAACCATTACCTCATGCACTTTTTCCCCCGGACGAATCCCAATCACTTTTATCTTAGGTTTAAAACATCTGGCCAAATTCCCCATTGTCATTGACTTTAGTCGCGGCACATAAACACCTGTTTGGCTATAATTATAAGCATACAGTACCAACTTAACGGCCTGCTCAAGCGTAATCCAGAACCGTGTCATCTCAGGGTCGGTTACTGGGGCTGTATCACCTTCTAAGTTTTGAAATAACGGTATAACCGAACCCCTTGAACCAATGACATTGCCATACCGAACAGAAGAAAACTTGGTGGCGTTATACGTATTAGCTGCGTTCCATAACTTCTCGGCAGCCATCTTTGTTGCACCGTACAGGTTAATCGGGTTCACGGCTTTATCAGTAGAGATGAATATAGCCTTTTTAACGCCACAGTCGATGCAGGACTCAATCACGTTCTGGGTGCCATAGACATTAGTCTTAACGGCCTCTGTAGGGCAATACTCGCATGACGGAACTTGTTTTAATGCTGCTGCGTGAATAACGCAATCTACCCCACGCAATGCCCGTTTCAACCTATCGCAATCTCTCACATCTCCGATGAAGAATCTAAGGTTATCGTATTTAGAATCTGAGAATTTTTTCTGCATCTCTGATTGCTTAAACTCGTCTCGGCTGTATATTATCACTTTCTTAGGCGAGTACTCTGAAAATAATCGTTCCGTTAATGCTTGACCTAATGAACCAGTTCCGCCCGTTATGAGAATAGTCTTATCATTCATCTGTCACCCTTCCGCATTTCTTTTCCTGCTCATACCATTCTTCGCTCTTGCGCCATACCTGTCCGTGGCATACGGCACAGACAGGACTTCCGCAGATAATCGGAGAGTCTATTTCTACTACCAAGTGCTTCTTGCATGTTGGACACCAGAAATATAAGACACATTTTTCTTTCTGTTCATTACTCATTTTCTTTCCTTTCGTTGAATTTCCTTCATATCCTTGCGACATATAAGTCGCTCGCTCTTTTCTTTCTTTACCCACTCCTCATAATCTTGCGGTCTATAAGGCGCCCCCTTTATCCGCATTAAAGGATTTACGGTAGTTCTGCCGTTTTCAATAAGTGGCTTGCTGAAAACTATGTCATCTAATTGCGGTATTAAAATATACTTTTCTTCACCCTTAAAGCTTTCCTCAACTTTCTCGTTAGATTCATCTATGATTATATTTTTCCTTGTAACATATAAAAGCCCGTGGTAGTCAGTAATCAAAGATATTAATTCTTCGATAGTTGTTATTTCTATAGTCCATACTTTATGGCTACAATCTTTGTCCTCTTTTTCCATAGCCTCTTTTTTTGTTTTCGGTGCGGGCTGTCTATCTAAAGGCCAGTCCACTCTTTCAATCACAAACTTCATTTTCTTTCCTTTCGTTAAAATAGTTACTCAATTCTCTTGTTTCAAATTCATTACCAAGTTTCTCGAAGATATGGAATACTCTTTTGTAGTCATCTTCAACGTCTATGCTAAGTTTTGCATCAAAGTCCCATTGACAGAATACCTGTTCGTGGGTCATGTTCCGATACATAAACGGGGTTACATGCTCCTTGTCATAATCATCTTCGACTAATTCATGCGCTTTTTCCAACGCATCAAACGAGAACACCTCAATATCAAGCCCATCAATACCTGCGCCCGATATAGCGTCTGAATGATTACAGATAATGTCACGCCCTAATTCCTTATAGGCATCTATCATCTGGTCTATCTCTTTCGGAGACACACAAGGGCAATCGCCGGTAATACGGACTATTGTCTTTCCTTGGGCGGCTGCATAATACATTTCAGCCAGAACATCTTTGTCCTTAGTACACATCGCCATAGAAAGTACCACGCCCTCTGTGCGAGCTATCTCGGCTATTTCGGGGTCTTTGGTGACAACTACCACCCTATCGGCCTTAGACCGCTTACAGCGGCGTATAACCTGTCCTAGCACGGTGCTACCTCCAAGGGGAAGTAAGGCCTTCATTGGAAGCCGTGTTGAACCTAATCTGGACTGTATTAGTATTGTTATCATATCGCTTTACTCCTTTTAATTAACCCGTGAAGTTCTACGTGGCATTTTTTACATAGAGTAATCCCATTCTTTTCAACAAATCGCATTGATGGATATTTAGTCCATCCCAAAATATGATGGGCATTCAATATTCCACCAACATCGTAGCATTGTTGGCATGTCCATTTGTCACGCTTGAAAATATTACCACGCCATTCTCGATACTCAGCACTATCCAGATGTTTTGACTGTCTTATTTTTCCACCTTTCCACATGTGATTCTTTTCTCCATGAGGAGCGGCATCTCGCCGAGTTCGGGTTGCTCCTGCTTTCCGTATCCAAGTCGCAATCGCACCCCAATCCGCACCTACTTCTTTTGCGACTTCGCGAGTAGATAGGCCGGACTTATAAAGTTCTACGGCCCTTTCCTTTGTTTTCGACGAATAGTATCTACTTTTATGGCCACGACTAATTCCAGCCTTATTTACCCATCGCCAAGCCGTACACATAGATATACCAAACATCTCGGTAACTTTCGATAATTGCTCATGTTTTATATAAGCCGCCAGCACCTTTAATTTGAAATCTTCGCCGTATCTTACTCGTTTATTTTTAGACATATTATAAAAAATCCTCTTTAAAAAAACGCGCCCCACAATGCGGGCAAAGCGTATCCTGTTTCTTAGGTATTTGTTTTTCTATTCCATATTCCTTAATAATTTCATTTATTCCATCCGGCGATATTACAACGAAAGACTTCTTACATATTCCACACGTTACAGGCGTAACTAAGCTCTTAATATCTTTCTTGATGAGCGGTTGTGTATAGTCGTGCGGAGAATGCGGCCAGCAATACTTAAAGTCGCCCTCTAGTTTGTCAATGATCTCGGCTGTGCGTTCTGACGCCTTACCATCCATAACACCGTATCGACCTTCTTCTAACTCTTTAATTGTCTCTGGATCGGCATTAGATACACCAAGCTCCATGCACACAATCGCCTCTATCAAATCTTTTACTGACTGGCAGTGTGGCGAAACCCTTGATATTGCCGCGTCTGATCTCTGCCACCAGTTCGCACCAACGAGGTTGTTCACATCCCCAAACTGTAAAGCGGGTTTATTCAAAAGGTGCATCTCAATACCCATTGTCGAACCTGCATGTACCAGCATATCGCAGTTCTTTAACAACTCAACAGCAGTAGACTCGGTATCAATCTCTATCCCTAACGGTTCAAGTTCTTTTTTGTACTGGTCTATACCAACGGACGGATGTAAGGTGACAAGTATATTCCACCTATCTTTGAACTTCTCATGGACTTGCTTTGCCATATCTATCCAGATGCCACGGCCCTTCTCGTCAGCACTAGCCTCTCTTTGTCCGTCTATCTGTAAGTCTGGAGAACTATCAATGAATCCCCATGCGGACGATAACAGGATGGTTTTCTTGTCTTTGTCCAGTTTATGTTTTTCACAGAACGCCTCACGGCCAATAAACTTATTATTAAAGTCATCCTGCTTGTAAGTATCTGCAACAAACGCACCAACGGGAACGATAGGAAACTCACAACCCCGGCCTTTCAATATATCAGCTTCGTCTTGCGACCATACAATCTCTACATCAGCATCGTAAGCGTACTGACCAAGTATCATAGCCTTTTCATTGTCGCTAATAACTTTATAGTCTTCCCATGCAATACTCGGTTCGGTATGTCTTGTCGCGACAGCACAGCCAAAGTCTCTGCACTGATTAACGAAGTCACGGCTATAAGGATTTCTGATAGGCGGCATAACCACAACGTCGGGTTTAATCTCTAGGACAGAATCTCTGCCCTCTCTGAGACATGGCCTTATCCAAACTTCATTGCCAAGGGCGACGAGTTTCTCGGATAAAATCTTATCAATTTCTGAATCCCTCTGGGGAGACGCGCTTAAAATTAAAATCTTACTCATTTTCTGTTTCCTTAATTATTAGGTTTGTATTCTGTTGTTCTATTCTGTAGTGCTGCTCCGCATACCGGACAAAAGAATCTTGCTGGCGGAGATGGTAAATCTTTATGTATTTTAAGAATATTCTGATTAGCCATCAAAAACGGTTCGTCGCACACTGAACATCTCATATTTGAGTAATATGCGTTTATATCTTTTATAACATACTGAGTATCAAGAGCCTTTTGAGATGTAGGCCATTTAATCTTGCATTCGCCATTCAATTCATTGATAAGCATGGAGGCTTTTCTTGTAGCATTGCCGTCCATCTTACCATACCTCCCTTGTTCTAATTCCAGTATCGCATTTTTGTCAGCATTGCTCTTAGGCTCGCATGTTCTTATTGACTTTGCAAGCGACTTCGCATCGAGACAGAATGGCGAAACTTTTGATATAGGTGTTCCAGCTTTCTGCCACCAATTACCATCTGCTATATCTAAAGAATTTACATCGCCAAACTGGAAAGCAGGTTTATTAAGCCAGTGCATTTCAATCGCCATAGTCGATCCTGCGTGTACTAGAATGTCACAACTAGATAATAAATGTAATGCGGTTGAGTCTGTATCGACCTGGATTCCCATAGTCCCCAAAACTGTATATTCCTTTTTCTTAAGAAGCCCTGGATGGAGAGTGGCAAGGATGTTATATTCACTAAGTTCGTCCTTTAGTTCACCTATCATTTTTAACCATACAGACATGGCCTCTTGGTCTGACATCAAAATTTCGCTGCTTTGCCCCGTAAGGTCTGAGTCCATATCCAATAATCCCCAAGGAGAGCTAACCAGAACAGTTTTCTTTGACATATCAAGTCTGTGCTTGTCAACAATACGTTGCTCTTTGTTTACCTTAGACAAATAATCTTCTGTGTATAGATCAGAAACAAAAGCACCGACAGATATAACCAGATACGAACCACGAGAGAATTTTCTGATCCATTCGGATTCTACACTTCCCCAAGTTAGCTCCATAGCTAAATTTTCTGGACGAGCAAATAATTCTTGATCCTTCCATTCGCTGCCCATCTTATCCATGTCCTGTCTATCATACCCAGGCTCAACATGCCTGACTACTACCGCTATGCCCCACCTTGCAGCCTCATAAGCCGTGTCATAGCTGTATACGTTACATATAGGAGGCATTGTCAGTATATCTGGCTTTATCTCTATGATAGACTCTCTTGCGTTCAGTGGCATCGGCTTAATAATTACCTCATTACCAAGCGACTCAAGTTCTTCTTTTAGTAGTTCGTCTATCAATTTATCCCTTTGGGGTGAACCTGACAGGATTAAAATCTTACTCATTTCTCTTTTCCTTTATAATATTACTGGGTTTCTGTAAAATCCCTTACAAACTCTATGGAATTCTTCTTTGTCAATTCCTATGTATTTGCAGAAATTGTCAATGTAATCAGGGTTAAGGTTTCCGTCGTACTGCTCAGCCAGTTTCAACCCATGTTCTCTGGCTATGTAGCCTGCCCGTATATCTCTGCACGCTTGGTCGGTTGCTCTTCCATACCCAAACTTCTGATACTTCAGGTAGTGGCCTATTATCGGCGATTCGTCATCAAGCTGTTCAAAATCCCAATACCCGCCTGTGCCAATCAGTTCGTCTGTCGGTCTGGTTTCGAGTCCATGTTCAATAGCAAACCTAGCTACCTTGCGGCTATCCCATCTTACGTAATCACTGAGATATAAAGTCTTAACGCCAGAATCTTCAATTTCCTTTTCTGTTGGTTGCCTAAATGGGATTAAATCATCTTCGGTTATCCCATCACCAAGCCAATGAGTGTGATTCCTGCCCCACAGCCCACATTGAATATCAAAGTTGCCATACTCAACCATCGAATTTTCTGCCCACAGGATTAGCGGTATGTTAAACCTCATCGCCATCTTTAACGGAATCGAGTACAGCATAAACTCATGCGAAGTGCATGGGTCTCCGTCCTCATAAAAACTTCTCTTTACCAACTTCGGCATAATCTTTGCATTCGGAAAGAATCTGAATACATCAAATCCTAATTTGGACAGGTTAGCTAAGTTTCTTTCGCCTAAAGGTGTTGGTTCGCATGGAGCTACATTCACACATAACGGCCTTAATCCTAACTCTCTGGCTTTCATGGCAAGATACGTCGAGTCTTTGCCGCCGCTTACAGGGACAAGAATATTGTACCCGTCTTTTTCTTTGGCCTTATTTGCTATCTTTACCAAGTCATCCCATCGGCTATCGAAGTCAATCTCTTTCTCGGCATTCTGGCAGGCGTTACATATGCCGTCCTTAAATGATATGCCTGGTTTCGAGGACGGCATAATACATTTACGACATAATTCAAATTCACTCATTTTCTGTTTCCTTAACAATCGCTCATTTCTTCTATTTTTTGTTTATAATTACACTTCATGCACCGTATATATGTATCACCACAAACCTCACATGATCGTTCAAGTATTTCCGCAGTCCCATAACGCTCGCCACAAGAAGGACAGCTACTAGATAAGTACTTCTCAAGAACGCTTGTATTGCCTAGGCTTAGGCATAGCCCGCCATCATACATATCTATCACCGTCTTATGTATTTCACCAGAAGGTTTATATGGAGTTTCGCCCATTTCTGACATAGTACATTCGTATTCTTCCTGTGCATAACGAGATTTATTAGATAATCGTTTTCTTGCCGCTGATATGCGAGGAGCATTTTGCGGGTTATTGCACACCATAGTACAGTCACCATAAGTAAAATCATTCATTTTCTTTTTCCTTCCATTCATTCGGTTTTATTAAAAGCCTTGTATAGCACGCGCCACCAAAGCCACTTTTGAACCTGCTTATATTTACGTTCTTTTCATGGCCGAAGAAATTCTGCTCACCAAGTTCAAGCGACTTACATCCCCGTTCTTTTAAAATCTGCATTGCTTTCCATATTATCGGATGGGTTTTACCGCCCTGCCTTGAAGCTGAGCAAGCATAATACGCCGAGTGTTTGTTATGGTAAAACAAAGCGGCACACGTCTCGTCCTTATCGGCAAGCACAAAAGCCTTGCCAGCCGAAACCATCTTATCTTGCCATCGCCACGTCTGTTTATTTCTGGTTGATTTTCCGTGCATTTCAAAATGAACATCTTTTAAAACTTCGACAACAGAAAAATCTATTTCCTTGCTGTTACAAATACTCTTATACGATTTCCTAATATCGACATGCAGTTCTTCTACGGTCTTTCTCAGGTTTATGATCTGCGTGAAATATGGCTCGGCAATCAACCCTTGTTGCATAAGAAATCGACTGACCACCGATGGCTTGGTGTTTTCAAGGAAGTCCATATACACAATATTCGGACTTATATCATATAGTCGTTTGATCTGTGTTTTCAGCGCTTTGTCTGTTCCGACCATAACGACCGGCCTGCCATACCCGGTGATCGTGTCACTTTTCTCGGCAGCGATCACTATGCAATCATCGTCTTCGTAGCTCAAATCTTTGTGCGGCCCTGAATATTCATTTTGATAGAGAATATCCACTGGTGAGTAAAGTGGTGTAAGCCACTGTAGTTTCTCTTTCATAATGTCTTTCTCTTTTAAATTATCTTCCCCCAACTATCCTTGTAGTTGTAGGAGTATAAAACGCGCCGTCCCAGGCTTCCATCATGGAATGTTCGTCTCTGTACCTTTCTACCCAGCCTATGGTTTGGGTAGCTGTTGGATTTGGATTTGTAAACTTCCGCATCCAAATATCATATCTTGCTTCATCGCCTATCGACTCCCATGCCTTTGCTACTGCATAGAGAATTAAACCCTCATCAACCTCTACGAGTTCGCTGGCTGTCGCATCGTTAGTAGTAAAGTCCTGCGGAGACCTCATACCGTCAACCCTAAGTCCGTCACCGTTGTATGTCGAGGACGGCCTTGGCGCAACCTCTATATTGTCGCCTCGACGTGTCCATCTTGTCGGCCTGTCTGAAATAGATTCAGAAGAGGTTGGGTCTATCGAAAATGTATCAAACTCGTCTGTTGGTATAAAGGTAAGGTGTAATGAATTCGACCCCTTAACATGCCATACGTTCGATATGAATAATGCTCTTTCATCAGTAAGGTCGTTATATGCCGCACTGCCAGAGAATGTCAGGTCGCTTATTGGATATGTTATCTGATCCGTGACAATCGTATGAGTAAACGCTGCCGTAGAGTCACCAACAGCGGGATTCCTGAACGTAAGTTCTTCTAGCCCACGACTTTCCTGTGCAACTCGATCTTGAGCTTCATTCAGCCAACGGGTAACGCGGGCGTCCGTAATGGTTCCCTGTGCATCAGAACCACCACGGCCAACTATCTCTCTTACTTCGTCTGTAAGACCTTCACCGCTTAGTGTACCCATTGTTTATCCTTTATAAAGTGGTGAGCCAAACCGAGCTTAGCGCGACTCGACTCACCGAAGGAAAGAGAAAATATTCTCTCTTTAGTATCCTATTGCTAGATAATTGAGTTCGTGGCCGTTTGCATCATCGTCAAGTTTGCACTTAATGAATCCATCTGAGATGTCTGGTATTTCTATTGCACTTGCTGAATTACAAACAAAACTATATATGCCAACCAAAGTTGTCGGGATATGAGCCGAGGCATCACTATTGCCCTGTGTCCAGCACCCAGCTTCTATTCTCATACCAGCAGCCATGCCGCCTTTTTGGAAACCAGCCACACTTAAATCGCCGAAGCCCATAATAGAACCTTTCTTTTAAAGTACAGCGTAGAGGCCGAAACCCCTACGCCATATTACATTTTACCAGCCTTTAATATCTACGTACCAAGTCGATGAAACATCGAGTCGGTTTGTCTGACGCTTCAAGATGATAAAACTGTTTGTAATATCAGCAATATTCGCCGTACAACCAAGTTCAGTCGAGTTTAGACCAAAATTGGAACCCGGAATTGTAACATCAAAACCCGGAGTAGCATTAAAGGCATAGATACTCGTCATCGTTGTCGGTAATGCCTGACAAAAACTAGCAGCGCTGAAGTCTACTCTGCTAGACTCGCCACGGCCACCACCGGGTAACGTATACGACCGTTGCTTTTCTAAATCAAAACCTGCCATAATTGTAACCTCCTTTCAGAAGGAAGAAAGTTATAATTAAGACTGATCCACATAAGCAATAGACCCGAACGCATCGAACGACGCACCAGCGGCAGAGCCTATCGTAGACAGGGTTCCTTCACCAACAAGAATCATCTCGCCGCTATCGGTAATATCTGCCCATAGGTGACGGGATGGCCCTGTAGTCGTTAGGACTGTAACATCTGCACCAACGGCTTCCTGTGTTGCATCGCCAGAACTACCTTGGAATATAGTAACATCCGCAACCGGACATACACCGCCAATCCAATAGAAGCAAAACTCGTTCGGAGCGATTGTCGCACATGGAAGTGCAAGTCCGCCGCCGAGCGTCACATCATTTATACCGGCAGTTGTGGTGCAGGCCATCATTACGTATCTTGGTGCATGGGAACCATCGTTATACGTGATATTTGTATAGGTCTGGTCGCCATTGGATACGTCATCAGCCGTCATACAACTATGTGAACACCAAAGTTTCCCATCAGAAACATCCTGAGTAGGGCCTTTAGAGTTCGCAACGGTTCCAGTACTCAAACCTGACATCACGCCATAGTACATAGTATACCAGCCGGGATTAACCGTAGCATCACTATATCCCATGATTTTCGTGCCAGGCGGATATGCTGCCGCCGTGACACCCGTATGGGCACTTCCAGCCCAACCCCCGGTAGGAATACCGAGATTAGGATTTACTTGCCCAGGCCATTTGTCCATAAGTTGGACATGACCTAAAGGTATTGCTGCCATAATAATCTCCTTTCAGAGAATAATAATACATTTACATTAAACTTTACGAGGAATATGAATCAAGATAGCGTATAGCTTTAACTAGAGTGTTAACATTGTCGTCAGCCATTGCTATAAGCGAATTACACTTTATACATAATAGTCCGCGAATTTGTTTTGTTTTGTGGTTATGGTCTACAGATAACTGCCGAACCTTCCCACGAAACAATGCTGTTTCTGGCTTTCCACAAATCAAACATACTCCGTTTTGCTTTTCAAGCATCGCCGCAAAATCTTCGGGTTCTATACCATAGTTCTTGCGTAACGCCCTATTCCTTTGCAGGTGGGGCTTTGCACGATTCTGGTCCCTTTTAACTTCACGATAACACTCTTTGCAATAAGCCTGAAGCTCGTTCTTGCGCTTGCCACCTCTGCTAAAGAAGTTATCAAGCGGATACTCACATTCACACTTTAAACAAAACTTAGTTTTTACTTCTACATTATCCATTTCATAAGTCCTTTGTTTTGCCTTACTTATCCTATTCAGGACATTTAAGACACATTACTAAGCCAGATACTACCGTTAGGTTTCCAACATAAAAGGTTTCCAGCTACCAGAATCCTAGAAAGGTAGTAATCCACACCGTTTGTCTGCTTGCCCTGCCACTCGAACTCGGTCATCTTGAAGTTTCGTGCCGTGCTTATGCGAAGCTCGAAATCGTTCAGATTGAGTATGAATACCCATGACCTTGTAGTAGCGCTTTCCTGTAAGAACGGAACGTCTACTACTGAGTGACCGTCAAGAATCATCTTATTGAACCCGACATTCGCCGTATCATTGGCGATAGACCTGTTCAAATCGGTGTTATAGATGGCTTTAGATTCCATCTCTGCTCTTAACTTATTAAATAGCGTCGGACACATTAGGATCATCAGGTCGCTTTTGGCTTCCATGTAATGTGCTACTGATGTCTCGTTAATCCACTTTCGGATATTCGAGATCGTCAGATTCGTTGCCGTGTCCTGAGACGATGTAAGACTACCGGCTGTAAGACCGGAAGGATCGGCTCCCTGCCACCAATTCCGAGTGTTACTCGAAAGTGTTCTCGACAGCGTACCATACGTGTTGTCATGGTTCAGTGCCGAGATAAGACTCTGGAACTCTTTACCGCCATCTGTCCTTGGTGTAGTCGAAGCTGCGTTGAAGGTGTTTTTCATCATCTTCAGACGTGCTGCCCGTTGGGCCTTCTTAACAAGGAAAGGAACCAGATCAAGCAACTGCTCTTCTGTCCCCGCGCCCTCGTTCTGGATTTCCCAGTCGCCGTCATAGCGAATCGGAATCTGGAATTTCTTCCACTCAAACCGAGGTTTTGCCAACATGTCCTTAGCTTCGTCTGTCAACGTCTCATTAGTTGTATACGCCTGAGCCAAGTCATCCATCTCATCCATATCGGCAAGCCTTTCAATATACTTACCGCCTTTAAATGTGATTAGATTCCGTTTCTCAAGCTCTTCATAGAACGGCATTCTTAAAAATACTTCTTTTTTTAACGAGCGAACAAACAATTCTCTCGTTGCTTCAGTTAAATCAGACATAATTGTCTCCTTTTACTGCTAAGGAGATACCTATGTTTTTGGCATAGTAAATGGCTTGCCCTTATATTTGGCACGAATCTGAGTCATGACTTCATCTCTGGAGCCTTCTTCGATTTCGCCCTCATTAAAAGCAACGCCACCATCTCCTGTGTCTACTTGGACAGGAGAAAAAGACTTAGTAGTACTGGTTGTTGACGCCAAACCTCTGTAGTGCTTTCTGAGCAACTGCCCAACGGCATATTCGCCATCAGGTGCTTTACCCGTCTGGTCTACTTCTTCTTGAGCAAGCCTTAACGCTTCATTTCTAAACTTTGAGCCAAACTCTTCGTCGAGGTCGGTAAGTATAGACTCTTTACGTTCGGCTTTGCGACTTGTCTCTCTTTCGTTTTCAGCAGTAAGTTCATACTGACTTCTTGCATCCTGTAATTCCTTTACGGCCTTATTGGAGTCTTCAAGAGCCTTCTTAGTATTTGCTATTTCTGCTTCAAATCCAGAGATTTTCTTGATGAGTTTATCATCGTACAAGTCACTGTCAAGACTGTCGGTTTCGGTCTGCTGTGCAATCTGAGCACTGGATAACTGTTGCTCTAAGCGAGTAACGGTATCCTGCATATCCTGCGACCGTTGAGACATCTCCGTAAGCTGCGTAGTCAGTTCCACTTTATCACTCGCCATTTTACTGACGTTTGCGGTTAACTGGTCTAGCTTTTGACGGTCTTTGTCCCAACCATCAGTCTGTTCCTGTGCTACTTCTTTTTCTTTTTCTTCGTCCATAATTTTTCCTTTCAATTACATTTCAGCTTTTATCTGTTTACGATTGAATGGCTAGTTAACGTAATAGTATTTCCTTTTGGCACTTGTCCTTTTGGGCACTATCACACAAAATTTCTCTTACCTTAACTAACTATTATAAATTCTCAATGAGGTCTACTGCCTCACGTTTTTCCTGTATCTCTTCTTTAATATACTTCTGTACCGCCTTTAACATTTCAGGTTTATCTTTCAATTCCTGTACTGACTGCAAGGCTTCGGCTTTGTTTCTTATCTTCCAAATATCAAAACCTTCAAATTTTTCGTCTGTACCTATTTCGCACGGCATTTTATTTACTCCTATTATAGATTATCATCTAACTTAGCTGCTTTATCAGGCAAGTCTTTTGAGTTTTGCCCTTTTATAAATTCACACGCCTGTTTCTTGGTCAAGCCCTTGGGCGGTGTTATATTTCCCTGACAGATGCCGGACATAAATTTAAATTGTTTCTTTGAAGTTGCTGGTGACATTATACGCCCTCCTGTGCAATAAGAGGCTCTTGTCCGCCTATGTCTTGTCCTTGAGCCGCAATACCAGACAGTTCTTGCATTACAACTTTCAATGCCTCTTCTGGTGAGACTTGGCCTGTCTCGACAGCGGTAATTATTTGCTGTAACTTGACACTCTTTATCCATCCTGAATGCTTACTTAGTACTTTTTTCCAGTTCAAAATTCCAAGTTTACGCAATACATCTGGCAGCAATGGGTTTGGATTTGGATCTTGCAATAACTGATATGCTTGAAGGAAGTCTGCTTTTCGCTTTTCTTCATCAAATGGCAGCGATGCCGCAGGCTCCACATTCACGTCAAACCTAACATCTTTTAATCCCTCTGTTATCTGCTGTGCGCCTACTATTCCATCTTCGCCGACTATCCTTATATATCTTCCGACATCGTAATTCTTCTGTGATATTTCTGCGTTGAGTATCATAAGTCGTCTTATCCATTCATCCTCATACACGGCCTGTAGTGCGATTCTGTCATGTGAGCTTATAGTAAGTGCTTGTGCCTGTGTAGCGGTTATACGGCCTTCTGTCTTCTTTCCTGTGGCTGTATCCTGCAACCCAGTGATGTTCTTAAACTCTTGCGTGAATAGCCCGTATAACTGCGATGCTCCAGCGGAAGTAGAGGGCGGGTCGATAATCTTCATTCTTGCAAGTCCGCCTCGCGCAAGTCTTATAATGGCGCCTGCACCCGCACCTATAGAAAAGTGTTTCTTGGTTCGCGGGTTAATCGCAATAGCGTCATTCTCTATGGCTATCTTAGGATCGCCGAACAGTTTCATATTATTAAATAAGTGAGTTACAGATATGTTTATCATGTCCTGTGGCGAACGGTACATTTCTACAGCGTTTACACCACGCCACATGAACGGCAATAAGTAATGGGGAACAACGATAAATGGCCATTGGCTGTGAGGATAGACTTGACTTTCTTCGTCTGGATTCAATATTGTATTACCAACTCTTACAATAAATCTGCCTGTTGGAAATTTTGGTTTCTCATATTCCCGAACAGTTCTTTTCGGCCATTGATCCAAAGGAATCTCAACGCCTTCGGAATCAAGAAATTTCTCTTCGCTGTCATCAAGAAATATCGTACCGGACTCCAACAGCTCTTCCTTCGGTATATCTTCTTCCAGTTTAATGTGTTCAGTAGACAAATCTCTAAAGTATATTTCTTCAATCCTTACTACCTCTTTATCGCTCTCAACGCCTAATTTTTCGCCGAATGTCTTATCGTTACTAAGGACTAATCCAGTAAGAAGATTTCTATATCCAACGTCCTGTTCGCCTTCGTTGCCTCCTGGGAAAGCACCAGCGACTATTGCCGCCGCAGAACCAGACGATTTACTGCCTCTAACTGGTTTGCCCTCACCTCTATTATTGGAGATCTTTTCTGATTCTTCTTTAAGTTCTTTCTCAAACTTCGGCCATCTCCTGATTGCCCACTCTAAAGAGGCGTATCGGACTGTACCGCAATCGCCATTGTTTATTTTTTCATCATCGCTTGCCCAGAAGTTTGCAGGATGCCATAGTTTGTATTTTACATCGCCTTCCCATTCTTGCTTTTCTTCGTCCCACCTAACTTTATCTTCCCAGAATAGCTTTGAAACTCTATATCCAAACAATTTACCGCTTAAAATAGCAGACAACTGCTCAAGTTTCATTCCGGTCCCGTTCATTCCCTGTTCCCAGTCCCACTGAAGTTTAGACTGCCATACTTCTGCTGCTTCTGTATCGCTTACTTCCCACGGATTTGCTATTATTCGTGGGAAGTTCTTGCTTAGTTTTGCTATTTCCTGCATTGCTGCCGGCCATATATAGTTAACAACAACCCAATCCCAGTCTTTATGTCTTTTCTTTGACCGTATCTGATCGCCAAAGAAATATCTTATAGATGTTGCCCATAGGTCAGTCCACTTGCCGGTTTTCTGCATACCATCAGTAACCATCTCGTCTAATTTGGAATTTAGAGTATGATTCTTATCGGTTTTTTGTTTTACTTCTTCTGCCATATTTTACCACGGTCTAACCATTGGTCTTATTTTTGCGCCAGTTGTGAGATCATAAACCTCAACGTATAAGTATTTAAGTCCTGTATTGTCAAACCACACTTTTGAAATCCTGTCATTTCCGCTATCCAAAATCTTTATCTTCTTAATATGTCCATCACTTAGATCATTTACTCTTGTAATCGTGTCTGTATATAAATCAGTAGCACTATCGTCTATCCTTGCCTGTCCTGTGGTTAGCGACAGATCGGCTATAAACTCTGCCGGGCCGGTTGTTGCATAACCCCAGATATTTACTCCGGCATTCACGTTATTCGCCGTACCATAGTTCTCAAATATAATAACACTTGCATT
>SDBT01008426.1_pt1 | contig 16850 bp, 30 predicted proteins | sample 2277101 | NCBI WGS metagenome assembly SDBT01 (sample SAMN10404973, study PRJNA504765) | marine sediment metagenome | isolation source: marine sediment core GS10_PC15, 103 cmbsf | place: Arctic Ocean: Southern Knipovich Ridge | collected 2010
AAATCAGATCTTCTCACTTGATGAACTTCTACTTTTTCATCAGTAATTCTTATACTCAAAGTGACTATATCAGTTTTTTTATCTATTTTTATTCTTAATTTATCAAAAAAGTGACTCATAAATAAGCTCCTTAGAAAAATGTTGTTGAGATACTGTCAATTTTAATCAATGGATTTCTTATTCGTACATGAACATAAATTCCATCTATTGCAGAATCTCCTCCAAAAGTACAATTGACAGTATTGCCAGAGCTAGAAGACTCTCTAATTCTCCTATCGTTATCATCATCACTGGCTTCATTAAAAGCACCAAATGTTCCACTGTGCACAATTAGTGGAAAACTATTTAAATGTCCAATATATGGTGGTCCTGCTGGTCCTCCAGCAACATTAATTCTTCTAACAAAAATTTGTAATGCACTATCAGCCAAATCTGCCGTGGCAGAACCTGATGCAAAAGTACCAGCAAATACAAATGAAAAACTGGGCCTCGAAGCACCAGAGGATGTATCGTCAACTGTATAGAAATAATCTACATACCTTCTTCCATCAGAGTCAAGAGAACCTATATTATTAGTATAGTCCGGTTGTGTCCCACTACTATTAGGCAAGCAAAGAGATAGGTCTGTTGATGGAGCTAGCTCATCGATTGTGTTTGGAAACATAATCTTTCCATTAAAAACTGCTGCAGCAGAGCCTGTTAAAAAAGCATCACTATTCCAATTTCCATTTGGCAGACCTCCATTAAAATCTATATCCTGTCTTCTACTTTCATCATCAAAATTTTCTACGTAATCAGTTGCAGTTATACCAAATGTATCAATTGCAACATATCCTTCTGGAGATGTAATTACTGAACTGTTATTCCATGAATCTCTAACAAAAGCATTTATTGTGGCTTCATCGTCAACAAATCTGTAATTTGTTTGTGTAATTTCTATCCCACTATTGATGTAAGAAATATTATTTTGATTATGATTGTTTGACCAATTTACAAAATTTGATGATTGTCCACCCCAACCTGTCCAAGATAATACTCCAGCACCATAATCTGAAAAATCAACCTGAAGATTATCTGATTGTCTTTGAGTGTTTTCATTCAAGTTGTCAATATCAGCTATATCTACAATAAATTTTGAGTTTAAAATATAATATTCAATACCAGATATATGTTTTGTCAGTGCCCTGTCCGATCTTTCTGAAATCCCTACTGCTCCATTAATAACTGGTGTTGTTGGATTTGTATCAAGAAATACATCGTCTTGAACAAAAATATAATCACCTGTCCCATCAGTCCCACTGTCTGTACTGTGAGTAATCTCTGTACTGTACCTTCCTCCTGATAAAACTAAATCATTTAAAATAGAAAGAGAATCGACAGTAACAACTGCCTTTGCACTAGCTCTAATTGTGCCGGTCACATATTCTGAAATATCAACACTGATCGTTCCAGATGTATTTATATGAGTTGTATTTCCCGTCAAGTATGGAGTTATAAAAGAAGTGATAATAGAACTATCAGCATCTAAAAAATTTACAGTTATTGTAGAATCCCCACCAAATCCACTCGTACTTGCTGGTGTTGTAAAGCTGGCAGAAGTTGCAAGTGTTGCATCCTGATCTGAATCAGCCCAACCATTAGTATTGAAAGGGCTTCCCTCTCCATCTGCTGGTGTACTAATTTTAGCTGTGGTTCTGGATACTAGAAACTCTGCAACTGATTGATTTCCATTATCTCCATCAGATGTATTCCAATGAGAGAGAAAAACTGGAGGAGGAACATAAATTGTTAATGTGGAAGATGTTGTTGAGGTTCCAAACATTCCAGTTCCAATAAGGTTAATGTTGTCGAAAGATCCCAGATCAGTCCCTTCATCTTGCCATGTAAGGGTATTTTGTTGTACTTCTGAACCAGTCGACATTCCAGTCGGCCTTGCTATTATTATTCCTGCCATGAAAACTTACATTCCTACCCAAACCTACACTCCACCCACAACCAAATCAAAACTTTTTTATGATTTTTTGATATAATACTTTTTAAGGAAACTCTATGGACATTAATGAACTCTATGAAAAATGTATCACACTCAGCAAAGAAAAGAACGAATTGTTGAAAGAGAAAATGGATCTTGCTGAAATCCGTCATGAAAAAGAATCTCATGAAAAAGAAGGCCAGATTCAAGCAATGATCTTGAAGGTCACCCAATTAAACAAAAAGAATGAGCAAGTCGTTAAACAGTCTAAAAGTGCCATTGATCAAAGAAATTTTGTTATCTTGAAAATTGGACATGAACTTGAAGAGTGTTTAGGGTTTAAGGCAAATAAAGATAAAATTCAAAAAATTCAAAAAAGCATTTTATTAAAATCTCTCCTAAAAGCAACAAAAAAGAAACCTATAAACTATGATGACCTATTCTATGAATTGGCAAAATCTCTAGATGAGCATTTGTACAATGACAATGAAGAAGATTCTTAATTGTCGTTTAATATCGACCCAGCAGCTTTGAGATTTTTTATTAGTTCATCATAAAATTTTTCTGTTGTTTCGTTATTCAGTGAGGCAGGCATCCACATTGATGCTTTTCCATCATTAAATAATGAAACAACAGATAAAGAATAAACTTCTCCTTTTTTAACACGTTGAATAATACTTTCAAGGTATTGAATTACATGTAGTTTTATTGGAGCATCATAATCATCTGATATGTTTTGTAATGCTGCTGTATCTTCATTTGTCATATCAATATATTCGATATTTTTAGGAACAAATGGTATGCCCAAATCTAATTCTTCTTTCGGAACTTCCATTAATGTGATTAGATCAAGAAAAGACTCTTCATCAATGTCAGATGACAAATACGATTCTGCCTCTTCTTCTGTAAGCTTATCTAGAGAAAATTCACGAATATCTACCGTATCAGGTAGTTGTAATTTTAAGTTTGATGCAATTGATATTATTTCTTCTACTGGGACCTTACACATCCTTGACAGTATATTTACTGGCTGCAGAGGCCCTATTAGTTGTCTGTAGCTATAATCAAGCTTCCATCGGACAAGTCGTTCCCGAAATTCATCAATATTCTTTTTTTGCTCTTCTTCTTCAAATGATTCCGGTTCGTATATATCGAAAATAAAATCAATAATTTTGTGATACAATTTTTCCTTAAGATTTAGGGCGTCCACATATCATAAGTATCATGGTTTCGTATGAATGTTTTTTAGGTTAAAAAGAAATGCTCGGAGTTCTGGGTAAACTCCGAGCATTAACAGTTAAAATAATTAGTTTTATTAGTTATTATTATAATAAGTCACCAGATTTTAATAATAGGCGGTATAATCCACCATAAGTGTAATCATAACACATGGTGTCAAATAGAGCAACTGTACCACAAAATACAAGAGCATCAGCTAGGGGGTTGTATGGGTTGTAATAATCATAAGGAGTATATCCATAATAAACCATATCAGAAGACCATACTTCTTCAGTGGGGGCAGTTGTGGTAACTACGTCTTCATCATCATCCTCCTCATCATCAGAATCCTCCTCTTCTTCCCTCTTCTGCATTTCAAGCATTCCTGCTGTATAAATGATTCCCATTACTCTCTTGCAACCATCTTCAGTATCACTGGCATTCTTCCAATCATAAGCAGATTCTACAATTGATTGAATTGTTCCAAAAAACAATCCACACTTAAGATCAAACCAAATATCCCCCTTAAGTTTTCCATCAGAAAGCATTTGCATAAAAACAATGATATAAGGACTAATTTCTTTTACAGTATCATCCTCAGATGCAGCTGCAGCATATGCACTAACATATCTAATCATTGCAATACGCATATCTTCAGTACCAAGATCATCTTTTGACTTTTCAGTTTGGTCTGGGATTTTCTCAAATCTAGGGTCAGACATATCATCAGTAATTCCTACATTTTTGTCCAGATGAACTGTACTGAAAATCTCAAATTGAGTAGCATGATCATACATTTGAACCATTGCCTTCCTTAATTCTTTTGCTTTGTCGGTGCACTCCCAATATTGAGAGTCTTCTGAAGGAATTAAGAGCCCGGCCTCAGACATGTCTTGAATCACAGTTTCTACAAATTCATAATCAGTATTACTCATATTCATTGGAAGTTTATCGTCACATTCCAATATTCGATATATAATTGTAAGTTGAAGCATTTGAAGCTTCCATGGATCCATTGATGGTTTTTTTGGAGTTTCAGTTTGAGCAGTCATAAAATAAATCTTCCGTATTATATCACAAAAGTGGGCTGTCCTTGGACAACCCACAAAAATTTAACTCTTATATCTGTGAGTTATGATTTTTCATTTTTTAGTTGATCTCTCTTTGATTTATTTGTTGTAGTTTCGTGTAATCTTTTTAGAATTGTAATTGCTATATTATTAGTAGATTCTGACAGTTCTTCTAAAATTTCAAAATCAGTCCCAGCAATTTTTTCAAAATCTGGATGGTTTTTTAATTCGTCTAATGTAAACAAGCAATCATCAAGTCCTGCAATAAAACTTGTAAGCTTGTCTTGCAAATCATACTTTTTGTGATTCCCTGTCTTTGAGTTGCTCAAGTTTCTCTACCAATCTTTTATTTGCAGATCTTAAAGCTCTATTTTCAGCTTCAATATTGTCGTTGGCGGTTTCAGCACTATAAACATGTCTAACTAAATCTTGTATATCTTGTCTGGCATGTTGAAGAAAGTGACCACCTATAAGAAATTTTACATCACATAAATGAAGTTCTTTTGTTCCGATCCTATCTTCTAAAAGTTGATATTGAAGATTAGGAACTGAGGCCATCCTAGCCTCAATTTTTGCCAACCTTTCTCTTGTAAGAAATGGTTCTGAGTCGATTTCTTCTGGTAAATTAGTAACTTTCATATCCTAGTCGTCAGAACCACCATCATTTCCACCACTATTACTATTACCACTATCACTTACATTGTCACTACTACCAGCACCATATGTAGGAGCCGGGCTTGAGGTTCGTTCATAAGTTGGTGCTGGGTTTGAAGGAGGCTCAAAAGAGGGAGCCGATGTAGTAGTTTGAACCGGATTTGTAGCTACTGATGAAGAATCCCAACTTGGAGCAGGAGTATTATCGACAACAGGAGTGTTATCTCCGACGGCAACAGGAGTGGCAACTCTCTCATTCTCATTAGAGTCAAATACTTCAATCTGCTCACTGTCACCAGTTAATCCATCGTCATTAAAAACTTCATTGATAATTGCTGCTGTAGCAAGATCTCCTAGAACATCATCATCAAAATCCTCATCATCATGGTAGATTGATCGATCATTAATATTACGAACACTATTGCCTCGATGTTGACTATAGGTTGTTTTAGCTTCAGAAAGCATACGTCGTTTACGTTGTTGATCAGTGTAAAAAAGAAAGCCAAGGGTTCCAAGAAGTGCAATTATTCCAATTATTAACATATTTTATAAATCCTTTTGTGTGTTTGTCCAGGGGACAGTGAAATGATATTTTAGGGTATATTTGGTGAATTGTCAATAGAAAAAGGGGATGCGTTCAACACGCATCCCCTTCAGTTCCATTTTGGAACTTGATTTCCGAAGTCTACTACCTCTTCATTGGCATGGTCAACATTGGGGCATTTCCACCCATAATGACAGTTGCTCCCTGACCGATCTGCTTATAAAGAACCGTTTGGGCATCGATTTGTCGAAGCTTCAAGTATGCAGAACTCAATGACGCCCCCAAAATCTTATTGTAAGCTGCCTCTGCAGATGCTTCAGTTGCACGTACTGCCTTCATCTTTTGTGCAATCTTTAGACGATTGGTAGCATCAAGAACATTAATAGCCTGCTGGTTTTTTGCATCAAGCAATTCAATGGCTTGCTCATTTGTCTCTTTTAGCATTGCCATTGCTTGTTTGGCAGTTTCTTCTTGAATTTGCATCTCACGAGCTCTTGCTTTTGTGATAGCATCAGTAATCACAGATGGATACTGAAAATTAGATGGCTCTGCCATCGTAACTTCCATTGGAGTGCCGGCAAGTTTCTCACCTAGCATCTTGTCAATAGCAATTTGAATCTTTGCTCGATTTGCAGAAATTTCAGTTGTTTTATATTGACTTACAATATTTCTGGCCACCACTCGGGCTGCTGGCTGTACATATGTTACATACAAAAACTTACGAGATAGTTTGCCGGTATCACCGTTCCACTCAATTTTTGATCCCTGAATATTAAGAAGGTTTGCCATTGCTTTTGCATTACCTTGACGAAGTCGTGAACGAACCTTTAGATCAAAGCCAAACTTGAGATCGTCCTTACAAAGAATATCAAGTGTTTCAGTATTAATACTCTCTGATAGCTCAAATTGTACCAATCGATCAAAACCCCAGATATCATGTCGGCCAGTCTCAAGAACTTCCTCTACCACACCATCACGTGCAATCTTCATTCCGACAAAGCCAGGCTCAATCTTCTCAGTACAGCCAGTTAATGTAAAGGCACAGAGTGCCAACCCTAGTAAATAATTTAGATTCTTTTTCATTACAAATTTCCTTTTATTGATTTTTCTTATAGATCGAAACCAAGCTTGAGATGATCATCCTCTTGATTACTTTGATTGATTAGTTCTTCAACTAAACGATTGGATTCTAATGCAGCTTCTTGAACGGTTTGTTCTTGAGCTTGTGAACGGATTGTTGTTGCTTCCTTGGTGGCAGCTTCTACTTTGACTTCTTCCTTTGTAGGTCCCTTTACTACAACAGGCTTAGCTTCAATTTGCTTAATTGCAGCAACTTGAGCTTCTGTCTTTTGAACGGTCGGGGCTCTAGTAACTTCTGCTGTTGGTCCTCTACCTGGACCTGCTGTCCAATAAATTACTCCAAATGAAAAGAGAACAAATAGTACGACAGATGATCCGATTTTTGTCACTTGTGGAACATCTTCGTTTTTCCACATATTCCAAAGCCACCATCCTGCACCAGTGAGTGCAATACTTGTTAAGATAATTAAATATAAATTCATGATATTTTTCTTTATTCGTAGAACTCTTCTGACATATCTTCTTTTACACTATAAAGACTTTTCTTGTGTGAAGCCTGGAGCTCTTTTTGTTTTTCGGCTTCCTCTATAGCAAGTTTGTCTGGAAAACACAAGCCCAAAAAAAATGAAGATGGTATGGCAATTAGTAGTGCAGCCCACCAATACATCCCAATCAAACAAATTCCTCCTATTGCAGCTCCCGGAACAAATCCTCTTTGAAGGGCACTCATTACCTTACCCCAGTTGACTGTATTTTTATTGCTCATTGCAAGAAATTCCTTCGTTTTGATTTGTCATACTAGGTGGAATAATACCACTACTTAGGAATATCCCAATAATCACAGGAGAAAATATAGACATGATCAATGATGAGGGTTGACTATTATTCCTTTTACTTAAAAACACCTCAACTATAATAAAAATAATAGATACCAAAGCCATACGCAGGCCAAAATCTCCGACTCCTACCATATATCCAAAAATCAAACCTGTGATGGCCATCAGCAACATCATTGTCTTGGGTTTCATGAACTATCTTTTCTCAAACTAATTCAATTTTGTCAAGGTTCAAAGTGGGACACTTATAATTTTTTTAGTCTATTCTCTATCACTGATACAGCTTCTTCATTCTCATCAATCAAGATAAAGTTTCTATTGTGTTTCTTGGCTGCAACCCCAGTGGTGCCGGAGCCTGCAAAAAAATCTAATATCAAATCATCTGAGTTGCTGTGAACCTTTATAAATTGCTCAATCAGTCCTAATGGTTTTTGAGTTGGATAGCCGGTTCTTTCTGTTCCTTGAGTTGGAACTATTGTTTGAAATATAACATCAGTCTGAGTCTTCCCTTTGGCTGCTTTTTCTGGACCTGCCAACCCAGGAGCCATATAGGGGATTCTTTTCTGGGCTTCATAATTGAATGTGTAGTTCTTTGTATCCATTACATACCAAAGTATGTTGTCGTGCTTGCAAGGCCATTTCTTTTTTGATCTACCACCATAATCATAACTCCAGATGATTTCATTTAAAAAGTTTGAACGGCCAAATAGAGTATCAAGATATACTTTTACATAATGAACTTCTCTATAATCCAAATGAACCATTATAGATCCATTTGATTTTAGTATTCTTTTTGACTCTTCAAGCCTGGGTTTCAAAAAGTCGACAAGACTATCAAATTTATCATCATAGGACATTCCATGAGACTTTTGAGATTTTCCTGTATTGAATGGAGGGTCAACATAAATCAAATCCACAATGTCATCATCGAATGTTTTAAGAATTTCAAGATTGTCACCAGAAAAAACAGTATTTTTATACACTCTATAGTATATTAATTTTTTTCTATTTCGTTAATTAAATTCTTTTTATAGATTTTTTTCCTAATTTCGTTTTACGTCTACAGGTCGGATCGGATGTATCTGAACATGTGACTCTATAGATTGCATTACTCATTTTAGTAATTTTTCTATATAATGATTCTTTTTCTCTTTGGGATCTAGATTTTTTCTTTTTGATTGGAAAAAGAATTGATAATGCAAATAGACAGAAAAGTATTATTAATAATAATTCAAACATAATTTATCCACATAAATTACAAGAGACAAAACTATCTAACATAAGAATTTGCTTTGCACCTTTGCATTCTGGACAAACTGATTTTTGACTTACTGCAAATTGTTTTTCTTGTGAAACACAAGGATCGGCAAACACCCCTTTACTACTCATATACCCTGTATTATCAAGTCTTTTTACAAACTCAAAAATTTGAGAATGATTTGCTCCATATTTATTTTTTATGGTGGATAATTTCATATCCTGAATAGTATGAACTTGATCATATATGAGCATTTGCTTTGCATCCTTAAAAATATGAAAAGCATTACTTATAGATTTGCTTGTTGTTATTGTTCCAAAAATAATTGCTGTTTGGTCATATTTCATGCAATTATCATGAATATACACTAGATCATCATATGATATATCGTCACACTTACTGTGATCAAACAAAAGAAAACCTTTTGTAGAAGTTAAATCTCTATCTCTCAGAGTCTCAAATCTATTAGTGAAAGTATATACTCCAGCATTCATACTGGATTCAGTTATATACTTTCTAATGGCTGTTCTTCCTGAAGCAACTTTGCCACAAATCCCGATGAGACCTTTGCCAAATTCAATATTTCCAAAATTTATATTCAATGTTTATTCTTTCTGAAATCTTATCCACCTTTAGCACGAACTGATGCTCTCCAAGCTTTCATATCCTTCATGAAGCCTGGACTGGTAGGGTCGGACTCATAAGCTGCAATAATCTTAAACACCTTTTTCACTTCTTTGTCAAGATCTAACTTGCCTAAATTTCTCTTAATATCTTCAATACTAGGTAAGATACTTCCTGTTTTACTTACCATTAGTCTTCCTCCGTATATGAATACCTATCTCGAATGTAATCTTGAAAGAACTTACCTTTACTTGTGCTTCCCATAAAGTCTCTATATACTTTTTCTGGAACTCCAGTATAAGTGTATGACTTCCCACTTCTAAATTTTACTTCTAAAATTTGAGTATATTCCACTTTTGAAATAGCTGAAGAATTATTAATTGTTTTACTCATTTTTGTACTCCTACAGTACTAATATTATACTACATTTTGTAATAAAATTAATAGCTTTTATCTCTTTTTTTCCCATCTATCTGCTATTATTTGCAACATAGAAAGAAGTTTGTTTTCTTTCCTTTTCTTTGAATTGGATAATTTATGATTGATGTGATTGACCAATATCTCAAATACAAGATTGATAGATTTATCAGTTGTGTCAATTTGAATAGAGTCACTTGCTGGGATTAGGGGAGAATGTTCTCTTTCTATATCTCTCTTGTCTCTAAAATGCATTATTGTACAGATTTTAGAAAAATCAACACCAATCTCCAGTGATCTTCTGTGAGCCCTATCAACAATACTTCCGTCTAAGTAAAATTTAATATTAGCATATGGAAACACAACCGTTCCCATATCTCTTCCTTCTGCAACAATATCATTGCAAGCAATCTCTCTTTGTTTGCTCACCATAATTTCTCTAACTTTTTTATAGGAAGAAATAATCGATGCACCATCTCCTATTTCAAGAGTTCTGATTTCGTCTTGTAATAACTCATCATTGACAATCAACATTTGCTCTCCAATACTTTGGTCAACAAACTTAATAGAAATATCATTAGCAATTTCTACCAGGGCATCCTCATCAGCCCAGTCAATCCCCTTTTCTTTAGCAACATAAGCCAAAGATCGATACATTGCTCCTGTATCTAATGTTTTAATAGAGTAGTGAGTTGCCAAAAGTTTGGCCATTGTTGATTTACCAACACCTGCAGGACCATCAATTGTTATAATCATTTATTTTTTATCATTTCACTTTCTTTTTTTATATCTTCTTCAATGCATAGACACAAGTTCGGTTCGTCAACAAATTCAGACATATCTATATAATTCTCATAATATACTTTCACCTTACCATCAACAAGAAAACTATCTTCCGTAAGTCTAATTTTTATTGGGTATACTTTTCTTTGTACTGGCAAAGCTAGCTTGAGTGCTAAATCAGACATACTGTTGTTTTCAAGTTGGAGATCTATAAGATCTTTAGCAACATTCTCACAACAATCTGCAAATCCTTGATGATCCTTTTTATCTAGCCCTTTGAGAAGACCAGTCCGTTTCCATTTTTCAACTACTTCCGTCATAGTTCTTTATTTTATAATATATTATTATTAAAAGAAAGAGAAAATTGAAAAAATAATTTGAAATAAGTGGTAAAACCTCAATAAAACCAGCATCTGGGCTCAATGCTCCACAAACAAAAATTGTTGTAAATACTTCTCCAGCTACCCATAATGCTAAAAATGAAGAACTTATTCCTCTAGCATGCTTTTTCTTCCAACATTCATATGCTTGTGGAGCAGCACAGATAGAAAATGCTATGCTGCCAACCCAACCACATATAGAATAAAAAAGACTCACAAAAGCTTCCTATTCCGACTTCCCACCCCAGTCGTCGGTGCCGTCAGGCCAGTCTTCACATTCCATATTGTCATTTGGAAAATAATTTTGATTTCTAGATTTAGATTTTGTTGGATTTTTTCCCATTCCAACTCTATTGGCAAGAGATTGAATTGAGGAGAATGCTTCTTCATCCCCTAAAACTTTTCTAATATTATTGAATTCATTGACATAAACAATAGGCAAAGCTTGAAGGACTTTTCTGTGGTCTTTTGGAACGTTCTCTCCGACTAGTTTATTGATGACAGCTAGATCTAGCAATTCTACTGAAATAGCATCATCAAATCTACCAGGCCGTAAAACAGCTTCGTCCATTAATTCTGGATAGTTAGCAGAAGCTAAAATAACTTTGACATGTTTTTTAAATTCTTCAAGTAAGTGAATTAAGCTCTGTGTGTTTCCCCGATCAATATCATCCATAATTAATATTTCTGGTTTCAGTAATTGAATAGAAGGCATTAGGAGAGAAGTCATATCATTCCCAAGATCCTCAAAAGAAATTCGTAAAGTTCTCAATCCCAAATTTTCAGAAATCTTTCTTAATATTGTAGACTTGCCGGTACCAGGAGTTCCATAGAACAAAAGTGCTCTATGAATTGGACCCTCTTCAAAGTCAATAAACCTTTTAACGGTCTCGGCATATTCGTCAGCAAAACTTGATGGTAATGTGTCACTAGCTAAATCATCATGAGAAATTTGAAATTTCTTCTCATGTTTTTGTGCAACTACATTATCTGTGCCCAGTTCTTTCCAAAATCTTTCTCCTATAATATCAAGACATCTTTCTTTATTTTTGTCTTCTAAAAATGGACCATATGAAGTATCATCGTCGTCGGTATACCAATATAATGGTATATCTTCTACCATCGTTTCAAAACATAAAAAATGTTCTTCTTGCTCATCTAAGGTGCTATCAAACTTATTCAAAGACTTTACCTTGTAAAACTTTTTAATATTTGAAATAACAAGCTTTTGAATTTCTCGTTTAACTCCTAAAGTTATACAATTTTTTTCATCCAAATTATGACGAATCAAAAACTCATCATAAAATTTATCTGCTATCATCGGCTCATCATTTTCATATTCAATAAAATCTGTTGACATATGAAGTACCTTTAGGCCAGCTGCAACATAATCTGGTACACTCGGCTTATTTCTTAATGATTTTATCATAAAAATTACATCGGCCACGGCTGACCCATATGCAAATATTTTTTTAATTTTATACTTCGTACTTCTTTTGATTTTTATTTTAAAATTCATGTTTAGAACACCAGCTTCCACAACTTAATCACTAGCAACAATCAATTTCTTTTACTCAAATAAACCTTCAAAACTCACGACCATATAATAATCATAATCGAATTTTTTTGCAAGGGTCTGCCCGCCGATTACTGGAAATTTTCTGTCTCCCATCAAAACTTCATATACGTAATCTTCTAAATTCTGTATTACAATTGCAATACTTTTAGTTGGTATGTGAATTGTTTTTCCTGGATATAGCTCTTCCTTGAAAGGCATGATATATCTATTCTTATAAGACCAATCATGCATTACTTTACAACCAAAATCAGCATTGGGACCAAGCTCAGCAGGCCCTCTTGCATTAGACAATAAGCCTTCTCTATAATAGAGGTATCCTCTAGGATGTCCTCCTGGAGAAATTGGTCGTTCTTGTTCAACACTAACAACAGCAGGACCAATTTCTCTATGTAGTCTACCTTTTCTAATCCAGTAATGTCTCACCAAATCATGTCCATATACTCTATTATCAATGACTGGGTTTTCATTAGCTAAGGAAAGAGAGAATTCATCACCAGTATGTCCAAGCAAATCACTATCTTCACAATGGTAAATTACAGTATCTTCTCTGCTGTATATTGAAGGCATAGTACTAGAAGCACGATTACCATTATGATCAAATAAAAAATCACGAATACCAGAAGGAGTATATAGTGATGTCTCACCTCCTGCTGAGTTTCCGAACAAATCTTTATAGTCTATCTCGTACCAAACCATAGCTAAAATGTAATCGACTCTCCACAGCCACAAGATTCTTTTACATTAGGGTTTTTAAACTTAAACCCATGTCCACTAATGCCAGTTTCAAAATCCAACTCCATGCCGGTGAGATAGACAAAGCTCTTTGGATCAACAATAATTTTTACTCCATCCTTCTCAAAAAGATGATCATTCTCTTTCATATCGTCAGAAAACTCAAAAAGATAAGAATAGCCAGAACATCCACCGCCTTGCACTCCCAACCTTACATAATCTTCAGGAGTATTTCTTTTATCTAGCTGCTTTAAAATTTCTGTTGCGGCTCTTTCTGTTATTACGATCATTACTTTTCCTTTCTACGGTATAAGCATATACAATATCACCAAACAGTTTACGAACATAAAGCCCAACAACATTACTTTCCTTCTCATACTTCCTCCCCAGATACTTTGCAAATTCAACACTCATATCCTTTGTCATTGCAGAAGCTATAAGTGTTGAAGTCGAAGTATTTTCAGGCCCATCATTATGTACAAGAAAGATAGCATAATAATCATTCCAGCTAGATTTTACAATTTTCATTCTTGTTCTTTTCTTTTCATCAGTTCAATATATCTTTTTTGTTTTTCCATTACGAAAATCTTATGATCTCCATAAAGAACCTCAAAAATTAAATCTTCTATTCTCTCTAATGCAATAAGAGAAACTACAGTTTCATCCACAAGTTTTCCCCTGAGAAGTTGTCCGGAAGATAAAGAACCGGAGAAGGGAATGACTTTCTTGCCTTTGTACCACCAAATGAATGTAAAGGTCTTCACAGACCTATTATATTCCTTATGAACTGGGCCGTCGGTACGATCGTCCCAAATTCCCAGGCACTCTTCTGGGCTAGACCAGTCTGGAGGTTTGCTCATCCAATATCAATCATATGAGAACAAAAGTCAAGAAGTATTTCTTTTTTAGTACTTTCGTCAAGACTTGGCAGCCTTTTAAAGACTTTTGGTTTCACTTTAGATTTATCATCAAACAATCTTCCTGTTATCATCAATGATAAAGAATAATTAGAGATTGGATTTACGGAATGCCAGGAATTAGGATCAAGCATTTCATAATAAGTTCTAGCCGGGACAATCTGAGACAAACAAATATTTGGAGGCTTGTCCAACATTCTATCTCCATATCCAACATTCATTTTGTAGGATCCGGCAACCACTTTCATTGCAGACGGCCAAGGATGAAAATGAAAAAAGGGATTTTTACATTTATAAATTTTATGTAAATATATTCTATTTTCTCCAAAATCCCTCCATAACCTTTGCACATGAGGATCCTTATATGTCACATCTAAAGAATTCCATTTGTCAGTTTTGAGCCAAGTATAGTCTAAAAAATGTGCAGCAATGGTTTGTTCTGCATCATATAGGATATTGAGCATGTAAGAATTTTATCACATCAATAGACTGGAAAGTAGGCTATCTTGTTGTTTTTGTACAATAACAAGAAAAATTTTCCGTCAAAGTTGACAGATGTGTTTTGTAGATGTAAGGTAACAGACATATATGGAAGCACCTTTGAAATCTGGAACTAAAGTACGCCTAAAGCAACACGATCCTGATCTTTCTACAGATGATGGTTTTATTGAAGAAACTATCAATGTAAACTATTCTGATGAAATGATTCATTATGAAATAAGGTTTGGTAACAAATATTTGGATTGTGCTGAGAACGAATTTGAAATTGTAGGAGAAAACTAATTATGAGAAAAAATATTGGACAAATTAGTGATGTAGATCTTAATAGTCGTCTTAACGCCGTAAGAGCATCAATTCGTAGACAACGTAAAGTAAGAGATCGTTCTGAAGATTCAGAAATCAGTTCAGAAGCTTTAGAATATAATATTGCTGAATCAGAAAAGGAATTGTGTTGGCTTGAAAGAGAGCATGGACTAAGGGAAGAAACAAAAACTATTCATGAAGAGTATATGTTTCGACGACGAACAGAGTTTGAAATGGCCAGACAACAAATAGAAGAGGAAGAAAAAAACTTGCCTGACTTTGATTCCAGAATGTTTGACAATAGAATTCCATATGATTGTCTTATCAATATGAAAGATTATGAACTCAAGTTATAAAATTTATGATGAGATAAAAAACCATATTGAAAGTTTTGGTTATAGAATTATAAGTGGTAAAAAAGACTATTGGGATTCTACAACCAAAACAATATGTTGTAACACAAAAAGAAAAATTGAAAGAAGAATTATTTATTTACTTCATGAGCTTGGTCATATTTACTTGTTTCAAAAAAGTAATTACGATAAAAAATTTGCACCTCTAATAGAAGGTAGAAAAAATAATCGTTTTACAGTATCTGAAATCGAACAAGAGGTATTGGCCTGGGATGAAGCTGAAAAATTGGCATCAAGATTTGGAATATCGATTGATGAAAATTTTTATAAATTTAAATTTGAAAATCTAAAAACATATATTTTATGAGTAACATCAAACAAGAAAGAAAAACTACGTCGGCAAATTCTTATTTTAAAAATGTCAATAATCAACTATTGACAAAAGAGCAAGAAGTGAAATATTGCAGACAGGTGGCTGAAGGAAGTGGTTGGGCTAAAAATAAATTAGTTCTTCATAATTTGAGATTAGTAGCTTCAGTTGCAAAAAACTATCAAAATCGAGGGTGTGATCTTGAAGACTTGATTCAAGAAGGTAACATTGGCCTCATGAAAGGTATTGAAAAGTTTGATGTTGAACGAGGACATAAATTATCAACATATGTTACATGGTGGATCAGACAAAGAATTGACAGGTACATTCATAATCATGGCAAAGTTGTAAGACTCCCAGTTCATGTTCAATCTCTTGCTTCAAAGATGAAGAAGGTTATTAATGACTACAGAAAGGAATTCAATACAGATCCAAATATTGAAGAAATTTGTCAAGTCTTGGAAGGTTTAGATTGCAAAATCACACCAGAGATTGCCAAAGCAGCTTTTCAATCTATGATGCCAAACCAAGTGATGCAGATGGATCACTCTCCCAATAGTGCAAGCCCAGAGGATTCAATGCATTCTTACATTGAGGATTCGACCATAGCTAATCCTATAGATTTCATGTCTCAAAACGATATTATTAAAGTCGTTAAGTCAGAAATAGAAAAATTACCTATAAGAGATGAGAAAATTATTAGATTGAGATTTGGAATTTCTGAAGATCCAACAGACTCTGATAGTTTTCCTATCACTGAAGATGAAATGGAAGTCCTAAAAAATAGAAAAAACGAAACATTATAAATGCACAAAAAAAAGAAGTATGCAACAATAGACTTTAGTGGTATGAATTTTAGAAACATCTCCACTGAATTGAAAAAAGAAGGTTATAATGTTGGAGCATCTCGTGTTAGAACAATTATGCTCAAGTCTTTGAAGGGTATAGCTAAAGCAATTTGTAGAAAAGAGGGGATTTCTATATCAAATGAAAGATTGAATTCAATTGTGGTTGATTCAGAATTTCAAAATAATATTGCACCATTCATAGAAGAGGCTTATAAGAAGTAAATGTATCTAAAAAATAAGCAGTGCTACAAAAAGTGTGAGTTTTGCTTTAAGGAAAACTGGTGTAAAGAATGTAAAAATGATAAATTTGTTGTACATTGTTCACTAAATGAAAAAGGTCAACATCATTCAAAATATGACAATCCTGCCATCTCATATAGTGATGGAAGACTTGAGTGGTATAAAGATGGA
>SDBT01008427.1_pt1 | contig 16848 bp, 15 predicted proteins | sample 2277101 | NCBI WGS metagenome assembly SDBT01 (sample SAMN10404973, study PRJNA504765) | marine sediment metagenome | isolation source: marine sediment core GS10_PC15, 103 cmbsf | place: Arctic Ocean: Southern Knipovich Ridge | collected 2010
GTCATAATAGATTCAGTATTTTTATGAGCGTAACGTATCGAAATATTCATCATGTTGACATTATATTTTTGTACAATTCTTTTTATATGATCAATAAAAATATCTATTTTATCACACGGAACAAAATATTCTTGCAAAACAGTAGTTGAAATAAAACGGGTTAGAGGTTCTGCTGTGTTAACAGAAGTACTCATTTCATAATTACGTCGCACTATCTTTTTAGTATTTTTGAATGATTGAAATGGAAAACGAATTTTTTGAAGTTTTCGTATGTAACGTGCACATTGAAAGCAAAAATAATCAAACGTAAAAAATGGCTTGTTTTTTTGCATACGCTCTTGAATGGTGCATGGTTTATCTGTTTTATACCACGTTATACTTGATACTTTATCAAAAGTATCAACAGACAGATTGGCATTATGAAACACAACATCCGGATCTTTTTTTATCATCTTATTAAAATAAGAAAGATAACAATCTAAAGGCATAATAACTTTTTTTTCTTCAATAACATCATTATTTGTGAGCAAAAGAGTAGCTTGTGTGATAATACCAACGGCACCATAACCACCAATTGCTGCTCTGAATAAATCATAATTTTCATCACGACTTGCAGTAATTAATGAACCATCAGCCAAAAGAAGTTTTATAGATTCAACTGTTTCAATAAGTGACCCATCTTGAATAGTACGGCCATGTGCATTAACACTTAATGAACCACCAATGGTAAAATCATTATATGATTGCATAACTCTTATAGACAAATCGTAATCATCAATATATTTTTGGATCTGCTTCCATGTGGCTCCAGCTTCAACGGTAATTTTTTTACGTTTAAAGTCAAAATCAAGAATACGATTAATATTGGTCATATCAATGGTAATTCCATTATGATACCAAATATGACCTCCTTGACTAAAGCGACCACCAGCAACAGAAATTGGATATTGGCTATATCGGACAATATCACGCAATTTTTCTAGTGATGTAGGAGCACACACTCCATGTACATACCCTGTCGAAAGTTTGCTTACATCTTGAATAGATGTAACTGAATACATATTATGAGCAAATATAAGACTGGCACAATGTATCAAACAAATAATATATTTTTTAATCAACACGAATTCCTCCAATTCAAATAGTAAAATATTAATAAAAAACCTTTTATTAATGCTATATTTAGAATATATCAGAACAGAGCATATTGTCAATTACCCCCCTCACGACACCACCTTCTTATTTTCAAATAGAAAATTATACAATAGTGGTTGTTTTTTTCTTATCAATTGATATAATTATTATTGATATAATACAGTAATTTTTGAGGTATAATATGAATTATTTAAAAAACGTTTTGGGCATTGTATTGATATTAATCTTTAGCAATACTTTAACTACCCCTGATAAGGAAAATTCCCGCAATCAAATATTGACACCATCATATCATTTGCACAATGTTATTTTTACTGGTCAATTGCGACAAAAATTTTCTCAATTTATCGACAATGTTTTACAACAAATTCCTTCACAACAGCTTTTTGATTTTATAGATGAAACAATGCCTCAAAGAAAATCACCTTATTCAGACAAGGATTTCTATACTCACTTATGTAATAATGCGAAGCATATAACACCTTCCTTTGGTTTTTATCATCAATTCAAGGCGCTTGCTCATCAAAAAAATATACTCGGTGATCAAATAAAAAAACTTATCGGTTCTTCTGTTGTTACTAATATTGCAGAAATAGGAACACCAGGAACCTACAGCACCCACATCAAAAAAAATAGCAGCCCAATCACCGGCACCATATATGCAATTCACGACAAACAACGCTTGAGTGACATTGCCCAAGCAACAAGCTTTAATCCTTTTAAAAAATTTGTAGCATATGATCAATTTGTTAACCTGCATGAGTATGACCCAATCAGCCAAAACGCAATTGCAAGTAATAGTGTTGATGTAGTACTTTGCACCATCGGCCTGCATCATATTCCACTAGAAAAACTTGATGCATTTATTAGTTCAATACGAAGAATATTAAAACCGAATGGTACATTTATTTTGCGTGAACATGATGTTACAAACGATGATCTAAAATCAATTGTATATGCAGCACATAGTATATTTAATATAATTATGAATCAGGATAGCCTGGAAACAGAATTGGCTGAATACAGAAATTTTCAAAGCCTTGATTATTGGATTAAAATAATGAAAGGACACGGTTTCAACGTTGGTTCAGAACGGATTTTGCAACCTGGAGATCCTACATTAAATACTATGCTAAAATTTACAAAAATTGCTCAAACCCAAGAAGAAAAAGAGCAAGAAATAGTATCAATTTTGCATAAAAATAAAGATTATGTGCGCGACAATATGCAAACATATCTAACATCACCCGAGTGGTTAAATGTTGACACTTCCCAAGAATACTCAAAATTTATAAACCATACACCATTTTATGAATATCCCTATATTCAAAATACCAAAGCATACTGGAAGGTTTTTTATCATTCTTGTAGGTTGGCCGCACAAAAAAAAGGAAAATTTGCCGTATTAACTTCCCCTTATACTACGATGAATCTTTTTATCGGTGCCATGATGTCGTTAGAATATGGAGCAAAAAGTCTGATTTCACTTCCTATACGATGGATGAATTCTGGCATAGAGCCTGCAACTATCCAATTACTTATTAAAGATCCCCAACAAGAACTAACGATTTTAAAAAATCGCATCACTGTTCTTGAGCAGTATCCAAAAGCGGGTATGCAATTGATAGAAATACCCCGTTATAAAGAATTTTTAGATATCATGCTCAAATTGGCTGATACACACATAACAATTGTTGAAATAGCCGGCAACAAAGACATTCAACTTAAACTTGGTTATTACACAACATCTGGCAATAACAGTCCAAAATTTGAGATTCCTGGTTGCAAAAAACTGTATACTTGGCACCTCGAAACAAAACCTAATTATACGTATATGACACTAGAAGCAAATGTTGAATACCTACGTGATGTTATTAATTACTGTCACAAAAATGCAGTGGATATTCTTTATATTCATGATTTTTAGTAGACTACTACTGTTTATACAAGGTGTCTTCCCCTTTTGTATTCGAACGTTCGAATACAATCTAAACAATAACGCGATTTAATTCTTCAAGCGTAATAATGCCTTCCTCGACTTTTTGCGCACCATCTTGTTTTAGTGTACGCATGCCATCTTTATGCGCACGTGTATATATATCATCAAAAACTGGTTGTGAGATAATTAATGAGCGAAGTTTATTTGTCATGTGCAATAATTCAAAAATACCAACACGACCTTTATAGCCACGATTTTTGCAGGTATCACAGCCGACACCATGGTATAATTTTTTTGCATTAATATGTAATTGCGCACATAATTCTTTTTCAAACGGTGATGCATTTTTTTGTTTTTTGCATGTTGCACAAATTTTGCGCACTAATCGTTGTGCCAAAACGCCAGTTAAAGACGCGTTTATTAAATACGGCCCACCACCCCTATCCATTAACCGCATTATTGCACTGGTTGCATCATTTGTGTGTAGGGTACTTAAAACTAAATGACCCGTTAACGCCGCTTCAATTGCAATTCGTGCTGTTTGTTTATCTCTAATTTCTCCCACCATTAAAATATCTGGATCTTGACGTAATAACGAACGAATGCCGCGTTCAAAAGTAAATCCGGCACCGGGATTTATATATCCTTGCGTAATACCATCAAGATTATATTCAACTGGATCTTCTAAGGTGACAATATTTTTTTCTGCATTATTTAATACCGATAATGCTGCATATAATGTGGTTGTTTTTCCAGAACCAGTTGGACCAGTCACTAATAAAAAACCACTTGGACGATTAATAAGTTTGGTAAAAAGTGCACCCATATCATTATTTAATCCTAATTGATCTAATGCCATAGTATGGGTGGTTCTATCTAAAATGCGAATAACCACTTTTTCACCATAGAGTGACGGAAATGTAGACACCCGTAAATCAATTGGTTTATTTTTATAATCGATGTGAAATTTTCCATCTTGCGGAATTCTTTTTTCAGCAATATTCATACTTGCTAAAACTTTTAAGCGAGAAATAATTTGCAACATAATTGATTTATGAATTGGTTCTTGATCGTGCAAAACGCCATCTAAACGAAAACGAACCCGTAACGCATCTTTATTTGGTTGCAGATGAATATCTGATGCAGTTTGATCTATTGCGGTGTGCACTAAGTTATCAACAATCTGAACAGCCGATTGATCCGTTTGTAAATTGCGCATAACTACTACTTAATCTTCAGTTTCTTCATCTAATTCAGATTTTTCTTCTAAACCGGTTTCAATTTCTTCCTGGTACGCTATTTCGTCTGATTGTCCCGCTTGACGACGCGCTTGTTCAAGGGCACGTTTTTTTTCTTTAATATCAACATCTTGCCGAACTTCAGTCGGTGCTTTTTCGTAAAATTCTTTTACCGCATCAGAAATATCACGCCGCAATCCAACGCGAAAACGGATATCATACGATACATGTTCACCAATTTTTGCCAATAAATCAGAATTTTTTGGCTCACTTGCCACTACAACCATAATATTTTCATCAACTTCAAGCGGAATTATAGCATTACGTAACAAAAAACCTTTTGGAAATTTATGCAACTCATTATAATCAAAAAAATAACCAACAACATCAAAGGCGGGAACTTGATAATATTCACCGAGTGCACGCAGTATATTTATATCGTCCACCATCCCTTGTTCAAGAAGAAACTCATCGAATATTTCTTTTGAGGAATCTTTAAACGCTTTTTGAAGCGCCTTTCCCTCTTTTGCTGTAATGACTTTATGTTTTACCAAAATAGCACTGATATTTTCTGTAAATGTCCCCTTTTTTTTCATCACTGTTCCCTATCTACCCAAAACGCATGCCAAATAAAAATCCTATAGATAAACTGATAGAAATCACTATATTTGCTTTAATCCATTCCCACAAAATAGCTAATGTGGTGTCTCCTGCTGCTGCTGGTTGCAAACCAAAGAGCTCATTCATTTTGGCTGCGTTTACATTAATCGTTATTACATCATATTGTTGTAATGCAAATAAAGCCGCAACAAATACCAATAATGCAATGAGATATTTACTATATTTTTTGAATAAAAAACCAAATAAAAAACCGACACCAGCATAAATACCGATATCAATTAACATTCCTTTTGATTCGCGCATTTTTTCTAACCAGGGATACGCTTTTACTTTGGTCGTGACCGTATCAAGCACCCCCCCTGGCACGTGCGCATTATTTTCTCCCATTGTTTTTACTCCTTTTATCGCATTTACTCCTTTTATCGCCAAGAATAATTTATATTCTTTCCTTAGTATAAAGGTTTACTATCAATCGACGCAAGAGAATAACTAGTTCCCTCTTTCGGTATTAACCGAAAGAACTTTTCAGAACAATTGGTAGGGTGATTTTTTTGTGAAAATTGTTAAAAATAACCATTATATAGGAAAATATTAACCAAAAGAAAAGGGAGGCGCTTATTAAGCACCTCCTGGATTGTAACAACTTGTTCAGCCATTACTTATTTAATCACAGCTTCTTTCAGCCCTTTACCAGCCTTAAACTTCGGAGCTCTCTTAGCAGGAATATGCATTTTTTTTCCTGTAGCCGGATTAATGCCTGTACGGCTTTTTCGCTTGATGACAGAAAAAGTTCCAAACCCTGTAAGTACAACCGGTTTGTTTTGCTTTAAGGAATTACCAACAACAGTGATAAAAGCTTCAAGACAATCCTTACATGTTGACTTAGGCAATTTGGAAAGTTTTGCCATTTGTTCAACTAATTTCGCTTTGTTCATACAACATCCTTTGTTGTTTGCTAAGCTAAAGCAAACAAAACTAGCACTTCAATTTGTACCTTAACGATACAGAAATTTTTGTCAAGTATATTTTTTAAAAATCAACTAATTAATATGGTACCGAGGGCCGGACTCGAACCGGCACGGGCCAAAGCCCAAAGGATTTTAAGTCCTTTGCGTCTACCTATTCCGCCACCCCGGCATTTCAAAAATTATTTTTAATTTTTACTATATTTTTTAATTTTTGCCACTTATCTGGAGGCGGCACCCGGATTCGAACCGGGGTATGAGGGTTTTGCAGACCCTTGCCTTACCACTTGGCTATGCCGCCATACTACAAAAAAAGCTGTACTGTTCTTGCATCATATTTTTTTAAAAAAGAGTAAAAATAACAACCACTAGCAGTAAAGTACCTTAAAATTACCATAAATTCTTAATTCTGCAAAGTATTGATACCAATTAAAACAATTTTAACTCATCCATTGAAAAAAACGTTTCCAACGAACTCTTTTCCAAAAATTAATTGGATTTTTTATTAAATCAAAAATCCACCATGATTCCACACTATCGACAGACCAAATTCTAAAAACAATACGACCATGAATAGTATCACCGCTAATAGGGCCAAATATTCGACTATCACTACTACCCAATCGATTATCACCCATTACCCAATATTCATTTGAACCAAGCTTAATATTAAATCGATCTGAACCATCCCAATAATTATGATTAACCATAATTACATCTTTATTTGAAGCTAAGGGTAATCCTGGTTGCACCATATACATTACCCCACGAGGATCACGCATTATTTGTTCTGGTTTGATATGATAAAATGGTTGATCAAGTAATGAACGTTTTGGATTATATGATTTAAGAACAATATATTTGCTATTAAATAATGACGGAAGCAACGATTTAGTTTTACGTTTTTTTAAATCATCGCGCCATACATATAAAAGTGGATGCGTATTTAAATATGATTCATTGATTTTTTTAGCATTTAAATACACAACCGGTTTGCCATTTTCAACTACACCCCGTACATGATCACCCGGTATGCCGATAACACGTTTTGTCCAATTTTCTGGTCCCCACACATAGTGTTCAAATAATTGTAGCAACCAATTTTCTGAATAAATATAAGTGGGTGCATTATACGCGATAATTTCTCCCCGTTGTGGTTTGCGAAACCAATAAGAAATTTTATCTGCAAAAAAACGCTCCCCGACCAACATAGTTATTTCCATAGAACCTGATGGCACTTGGTATAAACCAAATCCAAAAGTACGAATTAAAAAAATCAAACACAACAGAAATAAAAATTCAATAACTTGTGCCCAAATACCTTTAATGAATGATTGTTTTACACTATGCATGGATATTTATTTTACCTAATTACCTAAGAATGTCAAAAAAACGTGACCAGCGAATTCTGCTCCAAAAATCAATTGGATTTTTAATTAAATCCCAAATCCACCATGATTCTTGACTATCAATAGACCAAATTCTAAACATAATGCGGCCATGAATTAAATTACCGTCAATTGGACCAAATACTCTGCAATCCTTACTGCCAAGACGATTATCACCCATTAACCAATATTGATCTGGACCAAGTTCAACATAGAATTCATCCGAACCATTCCAATAATTACCACTTTTTTCACCACTTTTTTGTTCATTTTCTGGCATAATTAATGTACCCGGATAGCGCAAATCTAGTTTATTATCTTCAGATCGAAACACACGGTCTGGATAAATGCGATAAAATGGTTGCTCTTGATATGAATAATTAGGATCGTATGAAAGTGCATCAGTTTGACCCGCTAATCGTTGCATCACAATAGAATTAATTACCTGTTCATCAACAATACCGCGAGAACGTACCGCACTAATATCAGCTTCAATTTGTTGTTGTAATGTTGCAGGATTATCTTTCCAAACCAAAATAAGTGGATATTTATTTAAGTAAGACTCATTTAATTTTTTGTCATTCAAATAAATGACTGGTTTACCATCTTCAACGGTACCCTTTACTCGATCACCAGGAATTCCTACAACTCGTTTTGTCCAATTTTGTGGCCCCCAAACATACATTTGAAATAATCGCTTAAATGCATTATCTGAATAATCATAAAATTGTGCTGGTGCATTAAACGCTATAATTTCTTTTCGCACTGGCTTACGAAACCAATATGAAAGTTTATCGGCAAAAAAACGTTCTCCAACAAGCATAGTTGTTTCCATAGAGCCAGTTGGCACTTGATACAAACCAAATCCAAAAGTACGAATTAAAAAAACAATAATGAGTAAAAAAATAAACTCTAAAATACTTGAAAAAAGATTAGTTTGCTTTTTTTTGCTTGTGTATGCCATAAATAATTCCTTACAATTAATAACCTCACATTTTTATCTATACTATTTTCTCAAAATAACGTTACGACAATGGTGGTAATACTTTTAAAGGATTTATGCGTTTATTATATTTATATACTTCAAAATGCAAATGAGAGCCATCCTTTCCTGTTTTGCGAATAAAACCGGTTTCACCAACAGTTCCTATGGTGCTCCCGCGCGAAATTTTTTGTCTTTTTTTCACTTTTATAGAATTTAAATGTGCACACCGTGTTTTATATCCCCCATAATCATGTGAAATTACCACCATATTACCATAACCTGGTACATAATTGGCAATTTCCACTCTTCCTGGCGCAGATGCTTTTACCGGTGTTCCTTTCGTTGCTGCCATATCAATACCATTATGCACACCCCACGATCCATCCGATTTTTTACGCGGACCAAATAAAGAACTTAACCAAAAATTTGATGGCGAAATTGGCCAACTAAAATAAGATGCTCGTCGTTTAAATTTTTTTGACGGCACACGACGCGTTGCTCGAACTGTTGAGCGAGAAAGATAATTATCTGGTTGTCGCAATGCCGACCCTACTTTAGTATCTTGCAATAATTCATCAGTATAATCTTGCCATTCCTTCATGTTAATTTTTTTCAACAAGGGTTCAAGTTTTTGATCTTTTAAATACATAATCATCGATTCTTTTAAATATACCGGTTCTCGATTGACTAACACAAAACCTTTATTCACTGTATAATCATAATCATCACTAGAAAATATCTGTGCGTCATATTGAAAGAATTCAGCCACCTCTTCTTTTACTTGATCAGTATTATTCCTTCGTAATACTTTTTGCATAGCTTGAATACATGAACGATATTGTTCTTGCAATTCTAGTATTTTTCTTGATTGAACATAAAAAAACCGATATTCAAAAAACAACACTCCCAGAAATCCACATATAAGTGAAGCTAAAATTGTAAAAACATGTATCGTTAATTTTTTTTTTCGGTACTTAATAATTTTCTCCGCCTAATTCATTCTTATGTTTCATTATCCCATTATTATTGTAATATACGTATTTTATATTAATTCAACCGTATCTACAGGTACCCATCCAATTGTGTTATCAATACATATTTTATACCAACCAGGTTTTTGTTCTTGCACCAGTACTTCATCGGTTTCTTGTAATGAAAGTAATACATGATATGCATTATTTGGACCAGAAAATAATTGTGCTTGTTTTTCACGCACAACACCAAATACCTGTTTTTGTTGATGATATTTTATTCCACACGCTATCCCAGTCAGCATAGTTAAACCCATGTGTAATAATAATATAATTCTATATATCCCGGTACGACGAAGCCGCTTGAATAAAAAAATCCCCAAAAATAACCCTATAAGAAATAACCATTGAAAAGTTAACAATGAGACACTATTTATTTTACGCATAACAAGATTATCAAAACCTGTTTTTTGTGCATAAAAACTACCGGTACAAGCATGTAATGTATCAATATTATGCATAATTGCATCATACTCATTTTGACATGAACCATTTTGCGCCCTACGCCAACACACAAGTGCATCAATATATTGATTCATGTGATAATAACAATTTCCCATGTTATACCACGTTGCACGTCCCTTATTTTTAATTGAATCATATAAAACAACAGCGTCTTTATATTTTTTTCGCTTATATTCCTGATTAGCACGCAAAAATTGTTCTTCTCCATTACTTGCCATCAATGATACACACAAAAAAACTGCGCTCTTGATTAAAATTAGAGTATTTTTTCTAAATGTCTGACCCATTGTTCCGCCTGTTTAAAAATAGTATCTTCTGATTCATGTGCTCTATATTTTTTACCAAAAGAATGCTCTGCTAACTGTGTAAAAAAATAATTCCAGGTTATAATTACATCATCAGATACACCTTTATTCATCAATAAATGTTCTATTCGCTGTGCTGATAATGCATTTTCTGGCATCATACATCTATGTGCAATAAGTTCAATGAATAATCCATGCAATAGAGTAACATTACGAGTACGCACAGCTTTTTTTAATTGAGTACGTGCATGTGTAAATGCTCGCTTGAAACGTTTTTGTACATTGTTTTTATTATTATATCGATTAAAAAAATGAATAACAAAATAATAAGCTCCTGAAAAAAATGGTAGGATAACAAAAAACAAAAACAACTGAAATGGCATCGGATTTCGTTCACGAACTGGATACCATGGACCATTATTATTAATCGGTGATAATTCATCTTTTTCTTCAGTAACCCCATTATGCCTATTATCTTTTGCATTATTATCATTTAAACCGCGTACCTGCCTAGAGCCTGGTGTAATCGTTGTTATAATTGGTGCGGTGTACAGCGTTTTGTATTTTTTTTTATCAATATCAAAATAGGTAAGTTTTTGACTTGGAATTTCCCAATCGCCAGTTTTTAACCCCTGCACAATAAATTCAAAATGTTTTTTGGGTGTATCACCCTGTTTTATTGGATCAACAATATATTTTTTTGAATCATAACAACGCAATCCATCAGGCATACCCTGCAGAACAAAATTATTTAACATTTCTATGTTTCCGTTTCCTGCAACTTCAATCGTAAGCACCATTCCTGTACCCTCTTTTGCAACGGATGGTTTTATACGTGCTTGAATATGTTCAAATGAACCAATTGCCTGCACCGGTTCATGATATGGTGGTAATGGATCAACATCCAAATGTACAACATTTGAATATACTCGTTTCCGTTTTACTGGTGCATGAAAAAAAGAACTCAATCCACTAAAAAAACTATCCCTTGCCATCGGAATGTGAAAATCTGCACTGCACGTGGCAAGCATTTTTTTAGCTGATTCCTGTGGATATAATTGCCAACGCCACTCAGCATATACATATCGTTTTCCATTAACAACGTGCGAACCGGTATACGGACCAGTTATATCAGATTTAGTAAATCCATTATATTCTGGCGTGTTAATTTTTTTAAGCGTAATTGAGTCATCAGAGTAATAAAAACGTAATGCACAATGCACTTTTTGCCCGACTACGACCTGTTCATTATCTACTGAAAATCGCATAAATGCTTGTTGGTGCGTGCGACCTTTTTTAGCTTTTTTTTCTCGCAATACCGGATTGTCACTTGCTGAAATTTTTAACACATTTGATGTGACTTGTATTCCTTTATATACAATAACAGCGGGGCCAACCTGCACAGTTCCGGGCTTATCAACACGTACAATGTAACTATAACACATTGTTGATTTCCCATTTATCGAATTCATGCGCACACTAGTTCGGCGCCCATTAAAACGTTCAATGCCAGCAATTGTTGGTGCTCGTATTCCGTGATTTATATCACTTATTTTTACTTCAAGAACAAATGGTTGCCCAACACCAACTTGTTGCAACTCTTTCCCCTCAGTATCAACTGCACGTAAAAAAATAGAAGCCGCATGCACGGTTGAAAAAAGACTCAAAAAAAATATGGCGATATAAGCACATGATAAACGTACTCGTAGAATTATATCCAGTTGGTGTTTCATTTTTGTATCATCCTCCTACTACTATTTTACACGCAATAATTACACGCACAATTGGCTTTATAAACAGAGGCAAAAAATATTTTTATTACATGGTAAACATAGTATATTACCAACAATTTTGACCCTGTTCTCCTGCTAATTGATTATCAATAGTTGCTTTCATCAATTTTCTGGTCGCTTTTTTATCCGATTGTTCACGCTCTTTCAATACCTGCGCAATCCATTGATCTTCTGGCTTAAATAAATGGCTAGCATCTTGTTTTGCCAGTTGTTTTTTTTCTAATTCTGCCCTATCTTGACTTTGAGAATCTTTATTTTGTTGTGTTTTATTGGGTTTTTCAGAATTATGAGCATGATTGAGTTTATTTTTTTCTTGCTGATCGGTCTTATCTTTTTGCGATTTATCATGCGCTTGCTGTTCATGATCCCGCTCTTTATTTTCTTTAGCTTCTTGTTGTTGGTTCTTTTCTTGCTCTTTTTGCCGCTGTTTATCGGAGCTATGTTCAGCGTTACTTTTTTGTTGTTCAGTTCTTTCTTCTTTTGGTCGCTCTGACTCTGACGTAGTATTTTTATTTTCTTGTTGCCCATTATTATTTTGTTGTTTCTTTTCATCTCCATCTGAAGATTTTTTTTGTTTGTCGTCAAACTGTTGTTGATTTTGTGAATCATTTTGTTGCGATTGTTCATCAGATTGATTTTGTTTTTCTTGATCGTTATTTTCTTGCTGCTCATTTTGTTTTTGTTGTTGCTCCTGTTGCTGCTGCTGTAACATCTGTTCAACACGCTTTAAATTATGTTGTGCTTGCTCATTTTTAGCATTAATATCTAATGCTGCTTTATAATGTGTAATTGCTTGCGACAATTTATTTAGTTCAACACAGGCATTGCCATTATTAAAACAGGCTTGCTCTTTTAATAATGGTGAAACGTTTTCACAATTATTTACCTGCTGAAAATAAGCCTCCGCCTGCGAAAATTCGCCAACCTTAAATGAAGTAACGCCCGTGTCATATAATAAATCGGGATTATCGTAATGCTGCACAAGAAATTTTTTCAAAACATCATTCGCTTTTTGCCACTCACCTTTTTGCGTATAAACCGTTGCTCTGTCACGTTCAAAAACGGCATACGACGGCATACAAAAAGTTATAAGTAAAATAATATGATACAGAATCATAATAACCACTCACATACAAAACAAATAAAACTTACGAATAAAAAATATGGATACCATTGTTGGTAAGTAGTCACCGTACGATCACCAATTTCTTCTTTTTCAAAAGATTGCACATTCTGCAATAAGGAACGAATATCAGTATCATCATCGGTCACCTGTATATACGCACCGCCAACATCGTGCGCAAGATTACTTAAAATTCCTTCATTTAAACGCGAAATAACTACATTACCATTTCCATCCAATTGATGACCTACAGCATTACCCATTTGATCAAATAATGGCACTGGTGCACCTTCTAGAGAACCGATACCAAAAGTGAAAATGTGTAAATTTTCTTCTTGCGCTTTATATTTAATGTTACTTAAATTACTTGAAAAATCTTCACCGTCGGTCACCAATATAAGTAATTTATTTTTTTGATCAGGAATACTTTTAAATGAATTAATAGCTTGAGATATTGCCTGATCGAGTGCTGTTGTTCCAGATGATATTGTTTCAACATCAACGTGCTCTAAAAACATATGAAATGCACTATAATCTGCAGTCAAGGGACATTGTACAAATGCAGAACCAGAAAATAAAATAAGCCCAACGCGCTCACACGATAATAATTGAAGAATATTGGTAATTTTACTTTTTGCACGCGCCAATCGATTTGGTTTTATATCTGTAGCTAACATACTACGAGATACATCAAGTGCAATATAGACACTTCTTCCTTCTTGTTGTACCACATGTTCTTTTTTTTCACCCTGCGGACGCAATAATGCAAGAAAAAGAAATAATAATCCCAATGTTGCTACCATTATTTTAAATGTATATTTCCGTGGAGAAAAATTATGTATTAAATGATGCACCCATCGACCAGCAAGCATATCAATAACACGACATACACGTTTAAATCTATAAAACAACAATCCAACTGCAATTAAAAACAGTGGAAAAAATATAACATGTTCTAACGCCCCCCATGTAATTTCTCTATTCATATCCCAAACCACATAAAGGTAGATAATCCTAATTCAGTTAATATTAATGCAACAATAGAAAGCACCACCGGAAAGAAAATGTCGTGATAGTCACTAAATATTGGCACCTCAAGTTTTGTTTTTTCAAGTTGATCAATAGTATCATAAATAGTACGCATATCGCGCGCATTATGTGCCATAAAAAATTGCCCATTCGTTTCGCGTGCTATTTTTTTTAATAAATTACTATTTACTTTCGGTTTAGCCACAATACCATATAATGGATGCACAAATACCTCTTCTTGCTCACTTCCTATACCAACAGTATAAATTTTAATACCCATTTTTTTTGCTATTTCAACTGCCATATCTGGATTCATGTCACCTTCACTTGGCTCACCATCAGTTAATAAAATCATTACCTTGCTTTTTGTTTTTACATGTTTTAAACGATTTGCTGCGGTAATAATGGCGGTTGCCAACATGGTCCCATCTGGATCAATTACGCCAATATTAAGATCATTCACCATATCCTTTAACAATTTTTTGTCATGTGTAATTGGACAGCGAGATAATGCATCTTTACCAAAAATAACCAATCCAATTGCATCATTGATGCGTTTTTCTATAAAACGAACTGCTTCAATTTTTGCAACTTCAACCCGAGAACGATTATCACCATCATCTTGAAATTGCATACTGCCTGATAAATCCAACAATAATATAATGCTAATTGCTTCAACCGGTACTTTTGACTGAACATTAACCCATTGTGGCCGCGCAATTAATAGTGCCAGTATTAACAACGTTAAAAAACGAATGATAAAAAAAATAGCATTACGTGGATGAGTGTGGATAAATGCACTTTTTTTAAATGTACCAGTTAAACTATGCCTATATGTTGTTTGCCGATAAAAACGATATCGCAGCCATGCGATAACGATAACTAACGGCAATAAAATATATAACACTAATGGGTATGCAAAGTGTAAAAAATAATTCACCTTACTCCTCCGTTTGCTCTACAAACCAGGAATATACACGCTGTTTAAATATTTCACCCTTTTCACCTTCTTGGTATATAAAAGGTTTACCTATAACAACGGTAATCTGATGCCAATGTACTAAAAATGAATTTGGAGGATACACCTTGTTCGCATTAAAAATACGAATCGGTATTACTGGTCGCCCAGTTTTTTTAGCTAGTATAACAAATCCACCAAAAAATTCATGTACCTCGTCATCAGAAAAACGACTTCCTTCGGGAAAAATCATAACGTGACGTTTTTTCCCACTAATAGCTTGCAAAACTTGTAATAATGATCGCATCGCCTTTCTTGGCGATGTTACATCAGCAACAATTGAAAAACGTGGCAAAATCCAACGCAATAACCACGTCTGCATTAATTCACTGCGCGCAAGCCAAATATGTGGATAACCATCAGCTAAAGAACCAACTAACGGAATGTCGAGTGATGATTGGTGGTTAGAGAGAAAAATAGCTGGCCCTTTCGGTATATTTTCTTTTCCTTTTATCACAATTGGCATCAAAATAGTTTTTAACGTAAGCCTGTAAAATAAATCGATAAATTTAAATACCGGCTTACTATCCAAGCGCCACCTCGTTGGTATAGCCATAATGAGTAAAATAGGAATAATGAAAACGGCAAACAACACAAATAAAAGAAATCGAGAAAGCAACGTTCTGAGTAACATACCAATCATTCCGATCCTTTTGCTTTATGACTGTAAAAAATAAAGATCAAATTGTTCATGCAATTTTTTGATATAAATATTACTAAAAAAACATATATAAAGGGACATAACCAAACTCCACACAACTAAAGAAAAAAACCCCGTAAATATATCGGGTAAATGCATCCAATTAAGCACTGGGCCAAGCAATAGTTTAACCGAAAAACTGATTATAAAACTCACTATCAAAAAAACAGGCAAATTATAAAATATCATTTTAGCCGTCCTAACCAAAGAATATAAAAAACTCCTTATACTCCCTTCACTATCAAGCACAAAGAGCGTAAAAATAACTGAAACAAAAAGACCGTATATACCAAAAAACGTACTATCAATATATATAAGCGGAATCAGATACCAAAAACGTCTAAAATAAGAAAAAAAATAGCCAATCGTCTTGCGATTAACCGATGGACGAGTTGCAACACACCACAAAAAAAAGAACAAATAATGAATAATACTAATCACAATAGTTACCGACCGCGCACCAAGAAACGTAAATGTATACACCACCAAAACATACCACAAAAATATAAAGGGGATAAATAATGGCCATGCCGATTTTATAAAGACATAGCATGCTTTTATACACGTATTAATCGTTATAAGCAAAAAAAGATTTAAATTACGTGGTATCAACACGTTAAGTGAATTCTTCCACGTATGCAGTAGTACCATAAAATTACCCTTTTATTTGTGATTTGTTATTTTTTTATCCTATCTTAACCGATTATCGATAGCAAATTAACATCCTATAGACAATAATTATTATTATAGTACGCACTATAATGAAAAAAAACTAAAAGAGTATTTACAGCACTTATTTTACGATTAAGTAGGAAGGATAATATAAAAAATTTTAGCACCCCAATCTCGATGCTCATAAACATAGTTTATTGGCAACAAAGAGGGTCTTACTCAAAAAAACGTTTGACTTTTAGAAAATATTTCCCTTAATATAAAATATAAGAAATAAAAACATTATGACATTATGTATATATCTGTTATAGAGCGTGTTAAGAAATAATATTTGAAAATTGCCACAAAAATGGTACAAAATAAGGAATATTGTTAAACACCAAAGGTGGGGCATGAAAAAGATATCATGAAAAAGATATTA
>SDBT01008428.1_pt1 | contig 16847 bp, 23 predicted proteins | sample 2277101 | NCBI WGS metagenome assembly SDBT01 (sample SAMN10404973, study PRJNA504765) | marine sediment metagenome | isolation source: marine sediment core GS10_PC15, 103 cmbsf | place: Arctic Ocean: Southern Knipovich Ridge | collected 2010
GTACTACTGCACATCGGGTAGTGTAGAACAATACCGGACGTTTATCTGTAAGCTGAGAGAGTTAGGGTTTGATGAGATTGGTGATCGACGGGATCTAAATTATGAGAGCAATTATAAAAACATAATACTAAGATAGTCGTCTTGTTCCCCCGTCGCTGGCCGTTTGAATGTGGTGTTCGCTTAGGCTGGCGGCGGGTATTTCAAAAGGAGACAGATATGATAACAAGAAAATATAACAAACAATATAAGTTAACGTGGAAGAAAGATCAGGGCGGACGCTGGTGTAAAAAATACCGGCTTAGAGCGTATACTTTTCGCCGTCTACCAGAGGAGACTAAAGATGAAAGCTACCAACGATGTTGGAATTTGTGGTTGAAAAAGAAGATTGAAATTGACGAACAGATAAAAGATAAACCACATAAAATTATTCAAGCGGCTTTAATGATAGATGAGCCAATACCTTGTTCATGCCAAATTGTCTGTGAATGCACAAATCCAGAATGGTGGGGAGTAGGAGAGGATGACGATGATGACGATTACGTTCCATTATGGGTTTGTGCAAAATGCGGTTGGGATAAAGATCCGAGTTCAGAGTGTGAGAATTGTTGGGAGAACCCCGGTGAAACTACGCCTAGAGAGTTGAAAGATTTTATAGACTGGTGTGATCCTGAAACTAGAACTACTCGTCCTAAACATATGGTCTAGGTAGTTTGGGTAACCTTCTAAGGCGTAATCTGAGGCATTCTAATCGCAAACGTGACGAATGGTACGTCTTCTCAATCGAAACGCCACACGGGCTATCCTCGTAGGGCTTACTGGGTATAAATGGGAGATATTAGCATGGACATTGAACAGAAGCGGGCATTAGTAGATTTAGAAGGATTGCGTGACCAAATTGAGAAGGAACACTGGTTGAACGTACATTTTCGTGCTTTTCAACTAGCGAACGAAGCGTGGCAACATCACATTCGTGCAAACGCTATTCATGGGTCGCGTGATCATCATAGCCCAGGCGGAGCCGTACTAGATGGTGAACGAGACGGTCGTTAACAATAGAGAGCACACCTCTACCGGGGCGTACCCGAATAAGTCGGTAAGGAGCATTAACCGACACGGGCGGTAGAGGTGTGCAGTATAACGGACTCTCTGAGGGCTGCTACAGTATCTCTCACTCGCCCATCGGTGAGACCGGGATAGACAGGCAGATACATGATCTCTCGGCTTGCCTTAACCGCGTCTGTGCCAAAGGTTGGCACAATATTTGAATACTCTGGCTGATGGACCATAGGCCTGAACGCCGTACGGGCAGCCACGTTTAGATTATTCAGATCGTGTACGACATCCTGAACAATATCTAATTCCGGTAACCGAACGTCATACACCCACACTGCATCCCGCTCGGGCATCTGCCACTCTCCCGGTGTGTAGTAGTTGTACCACTCCTCGATCTCTCTTCTCTGACTATTGTTGTATTCATAGTTCTCTATACTTCGCAGTATTGGTTCGGCATTTGCGTTACTGAGTCGGGCGTTAATGCCTCTTGGTATGTGGCTGAAGTCGTGGGCGTCAGTAAACCCCAACGATTTGAGTTGTCTCGCTAGCTCTAAATGTTTTTTATTCTTGAACGATATCGCCCCGCCCTCTTCTCCGGCCACGATCTTATTTCGATAGAAACTCCAACACGCCACATCAGTCTTGGGATGGGGATTAACTCCGTGTATCTCGGCCATGTCTTCCACAACCAATAATCGGGTCAGACCGGCTATCAAGTGAATACAATCCATGTTGCATTGCCGGCCATAGATATGTACTGCCATGATCGCAGACGTGTTTTCCGTAACAGCTTCTGACACCAACTCTGTTTGCATTAGGAGATTATCTCTATGGCAATCTACGAACACCGGCTTCAGTCCCGCCATACTCACCGCACGGGCGCACGCAATCATTGTAAAATCAGGTAGTATCACCTCTGACCCTTGCGGTAGTTGTAATGATTCCAACGCCAGATGTACCGCCGATGTACCACTACTACAGACCATCGTGTTTGGGTTGCCAACAAACTCACCCCATTCTTTCTCCAACTCTTCATATAGTTGCATGGTTTGCTCCTGTTAGAAATAGGTCTTGTCATTCTCTATCCCGGTATATGGCCCCTGCTTGATTTCATACATCTCTGTGTCTTCTAACATCGTCAGACTGTGTCCTCCGCGTAGTAGTAGAATCAGGTCACCCCCCCTCAAGATCGGTATCATCACAGCCTCTTGGTTATCGCCGTAGATGCCAATCAATACTTTTCCGCTTTTTATTACTAGCACCTCGGCTGTACCTACAGTGTTTCTCTCTATTGGGTTGTGGTAGTGGGAATTGATCTGCTCGTCTTCTTCAAGAGAAATACCCGCTAGTTGTAAGTTGTCTTTTGGGTTATTAAGAAAAACTACCCCGCTGGGAATTCTCTCATCACCCCTGATGATTATTGCTAGGGTGTTGTCTTTTCTGTCCTTAATTACTTCTGGCATTTTACTTAGACTTTCTTGAAGACCACGTCATACATTTCGGGCATGATACCCCCGTTCCAACGCTTGATCTCACGCAAACCATAACTCGCTAATAAGTCAGCAATTGGGGCATATAGGTGTCTCTTAAATACTTCTACATTCACGAGAAGAATCTGACCACTTTCTAATAATTTTTTTGCCCCTTCTAAACACTTCAACTCGGCGTGTTCTATGTCAATCCATAATACAACGTTTGTGAATGGCCCTAGTTCTTCTGATAGGGAATCTAATGACCGGGCGACTACGTGAGTATTAATACAATTACAGTCACTCATATCCCTACATATACTACTTGAGATATCTCTATCGCCGGGAGTTTTCAAGATTGCATTAGTGTCTTCGTCTAAGAGGGCGTAGGGATGTAGATCACCGGGGAATCCTAATTTAGACTGGGCTTCAAACATCATTGGATTAGGTTCAAACGCAATACAATTCACGTCTGGGTATTTCGCTTTTACAGTTTGCCCCTCATTACTGTTTGCGGGACCACCCAACACAAACCATTCAGCTTCTTCAGGCCACACGTCGAACAAAATTTCTGCCTGACCCGGACTGTATATACCATTTCTCGTTCCCGCCATTAGAATAACCTCTCTTTTACTGTATCTAGTAATTGTTCACATCGATGTTTGTAAGTGTGATTTTTTAACGTCTTGTATAATGCGTTAATTGATATTGTTCTTCTCGCTAATGGACGATCAAGATAGTAATCTATTAAGTCGTACAACTCCTCTCGACTATGGTAATAAATAATATGTGCAAGATTGCCATAGTGTTTAGTCAACCCCTCTGAGTAGGGGTGTAACATGAACGCACCAAATCCTAAAGAGGTATAAACGCGATTGCTCCAATATCGATCTGTGACTGGGGCATCGGGGGCTATTACTATTTTAGATCCGGCTATTGTGATTCCTAAATCATCTCGGTATGTTCCCCACTCAATATGATTTAGTTGTGTTCCGTTGTAATGTTGTTTTAATTTTTTTACAAAGTTATATCTTTCAACCCCACATCGGTTAGACATTGCTGTTATTAAGAGCGGGGGATATGTTTCTTCTTCTACGTACATTTTTGCTGCTCGTTCGTCAGCACCCTGCGTCAACCAAACGAGCTTGCCGGTGGTATCTTTAGAAACCCAGTCCCCGTCAGTACAGAACCCTAGATCTGTTATGTGTATTGCTTCTCTCATCCACCATTTTCTGAGGTTACAACGCCCCTGTATAGTTGGGTCAGGCCAGTCTACTAAATCAAAGTACCAAAACACCTTTGGCATATTTAACTTGTGTAATGTTCTAAACATTCTGCACTTATGAAACAGAGCCAGATCTGCTTTAACCTGCACGGCATATTTGTCATTCTCATCTACTTCTATCACATCATGCCCCAGTTGAGTCAACGCCCAACTGATAGCTCCCTCATCGTCGTTATGTCCATTATTGTGTTTTGCGATGTAGAGAATTTTCATTACCTACTCCCAATGTATATGTCTCTGAATTCCTTTTGAGTCTATCCAATATGCAGACTCTTTATTTTCAAACGTAAATGCTTTAATTATATGGGATATATCCTTTGCTTCTTCTAGGTCTTTTCTCCAATATATGTGGCCGCCTATGGGGTTGTTTATTTTAGTGGTATAGTCCCCTGAGAGAAGGTTTTTGTACTGCTTAGTAAAGAGCAAGTATAAATGTTCCATACACCTGTTAAACAGAGACTCCGCTGTGTCGTAGTAATAAATTGGTGTTCTACTTATCTCTATGATTGGTCCGCTGTCTATGTCTGAGTTTATCTCGTGCAGAGTAACCCCCGTCGTGGGAACCTTGTCAATCAACACCCACGAGTACGCTCCCGCCCCTCGATAGTTGGGTAGTATGCCGGGATGAAAGTTGTAGCAGCATTTTCCGCTGATAAATGGCTTACTAAGGATAGAATCGTAGAGGACTGAGATAAATATATCACACTCTTCTAAGTCGTCTGTAAGTTCAAACCCTGAAGGGGTGTTATTCTCAGCCCAATTCTTACACCGATTACCAATTTCATTAGGACGGGAGGTAGCGATGTAAACTTTTTTAGTCACAGTATTTCCTTATCTTAGATAGCATATTTTCTACCATATGAGAATCTGTAAAATTGTTTGTAATATAGTTTTTACAATTACTTCTGTTGAGTAGTTTCTGGTTGTTGAACATTTGAAATAATTTGTTCTTGAAGTCTTCATAGTCGTCATGCTTGAAGTAGGTAGCTCGATCAAGCATATAGTCTATACCCCCATGCCAAGGAGAGTCAGATAGTAGACACGGTTTTCCCAAGTAGTACCCCTCCATAATAGATAGTCCCCCTGTAGAGAGTTCATAGAGGGGAGAGACTAGAAACGAGCAGTGGGCGACTGCCTCTTGGTACTCTCTATAGGTGCATTGGTGGCTAGTGGCTTTCCAAGGAATGCCCAACTCGTCACAAGCCCTCTCAAACATTCCCCAAGCTACATCAGGTATCTCTCGCAAACAGCATAGCGCATACCCATTATCTTTAACGTCAGGGTAGTCCCAATACGGCACAGCAGATACAACTGTTTGCCAATTTTCAAATCCCCACCACTTAGTAAGTTTGATTCCTGTACAGCGGGAAGGAACCCATATTTCTGTGGCTTGGCTCAACAACTCCCTGTACTTTTTGTAGTTTTTCTCCTTCGGTCTAGGGTTATTCAATACCCAATCGTAACAGTCCCAGTTGTAGCAGAATAATTTTGCGTTAGGAAACTTTCTTGCCATCTTTATTGTCCTATCCATACAACTAATCGACATACCTATGATTACATCTGGTACTCCCTCATTGATTGTATATCCTAGTTCTCTAGCCCGGTCCCAGTTTGGTATTGAGTAGTTTGTGTGGGCTATCTTTCCAGCGAAGTCTATGTGCAAGTTCAACATTGATCTCTTCTAGTCTTCATGTAAATTACTGGGGCGGAAATAACGCTTCTATGTTTCCCCGTATTCGCAAGGGATCGTCTTCTAACCAAATTACTTGCTCTCCACCCCTCACTGCGTCTCTGTAACGGATAATGACTTTGTCCAGTGCATAAATCTTGAACGGATTACTACAAATTTTCTTGTAGGTTTTCCTCTCAAGATCCCCGTCACTCTGCCCCCTACCCAGGTGCTTTAACAGAAATGACTTCTTCCATACTGACGCATCCAAACCAAATAAAGCTCGAACTTTGGGAGTGGCTTCGTAGATGACATTACCTTCTACCGTTTTACCTGTCTCTGCCCAATCACTATATGCGTATACATTCTTGGATTGTAGCGTAAACCTGTCAACTTCTTCTTGAATGCAGAACTCATATACTCGGTCTACTAATTCTGAGGATACTCGGTCAACTATAAAAAAGTCTTCTTCCATTATCATCAAGTATTCATCTTCTACCCCCTCCAGTAATCTTCGTAGTTGATCTGACTTAGCTTCACCTAGTTCTGCAATATCAACTATCATCTTTCTGGGGTAGAACTCATCAATCAACCTTAGAAATGATTTGATGAGATGAGAGTTCTTCGGGCATGTGGTGACGAATGATCTCAATAGCTTTTCCTCTCTAAATGTTCTCCATGATTTTCAGATATTTTGTTTTTTGCTTCTACACGTTTTAGGTTTAAGAATCTAAGATCCAGGCAATAATTCCCTACATTCCGTAAGTCTTTTTCAACACTTATCAACTCTTCTATATGCCACATAATCCGGTTGATTTGAGATAACTCGCTAAAGTCTACTCCCATCAATTCACACTCATACTCGTCTAAGTTTTCTTCTACGTCTAACCCATATACTTTCTTTAACCTGAGAATCGTGTACTTGTCTGCTATGTCAGCTATGGATTGTTTCATACCCGTACACTCCAAACCCTATTGTATTTTTGATTCCCGAACAGTTCATCTACTGCTTTTGAGACAGTATTGTGTTCTGGTATGTAGTCATCTCCTGCTATCATCCCCCCCAGTTTTATCTTGGGTAGCCATGCCTCTATGTCATCCTTACAATGTTCATAAGTATGAATCGCGTCTATAAATACTAGGTCTACAGACTCGTTAGGTATCAAACAGACTGCTTCTAGTGACGGTAGTCTAAACACTCTAGCTCTGGGCATCTCCTTGCATATGTTCGCATACATCTTGCCTAACTCAGATTGAGTCTTTAGAGGCTCTCCCATACCACACCGATACATATCACCATCCACTACTTGGTATTCAAACTCGTTCCAAGATGTCAGCCAAGGGTCAACTAGGATCAAAGTATCTACTACCTCATACAACATCTTACTCAAACGACCTTCCCACACTCCAACTTCTATAACTGTCTTGTAATTGTTATCTACAACCAGTTTTAGAGCGTCGTGTCTGAAACTCATATCACTATCCTGTAGACTAGGGGATTAACGCCAGTGTCTAACGGTAGCGTCTTGTCAAAATTCTCCCAACTGTAAAGGTAGATATCCTTGTGAGAAGCCATGCTGATTATCTCTTGCGGAGTATACTCGCATACGTGGTAGGGGTTACTAGGTGGCCTATCTGCACCTTTACCGTTCGGAGTACTGATCCATAGTTCTAGGGTGCACGACTTCAGTAGATTATCCATAGCTATCTGCGGGTTAGCTACGTGCTCAAACGTCTCTACACATACACATATTCTTGGTTTAGGGACGGTAGAAGGTTCATTAATATCCCATGTATCAAACGGTATCCAAGGATAAAGACATTGAGCAAATTTTACATTAGATAGTAGTTTATCAGTTCCTAATATAGCTCCGCCATTATGACGTAATTCTTGATCTATAATTGCCGTGCCCAAACCATTCCCACATCCAGCTTCAATGACATCTCCTGCCCAACCCCCTATTCTCTTGGCTATGTTCTGATATATCTTCACCTGCTGGTGAAACATCACGTAGCCGAACCGACGAAAGTGATCCACCGTATCTTCTACCCTGTCTTGATCTATCTCTTTATTAGTTTTTTCCATGTAGGTTTGCATTCAACCACTCCTGATATTTTTCTTCATCTGCATAAAGATCCGCACGCCATTGTCTCTGACCACCAATACCTACAAAGGCATCCCAGATACTTGCACAATCAATAAACCAACTGTTCGGTAGATGGTCATACACCCGGTCTATAATTATTGCTGCACTGACCCCGGCAGACACTAAATACACTCCATCAACGGGGGCATCTAATATGTCTCTGACTGTTTGATTTATTCCATTTTTCTCCATGTGTAGGTTGGGACTACTGATCTCAAAAAAGTGTTTGTAGTTTAGAAATTCTAAACCCCTCAAATGATTATTACCTACAATATGGACAGCCATCTTTTGGAGTTGTTTTATGAACGGATGTAGTCCGGCGTCTCTAGCTAGATTATCGGTCACCATGTCTCTTTCATACCAGTCAGTGTCGATCTCGTGATATTGCAAATACCTTTGTATTTTGTCTGAAATTTTTGTCTTCTTAAAGTATGCCCCATCAATAAGTATGTCAGGAATGGCAAACATAAAATTAGGGGTATCTTGTCTGCAAAATAAAATATCAGAAAGTTTCTTCCCTGTATCTGCGTCTAGTATTTGCCCCAACCCTGTCTTCTTTCCTAGCCTGTGTCCCAATATAGAAAACCATTCGGCGTCGGAATAACCAGCTATAGAGAAACGTTCTCCTAGCCTTAGTTTCTGAATGTAAAACTGTATGTCGCGTTCTATAATTTTCATGCTAATAACGCCTCTAAGTATTTAGGTTTCAAGACTTCCCAAGACATCTCCTCTGCCCAATACTTTCCTGATAAAGAATAGTCTGTAATGTCTTTCCCGTACCACTCATCCATAGTCTTAGCGATGTCTCTAGGATCTATCTGAGCCTCATCAAACGTGATGAATTGGCGGCCCACTCTCTGGGGTCTGTAACCTGTAATTGGTATTAACGGTTCTTTAGGTAACCAACTATTAGCGGGAAATCTATCGGTAGTCATTACCAACATACCGCTCGCCCTACACTCCTGTAGAGGCAGAGATAATCCGTTGAACTTCTCTGGGGCTATACACACGTCACACCCTGTTCGTAAGTCGTCGTAGTTAAATATGCCACTGCTGATAGACATATTATCATTACTATCAATTGCTGAAGTATTAGCCATATCAAATATGATTGGGTCTTGGGATCTGATTATCAGTTCTAAATCACTCTCAATATATTTAACAGCGTTTATTAACTCTTGAGTACCACTACGGCCCTTCAAACCAATATATCCTGAGTTGTGTACAAACACGTTGGCCTGAGTTCGTTGCACCCAAGGCTCATCTACCGGCACTGGTATCATCACGCTGTTGTTTGGAAAATACTCCATGTCTAATTCTGAAGGACATAAAAATAAATCGGGCACGTAGGGGAGGCGGGCGGGAGTACACTCATACATAGTTATCAACGCCGTCTTAACGTCTACACTACGGCAATAATTGATAATGTTCCAATCAAATGGGGTCTCAAAAAACAACATCACGTCTACTTCGGCGATCATAATTTTGAGTCGGTCGTTTAAGAATGGTCTGCTACTTATTAGAAACCCGTCTGGATACCATTGAATCTCGGTCTTTATTTTGCCGTGACTCAACACCGCTACATCAGTTATTACTCCATTGTCATAAAATGACTTAGCTAGATATCCAAGTCCTCTCTTGGTGGCAAAACATAATGTCCCTACTCTCATAGTTGTTGTGATCCTATCTACTCAGAAAATCTTCTTTTGAAGCAAACCCACCGGTCCTATGGTTGCAATTAGCAACGTCCCACTGAATTCTTCCACACGTTGGGCACATATTCTTTTTGCAATAACTGTTTACCCATCTTTTATGTCTGACATATAATCCGATGTAACAAAAAATTGCAACTACTAAGCAACTTAAGAAGGAATTTATGCTCATAACTGATGTTCCTCCATCGGGAGCAACGTCGGCTTGCGTTTTATGATATGGTCTATCAAGAATTGAACCATGCTAGGAGCATCTAGTTGGGGGTTAAAACCAATTGCTTCTTTTGCCTTGCTGATATCTCCAACTAGGGTAGGAGTCTTGCCCGGTCGATAAAACTTAGGGTCTATGTGAACCTTATCCATCGTTTCAGGAGGTAACTCTACGAGGTAGAAAGCGTGTCTGACTAGATAATCTATCGTACAACTACTGTCAGACGCTATTACAAAATCGTCAGGTTCGTTTAGCTGCATTAGGTCGTTAGCCGCCCTCATGTACTCTTCTGCGTACCCGATGTCTACTTTCATCGTGAGATTGCCTAGAGATAGAGACTCCTGCTCTCCATTAGCCATCCTTACGGCCGAATGAGCTATCTTATGTAGCAGGTAGTCCTCAGTTCTACGGGGTGAATCGTGGTTGTAGAGAATAGCAGTACACACAAACATATCGTGTACGTTGCGATAGTACCTAGCTAAGTGATATGCCATCGCCTTCGCACAGGCATAGGGACTCTGAGGATTGAACCTAGTGCTCTCATCTTGAGGTGCTTGGGCGTTCCCAAACATCATAGCCGTACAGGGTTGAAAGAACTTGATATCCCTATCAATTTTTCGCACCACTTCTAATATGTTGCCCACTGCCGTACTGGTAATCTGACATGACAACCCCGGCGTTCTATAGCTCCAATCTACGTTATCTTGATCTGCCTCATTATAGATTTCATGCGGAGTTACTTCTTGAATTATCCCTTCCACTGACCCTATATCCAGCATGTCACCTTGATGTAACGTCAAATCGTTCCCTGGGATTTCCACAGACTTAGATATATGATCTATATTCTTGAAGTTACCTCCTGACACTCTGCGGTACATTCCGTGTACTTCATACCCCCGCTCTAAGAGAATGTCAGCTAGGTAACTTCCATCCTGGCCCGTACAACCCAAAATTAACGCTCGTTTTTTCATGGTTTGCTCCTAAATAATGGCCATATCGTTTACAACTTCAGATAAAAGTCTTTCCATGCAATCATCTGTTACTCCTATTTCTTCGTTATTTGACATAATAACTATATACTCCATACCAGTTAACCTCTCCTCGTTTCTTATTTTTAAGATTTTTACTATGTAGTCAGAATTTAGTACAACATTTCCCCCACCATGCAAACCCATTTTAATAAACATTTTTTCTCCTAAACAATTCTAAACTCTGGTAATGGCACAATGAACTTTCCGCCCTTGTCTCTCCACTCTTTCTCACGCTTTATGAACTCATCCAAGAACGTGTAGGGTAAAACTAAGAAGTAGTCAGGGTTTGACTTTCTAGCCTCCTCCTCTGAATAAATCTTAATGCCAGTCCCTATCGTGTACTTACCCCACTTCTCCGGCGAACGATCTGACGCCCCCACGATCATAGTCCGGTCTATACCGTAGTATTGTAGAAGAACGTTCCCTTTAGTAGATGCCCCGTACACCCAAATCTTATCTTCCTCATCTGATCTTTCTTTAATAAAAGAGTATGTCTTTTTTCGGTTGTCTTCCATCTTCTGAAACCAAGCCGCATAAGTATCTGGGTCATCTAATCCCATCTTCTTCTCTTCATATAACGCCTCAAACACTGAGTTTTCTACTCCCCTATTTAGATAAAGACTCGAATGTTGGGCAAATATCCTATAACTTTCACCATTCACGTCATTAGTTTCTATATCAAATATCTGTAGGTTGTGTTTGTTAAACAGATATATAAGACTTTCTAACGAGTAGAACTCAAGATGCTCGTGGGCGAGATTGCCTACGTCGTTGAGAGCTACCATGTTCTTCAAGCACATCAGTTGGGAGATGAACACCCCGTCTTCGTGTAAGGCATTCTTAACGTCAGCTATGAACTGGTTTGGGTCTTCTAGGTCGTAGAACATGCCAATAGCTGTGATGACCTTAGCCTTCTTATTATCTTCCATCACGTCATAATACGATTGGTAGTTCCAGAAGTCGTGTATTAAATGGTCTACACCGATAGCACCTTCTTCAACTAAGTTACTAGCAGGTTCTACCCCTATTGTTACAACTGGTACGGCATATGATCTGAGCAACGTCCCGTCATTGCTACCGATGTCCAACACTACATCATTAGGTTGGAGGTCAGCCACTTTTTCAGCAGCGATAACCACGTCTCTCAGGTTGTCTCGCATCGTCTGAGTAACGCCAGAGCGATACCAGTAGTGGCGAGTGTAGAGAAAGTCTTGAGGGGCGGTGTGCTTCTGTTGGACCAGAGTGCAATTATTGCAGAGTTCTAAATCTATCGGGCATTTACCTTCATGGAGTTTAGTACTTGGACTGTCTACAAAGTCACTGACGTATTGTTCCCCAAGGGAGAATAGAGGTGTCAGGTCTTTAGACCCACACACCCGGCACGTAGTACGAGTTGTGTACATAGTTTGCTCCTGTTTAGAAAGAAATAGATGCCCTTACGCCCATTATACCGTTTTCTACACTATTCACTCGGCAATAATTCTAAAGCGTCAAATTCTTCACCCCGGAAAGAATCTGCTAGAGCGTGCCTCTTATTGCTCATACTGCTTATTATACCCGTATGTTGAACTAATGAGGGGTTGTGTACATATTCTCGCCAACCCGCCTTCTTGAACGCCGTCACGATCCCCCCATCTACGGCTTTGTGACCCCTTTTAGAGTCCTTCGGCCTCTGAATCATGTGATCGTGGCCTATCAAGGTAGTCACCGCGTCTAGGCTCATAACGAGGGCTACCGCACCCCTACCCCGTTGATTAGACCGATACCACCCCTCGTAACCTGCTGGGCATAGTCGTAGATTCTCTGGAAAAGTGTACAGATTCCAATACCCATTATCAGGATACTCACATGTTTCAAGGTACTCTCTCAGATTTGGATACGTCACAAAATCATCCTGAAACATACAATATCTGTCGGCGTCTGGAGTTCTGATATACATCTCATAGAGAGACAGTACCCAGTTACCGTGAGTTCTTATCGTCGGATTTCTGACGGTAACGTTCAGCTCAAATTGTTTGTACGCTTCGTCGTTTTCAGCCCCATCTACATATATCCACGGTGTATCAAACCCAGCTAGTTTTAACGACTCTAACGTGCGGGGGAATAGTTCGTCTATTCTGCTAGGCACAGTGGTTATACCATAAGCCCACTTCATACCCCCTCCTCCGGCTTTCCTTGCCGCTAATCTGTCCACCACGGCTTTTATACCCGTTACAGTAGTTAGTTTTTCTACTACATCACCGGCACCCGGTATCAATCTGTTCAACGCAGCTTTTCTTTTTGAACATCCTCCACACCCATTGTTGGTAGGCATTCTCTTTCTCTTACGTAACTCTCTACGTGGGGGAGCTAAATCTTGTTCTACCTTCTCAGCTGTGGGGAAATCTTCGTGGTCTGGCGGTAATTCTTGGCTGGGGTTATTTGCTAGATGTTCTTCTACAATCTCAGGGGTATGTCCCCAAGAGAGTAACCACCGCCTGCGTTTATTTTCTGTCAGTACAGATTGACCGAAGCTATTGTACCCTCGGCAGATATCTCGTTTTCTTCCCTTGAGACTTTTACAGTCTATAGTGTCAACCATCAATTACCCCTAAAACCTGGCTGTACTGGTTCCTGTACCCGTTAGATCAGTTTCTATACAGATCCACTCTAATCGGAATCCTGCTTGAAATGGGTCAGCACAACGTCCTTGTAGATTTTTAATAGTGACTACAAAAGTATTCAACCCTTCTTTCAATACTCCATCAATACCTAAGATAACTACAGGACACCAGAAAGATAGACAACCGAATTCTCCGATAGGGGATGTGCTAGTACCACAAGGCTCAGGTAGCCAATCCTCACCTATATTTGTACCATTCAAAACCATGCTTATCAGTTGATTATCTGCGGCCCAATAGATAAGTATTTTGATTGTTGTCGGATCTCGGAACACCTCAAATTCTGTCGAGTATTCATACTCTCTTTCTGGGGCAAGGGCAACTTCATCGCATTCAGGCGTCAACCAATCTGACGGCCCACCTAGAAGAGACGTAGGCCCAACCCAAGTCACATTCGTAGATTCATCGCTGAAGAAGTTAGCTTCTCCCTCCCACGCACCATCTATGCAGCACGTACCAGTACCTATAGGGACGTGAGGTGGGGTTGGAGAAATTGCCGTTCCCACTACATCGCTCTCTAAGCAGACTACCCCAGTATTTGTCAGTCCTACACACGGGGGATGTTGCGTCTCACAAGGACAGCCACATCTACAGAAGAACTCCGCTCGAAACCCAGACTGAAATTGCGATTGGCAAGTTCCCTTGTGATTCTGTGTCACAAAGTCTAATCTATTGATGCCACATACAAACTTGGTGTTTTCCCCTATCGCAACAAATTTTTGCCCGAAGAGACCCCAACGTGGTTGAGTCAGTTGGCTGGTATCTACTTCTCCAGAATCTGTACTCCCTCCCCGATGGCGTAATTCAAATACGTGAAATTGTTGGAATCCCGGCAGCTTGTCTTTACAATCTCCAGGTGGATCAACTATGAAGCTAGCGGTAGTACAACCAAAGGGGATTACAACTACCCCGTTTAACTCTACTCGCAGTAGTAAATTATCTACTGCAAATCTGACACACAATACCATTCCTTTAGGGTCAGCAGGTATGTCCCACTCCACGCTGTATATACGCTCTGTATCTTCAAGATCGTCCATCCCCGTCCCGGTTATGTTGCAATCAGGCGTGATCCAATTTGAACAATCACTGGCAGAATTTGGCATCCATATCTGTGGTATATTCTCGTCGTTAGGAACCCAAGGTTGGTTTCCACCCCCAGTTATATCCCCGTCAACCTCCCACACGTCATCTAGGTCGCAACCTTCTCCAGAGTCAAATGAAGTCTCTACACCAGTATTGACTGGTCGGTAACAGCAGAATCGTTGATTCTTGGTACTCACTAGCAAGTCCCCGTTTCAGGAGGACAACATAACTCATCTATTTCCCATAGGCAAAACGTATCAGTCCCGGTTCCTGTAGTAGTAGCTATCGCATCTGTACCTGTACTCGTGCCTACACATATAGCGTCTACAGGGTCTTTAGGTTGCATATATGTCGCCCAACCTTCTCGACCAACTAAATCGGCGTTCTCTTCGTCGTCGAAGAAGCATCCTAGAGAGTCGTACACCCTGACTCGGCAAGCACTCTCTTCTTTAACTTTACTGACCCCGCATGGCCTAGCAGTTATCTCGACTATTGCGGCGTTATCACAGTCGTCTACAGATAAAATCACGAATCGTATACGCTGACTAATGCCGCTACCCGGAACGAGAGCCAACCACTTACCAACTTTACTTCGAGTGACTGGTATAAAGATATCCCCATCAATATCCGTCTCTGATGTATTGTAGATTTCTTTCTGTGCGTTAGAGACTTGCACTAATTCCGGGCCAGTAGATTGATTCAGTTGTACCTTATAGAGAGTACAAGTAGCTCTACCAGGAGTTGTGTCGCTTAGACCAGGAATACCGCCTGTTGGGGTCTTAGCTATGTACGTCTCAGGAGCTTGATGGTCTTCATCCTTATCCCAAGCACTCTCCCCTGGTAACCTGGAGGGAGTGTTGGCCCTTTGGTTTGTTACATCTCTGATGATAGACTTTAACAAAGCCATATCGTCAGCAGTAAAATCTCTCAACGACATATTATTACTTAGGATAGACCACTAGGTTATATTTGAATTCACCACACTCACTACGTATCATCAGATTAGAGGCGTCACTGGGAGTAGCCCGGTAAGATTCTTTCGGGGGTATGATCCAAAAGTCTTCTGGTTCTGGCATACCCTGAGAAGAGTCAATAGGATACAACGCAGATAGAAAAGCTATCCTAAGAATCTTCTTAACTGCCTCTTCTCGTTCCTCTTCAGTAGGCAGAACAGGCGAGAATATACCCACGTTATTCTGTATGACAATCATACCAACGTTGTCTATCCAACCAGTATCTAACGGCTGCCACTCTTCAGTCGCTAATACCCGCCGTTGGTAGACTTGTTCTTGGCTCTGTAGCTCGCGGGTATACCGAGACTCTATTAGTTGCGGTTGTTCATTCAATTCTTGAAAATAAACACTCTCAACTACAGTTATTCTATCATTGACGACTTGCTTTATTTCCTGCTCCATTACTTGCCCCCTTAAGATTACGCCTATCTATCAAACGCCTCTACAATCACATCACACGCCGCTGTATCCGCCTTTATACGCATCGTATTTATATCTGCCGTTATTGTGCCTGTGCCTGTACCGAACTCTTCCCCAAGGGCCGCGGCCAACGTTACTACGGTGAATTTCCCAGCTAGTATGTCTATCAGGGGGAAGAAACTAACCCCATCCCATATGCCTACCTCTACGAAATTTGTGCTATCAAGATTTTGTATTCGGCATAGGCCGGGAGTAGTTAGTTCGGACAAGTCTACGTCAGTGCCTAACAACGTAGCCGATATAAGACCGGGTGTTGGGCCTCTGGCTCCCACTGCTACGTCAGCCAAATATGTTGTAGGTTGACTAATATATTTTAAGTTGCCTTCAATAATTTGTAGGCTACATCTTACTTGTGCTTCGTCTGCCATAGCTATTTCCTAGAGTGTAGTCGGTATTCCCAACGTTAAGAAATTTGATTCTGTGTATCGTTTGAAAGATACGAACACTGGTGATCCCCCGATTCTCAACGGGGCACCAGCCCCGTCTAAAAGTATCCGGGCGTTTTCGTCGTTACAGTCTTTATAGCGTTGAAAGTCCATCGGGTTTCCTGAGTCAACTCCACTATCTAATACCCACTCAGCGCTGTTATCAGTACCTGTTCCTGTTCCGGTACAACCCTCTAGGTGACCTCTAAGAACCTTAGTGCCCTCATCCAAGATATCCCTGTCGAATGTGTTGAAGTCTATGTCAAATTCTAGGTTCCGAGTGTAGTAGAAATTACACAGCCCATAAAGTTTTCGTTCCCAAGACACGTTAGACAGCTTCACTTTTCTGGATGACAAGCCCCACAGTGCCGCGTCGTTCACGGTGTCTATCAGCGGGCTGAATACGTCTAACCCTAACGTAGCCACATTCTGACCTATCTGAACTGTAGGACGGTTGTTGTCAAACTCTACAGACGGCCCTCGAAATATCTCATGGCTAGACGACTTTATAAGAATGCCATCTTTATCCTTGAACGCCTCTTCGGTGTACTTGACAAAACTACCGCTGATCCTTTGTGGTTCTAATAGTGGGTCTTCTATGGTTTCATC
>SDBT01008429.1_pt1 | contig 16847 bp, 12 predicted proteins | sample 2277101 | NCBI WGS metagenome assembly SDBT01 (sample SAMN10404973, study PRJNA504765) | marine sediment metagenome | isolation source: marine sediment core GS10_PC15, 103 cmbsf | place: Arctic Ocean: Southern Knipovich Ridge | collected 2010
TCCTAATTGATTATTAAATTTTGCCCTGAGGTTTGATTAGGGTATAGAAGGTATTACTATTTAAGATTTGTATAAAATATAAATTGCTTTTACGTCTAAATCCTTGTCATAACGTCTGACAACGTGCGGGAGGTTACAATATTAACCTATGAATAACAATAAATATATATTTATTAACTTTTACTACATTATGGATACGTTTTCTGTGGATGTAAAATATTAATTAAATTTAAGCTATTAAATTCTGACCTATGGAAAATATGAAATACTTAAAGCCATCTTCAAACTCCATTATAATCAAGACAGATAGTCGACGTGTTTGGAATGTTATTTCAAAACAGGGAAATCTTGAATTATGTCATCCTTTTTGTAAATCAAATCCTGTTGAAAAATGGGCAGGTGATAAATCAATCGATTATGTTAATTATTATAGCGGAGTAATATATCAGAGAATATTTACCAACTGGATTGATGGTCAAGGATATGATTTACTCATTGGTAGAATAAATGGTGAAAAATCAAAAGTAATTTGGAGAATAAATCAATTAGATGATAAATCCTGTGAATTAAAAATAACCATATATCCTCACGACATAATTAAATACTCAAATATTATTAAGTCTCTAATAAATTCATTATATGTAAGACCTAATCTTCGTAAATATCTATCATCAGTTTTAAAAGGATTTCAATTTTATATCATTCAAGGAAAACCTGTCAAAAAAAATCAATTTGGCACACATAAATGGTTCTCTAATTAGTCAAATATAACCACATTGTGGATACAAATCTTGTGGATGCAAAACTGTTAAAAGAAGTGCCTCACAACGAAAGAATTGCTGTGTAGCGTTGCCCTTCTAAGACAGAGCCGATGTTATTAGTACTTAAAGTGTAATTTATATAAGTTGTAAATTAAACTATCGATGATAGATTAAAACGTGCTGACTTATTTAATTTTTATTAACTATGGGAGGTTAGCGTGAAGAAAACATCTTTATTAAGTATAATTTTTATTATTTATTCTTTCAATATTGTCTTACCTCAAGCGCCTATTATTGTCTGGCAAAACACGATTGGCGGAGATAATGAGGACGAATTGAATTCAATCCAACAGACCACAGATGGCGGATATATCTTAGGAGGATATTCAAAGTCAGGTATTTCAGGAGATAAAACCGAGGCAAGTCAAGGCAGTAATGATTATTGGGTAGTAAAATTAGATGCTACAGGTCAAACGATAGAATGGCAAAATACAATTGGCGGAAGTGATTTTGACAAGTTGAATTCAATCCAACAGACCACGGATGGCGGATATATCTTAGGAGGATATTCATCTTCAGGAATTTCAGGAGACAAAACCGAGGCAGGTCAAGGCAGTAATGATTATTGGGTAGTAAAATTGGATGCTACAGGTCAAATAATCGAATGGCAAAATACAATTGGCGGAAGTGTTCAAGACGAATTAACTACAATCCAACAGACTGCAGATGGCGGATATATCTTAGGTGGATATTCACAATCAGGAATTTCAGGAGATAAAACCGAGCTAAACCAAGGAAGTTGGGATTATTGGGTAGTGAAATTAGATGTTACAGGTCAAACGATCGAATGGCAAAATACAATTGGTGGAAGCAATAGGGATGAATTGAATTCAATCCAACAGACCGCAGATGGCGGATATATTCTTGGAGGATATTCAGAGTCAGGAGCAGACGGTGATAAGAACGAGGTAAGCCAAGGAGATATAGATTACTGGGTAATAAAATTGGATGCTACAGGTCAAACAATCGAATGGCAAAACACGCTTGGTGGAAGCGATAAGGAATTTTTGTATTCAATCCAACAGACTACAGATGGCGGATATATTCTTGGAGGGAATTCCAATTCAGGGATCTCGGGTGATAAAACCGAGGCAAGCCAAGGCTTTAGTGATTATTGGGTAATAAAATTGGATGCTACGGGTCAAGCCATCGAATGGCAAAACACGCTTGGTGGGAGCGGTCATGATATATTGAATTCAATCGAACAAACCACAGATGGCGGATATATTCTTGGAGGATATTCAAATTCAGGGATGTCAGGTGATAAAACCGAAACAATTATAGGGTATTTTGATTATTGGGTAGTAAAATTGGATGCTACGGGTCAAGCCATCGAATGGCAAAATACAATTGGTGGAAGTAGTAATGACTATTTGAATTCAATCCAACAGACCACGGACGGAGGCTATATCTTGGGTGGACATTCAGAGTCAGGAGCAGACGGTGATAAGAACGAGCCAAACCAAGGAGATAAAGATTACTGGGTAATAAAATTGGGTTCTGATCCTGCATTTGTTACAATAGAAAGTGATGGAAATGAAGGAATGCTGCCAAATCAATTCATAATATTACCTGCTTATCCAAATCCTTTTAATCCGAGTACAACGATTACATATGGAATAGATACTGATAGTAGGATAACAGTTAAAATCTATGATATAACGGGACAACTGATAACAACTCTCATTAACACAGAACAGACACAAGGATGGCACTCGGTTGTATGGAACGGAACAAATCAATATAATAAACAAGTACCTGCTGGTATATACTTAAGTAAGATAACATCTAATAATACATCCAAAACTACTAAGTTGATGTTATTGAAATAGAATTCTGAAAATTGAGATTCTTAAATAAAATATATAATTATAAATAGTCTTTTTACTAAAAGTATTAATACAAATATATAACAACAAGGCTTGATAAGGGGTATTAATCAGGAAAAATTACCTTTATCTCCTAAATTAGATGCCAAATCATAATCTGCCACAATGTTTTTCCTTTTTACTTAATTCCCAATCCTAAAACTTCAAGCGCATTTTTAACCATTTTCCCCGGAGTATCTATACCAATTTCGGAAGCAATTGGTATCATGTCTCTAAATTTGCCTCCTAATAGTGTGTAAACAGGTACGTCTAGTGTCTTTCCCACAAGATCATGAAGTGCTAAGTCTATTCCTTCTTTTGCACAAGTTATCTTGGCTACATTTGCATCTATGATAGATAAAATATTATTAATGTCCCTCGGATCCTCTCCAATAATTTTGGGAGCTATATATTTTTCGATTGTTGTACTAACTGATTCCAGAGTTTCACCATAAAATTCAGGTTCCCAAGCACAACCTTCACCAAATCCAATGTGACCTTCATCTGTATAGATTTTAACTAAAACTGCATTTGAAACAGAAAATCCAGTATAAGCATCAGCGAATTTTCTTATTGGAACCCCATATGGAATTACTTGTATTCTATCAATTTTCATAATTTAATTATATTCTCTAGTTTTTAATTGATTTTAACGTTTGTATTACTATGTTTATTTGTATCATGCTATTGAAAATCAATTAATTTTTTTCTTTATCCGTAACGCTGTAGGGGTCATTGCCAATCCGCCTCGACCAGTACACTTTACACAGGTTGGCATTTGTTTACTAACACGTGATACGGTTTCAATAACCTCATCAAACGGGATGACTGCATCAAAGCCGGAACATGCCATTGTAGCCGAAGAAAGAGCATTAACAGCTGCACTTATATTTTTACCTAAACAAGGAGCTTCAACACGGTCAGCTATCGGGTCGCAAACCAAGCCAATCATATTTTGAACCGCTATCGAAGCTGCGCCGATGGCTTGTTTAGCTGTTCCTCCAAATAATTGGGCTAAACCAGCGGCTGCCATTCCAGAGGCAGCACCACATTCGACCTGACAACCATGTTCTTCAGCTGAGAATCCAGGTCCCTTTGCGAAATAAGTACCCGCTATTCCGACCGCAAAATAAGCTCTTATTATCTCTTCCGGTGTAGAATTCAGCTCATCTGCCACGGCTTTTAAAACACCCCCAACCGTTCCGCATGAACCTGCTGTTGGATTGGCAACAATAACTTCCATGGCACTCTTCGATTCCATAATTGCTGAAACATAAGCAACGATTTTATTCACTAATGAATTTTTAAGAATTTTCCCAACTTTCTCAGCCTTATCAATTAAATGCGATTGTTGCTGTAAAATACGGTTCTCATATTTTGTTCCCTCTAGGCCTGTTTGAATGCTATTTTCAATAATACCGACAATCTCTTTCATTTTACTAAGAAGTAAAGAATCGGGAAGTCCACTTTGACATTTTTCATAAATTATCCCCAGCTCTCCCAAATCCAGATTTTCTTCCTTGGCATATTCTAATAAAGATCTAATAGTTGTAAAAGGCATTTCAGTTTCATTTCCAGAAACAATTGGAAGAATCGGATTAACCATAATTATCTTACTAAAAACACGATCATCGTTGAAGTATTTAATAATGTCATCCGTAATTTTATTTGGGGACTTCAAGTTTATCAGGTTTTCATTTTCCCCAGAAGACTGAGACAATAATATATTTTCAGGAAGAGTCATTTTAAGATCATCAAGTAAACCATCGTTCGTTTTACTCTGAACCAGCAACTCAAAACAATCACCACATATATTTACATCGATATCATCTATTTGCTGAATCTCAAACGAACCTCCTCCAAGAGAAGCCGCTACAACCAAAATAGTTTTACCATTAATTCCTTCCAGTAAAAGGCGAACTGAGTTTCCGTGTTTTGTAGGAAATGAATTGATTTCATAAGTAATTGAAATTTCCATCTCCTCAGCCACCATTTCAGTATTCTTCATGAGGTTATCTGTCATTTCAAGACCTAACAAACCTCCATTAATGCCCATTACCGTCCCTTGCTCACGGTAATTGAGAGCCCAGATACCATTCTTATCAAAATCTACTATTGCTTTTTTTAATGGTTCATTCAAAATATCTAAGCAGGTTCTGGCTATACGCCATGAAGCTGCAGTATGCGAACTGGAGGGTCCACGCATTATTGGTCCAACCACATCGTTAAAAAGACTGGGCGAATTATTCAAAAAGTCTTATCCTTTTACTTTCCACCTTGAGGCAGATTTTTTCCCCAGAAATCTTCCATCGTCCTGTGTAGATGAAGAGAAGTATTGGCCCGTTCACTTATCCCATGTGTACGCATGGGATAAGACATCATGCTGAAGAGTTTATTATGTTTTATCAGTTTATCAACCAACATTTCAAAGTTCTGATAATGGACATTATCATCGCCAGTTCCATGAATTATCATCAGGTTGCCTTCTAATTTTGATGCGTGATTAATAGGTGAGCCATTGTAATACCCTTCTTTATTATCATCAGGAAGTCCCATATAGCGCTCCTGATAAATGGTGTCATACAATCGCTGGTCAGACACAAATGAAACAGCGATTCCTGTTTTATAAATCTCCGGATAACGGAACATGCAATTCATAGTCATTTGGCCACCACCGCTCCATCCCCACATACCTACTCTTTCGGTATCAACAAAAGTGAAGCGTTTAAAGATTTCCCTGGCCGCTTTAGCCTGATCATGCGCAGCCAATATGCCCACCTGCCGGTAGATAGATTTACGCCAGGTGCGTCCTCTTGGAACATTTGTTCCTCTATTGTCTACACTCATAACAATATATCCTTGCTGAGCTAAATATTGATGCCAAATTCCTCTATTGGTCCAGCGATCCTGAACTGTTGAGTTCCATGGTTCACCATATATATAGAAAATCAACGGGTATTTTTTTGATGAATCAAATCTAACAGGTTTAATCATCCATCCATCAAGCTCAATATCACCAATGTCAATTTTAAAAAACTCTTTGGGAGTAAAATTTAGCACATCATATATTGCCTTTACTTTTGAATTGTCCTCAAGTATTGTCACGTCCTTGTGTTCGGGGAGACTAACAACGGATATTTTGTTCGGCGTTGTTGAATTCTGAAATGTTGTAATGGCCCATTTCGCATCTGTTGACATCTGATATGAAAACTGTCCTTCAATATCGTCAGGGCTAATGCGTTCAGCAACACTCTTACCATTTATACGGCTGCGGAAAAGATAGCGTTGTGTAAAATTTTTTGGGGATGCGATGTAATAAACATAGCCACCCTTTTCATCAATACAATTTATATTTACAACATCAAAATCACCTTTGGTGATCAGATCCATTTCGTCCCCATTCCTGGAAACTTTATATAGATGACGCCAACCATCCTTTTCGCTAGTCCATGTAAAATATTTTTCATTGTCTAACCATTGAATATTATCATGGATGTCAAGGAAAGCATCATCCTTATCAGTTAAAATTTTATTTAACTGTATAGATTTAACATTGCCAATCCAAACCGTATTTCTATTCTGAAGCCGGTTTAATTGCTGAATCATCACTTCATTTGAATTGGGGATAAAATCCATCCGTGCCAGGTAATTATTTCTGGGATCACCCGGAATATCAATCCATTTTGTTTCACCGCCGGTAGCTGACACAACTCCTACTTTAACAGCAGAGTTTGTTGTACCTACTTTTGGATATGGAAATGGAATGGGTTTGGAATAGAGCGAATCAATATTATTGATCAAATAAAACACTCCGGTTCCTTCCGTATCCGACTGCCAATAAGCAATGGTCTTACTATCCGGACTCCATCTAAATCCGTCGCGGCAATCGAGTTCTTCTTCATACACCCAGTCGAATGTTCCATTGATGATTCTTGAGGAACCGTTATGGGTAAGTTGAATCACCTCAGCGCTATTCATGTCTTCAACAAAAATATTGTTTTTAACAACATAACCAACCTTTCTTCCATCAGGTGAAAACTTAGCAAACATCATTGTTGAGGATTTTGCAAATTTCCCAAGCTGAGATAGTTTACCCGAAACGATGTTCAATACCCAGTAATCGCCCCTGGTTTCATATCTCCATACGCGTTCAGTATTTGTAAAAATTAATAGTTTTTTCCCCTCCGCTGACCATTGATAGTCTGAAATCAACAAAGGATTCTGTGCACCTTTCGGGATTAATTGACTGGCGTTAACAAGTATAGACCGCTTTCCGGATTTGGGATTATATTTAATTATGTCCTTAGCCATAGGAAATTCGCCCGACTCCTCAAGAGTTGTGTAACCGGAACCGTCGTCAAGCCATACAGCAGGCCCAAAGGGGTTTAGTTTGAATTCATTTTCTTTGAAAATCCTTTCAAGAGTAAGGACATCTTGATTTTTCTGTGCTGTTATTAAACACGGTATTGTTGAAATACCCAAAACAAATATTATGATTAGTTTTGATTTAAATTTCATATCAGTTCCTTTAGCTTTTTTGTTTTTCTACATCTTCAATTGTTTTAGGTTTTTTCTTACCGAGTAGCTTGTAACCATCTTTTGTGATAACAAAATCTTCTTCATTCCTGATACCTCCAAAATCTTTATACGCTTCAAGTTTGTCATAATTTATAAAATCAGTAAAACGTTTTTCAGTTCTCCACATATCGATTAAAGAAGGTATAAAATAGATTCCCGGTTCAATAGTCACTACCATACCCGGGATTAATGGTTTTGCCAACCTTAATGATTTAATTCCAAACTGTGTGCTTTTTGCTTTGCCTTCATACCCTACATAAACTTCTCCCAAATCCTCCATATCATGGATGTCGAGCCCCATTTGGTGACCTAATCCACATGGAAAAAACATAGCATGCGCGCCTAATTGTACAGCTTCTTTTGTATCACCCTTCATTAAATCCAGGTCTTTCATGCTGTCTACAATTGTCTGACAAGCATGATAATGGATATCCTTAAATGGTATCCCCGGTTTTAACATCTCAATAGATGCATTATGAGATGCCAAAACGATATTGTATATCTCTTTCTGGCGTTCTGTAAATGACGCGCTTACGGGCATTGTACTTGATAAATCACCAGCATATCCCATGGCAGTTTCTGCGCCGCAATCAAGAAGGAACATATCGCCTTCTTTTAATTGATTACCGTGGTAATGGTTATGCAGGGTTTCACCATGTTTTGTAGCAATAATGGGGAATGAAATATAACCGCTATTTTTTGAAGCAATCTCCTGTACTTTGGCGGCAATTTCCGATTCAAAAATGCCGGGCCGTACCATACGCATAGCAGTTACATGCATTTCAACACTTGTATTTACTGCTTTTTCAATTTCTAGGAGCTCTTCATCAGATTTAATTTCACGTTGTGCTACCACAGATTTGATTAACTCAACAGATGCAGCTTTCCGGGTCTCTTTCGGATTAATATCAAGCCAGTGGAACAGCTTAATTTTATTTTCAGCACGATATGGAGGTAATAAATGTATTTTTCGGCCTTTTGTTACAGCTTCTTCCAGGAATTTTTCCAGGTCAGGAATACTCCCAGTATTTTCAATACCAGCCTTCAGTGCCTGATCTTTTAGCGTAGGTTGATATCCCATCCAAACAAAATTTTCAACAGTCGGGTCATTTCCAAAAATGTAATCTTTCCCTTCATCAACATCTACAATACCCGTTAAACCAGCGGTATTTAAACCAAAATAATAAAGGAAGGAGCTGTCCTGCCTGAAATGATATGTGTTGTCTTCATAATTCATTGGGCTTTCGTCATTTCCCATAAATACAGCAATGCTAGATTTTATACGAGTTTTTAAATTATGACGTCTACTTAAATAAGTTTGAACTTTAAACATAGATCTATCCATTCATTTTTTATACAATATAAAAAATTTAATATCAAAAATATCTTATTTAGAAATTTCCATCTCTGGTTATTCTCTTTCCTTGGTTTTTCTTGATTATGGTCCCTTTTGTTCTCAATGACCTTATTAAGAAGAGAGTTGTGTCATGCAGTGAGAACAGTATGTTACCAACCTTAATCATATTTAACGCTTCCTTTTTTAATGGATACATTCACCGTTCTATCATCGGCAATTTACCCAAAAGTATCACCTTCATTTTTACATCAAATCTGTCCGGGTGATTAAAACACTACACAGTAATTTACTATATAGTTTAGCTGGGTTGTATAGGATTAGTATTTTGTACTAAATAAGGAATCTAGTAACCTACCCTAAATCGTGACACTAGCATATCTCCCCAGTTTCAAAAACGTGTTTCAAAATAAAAGGGCGAATTTGAATGTGCCAAAAACGATGGGTTCTAAAATTTCAGTTTACTACGCTTTATCAGATTCGATTGCTATTTCCGATTCATCATCAATAAGATCTTCTGCTCCGTGCGTAAGTGCCTTTAACTTCTTCAAAAAGACAAGTAATAGTATACCAAATACAGCGGTAAAAATAAAAATTCCTATAAATACTTGTAGTTCTCCCGCATGTGAAGCTGATTCACCAAGCAATCCTGCAACTTTATTACCCAGACCGGTTGCTGCAAAATAAGACCCCATCATTAATGATCCGTATTTTACAGGTGCTAATTTAGTAATAAAGGATAATGAAGGTGGTGAAGAACATAATTCTCCGATAGTGTGTAAAAGGTAAGCAGCTATAATCCAATACATTCCTGCCTGTTCAGTACTTGTTGCTTGTAAGGAAGCGCCTGACATCATTAAAAAGCCCGTCCCCATGATCATTGTACCGATTGCCATTTTAAATAAAGTTGATGCTTCTTTGTTTGAGCGTTGTCTTTTTAACCAAAATGTTGCTACAAGAGTACCAAATACCATTATAAAAAATGGATTAAGTGACTGAAACCATGAAGTAGGTATTTGCCACCCAAATAACATCCTATCAACTTTTGAATTAGTGTAAATGTTCATCAGACCGCCTGCCTGCTCGAAAGCAGCCCAAAAAACAATAATAATTATAAACGATAAAAACAATACAATCATTCTGTCTTTTTCAATTTTTGTTAAAGGATTTTTAATTTGTATCTTTGTATCCGTTCTTAGTTTTGGTGGATCACCGATATGCTTCAAATATTTTTGCCCATAAATGAAAACTGAAATCCCAAGAAGCATACCTACTCCAGCTAGTCCGAAACCGTAATGCCAGCCATATAATTCACCTACACCTCCAACTACCAAGGATGAAAGGAATGCACCAATATTTATTCCAATATAAAATACTGTAAAACCGTGGTCTCTTCTTGGATCTCCTTTTCTGTAAAGCCCCCCCACCATTGTTGAAATATTAGGTTTTAAACCGCCAACTCCGAGTACAATTAAAATCAAACCGGTAGCAAATGCCCAAATAGCATCTACAGCAAGTATTGAGTGTCCAAATACAAGTAAAATTCCTCCTAATATAACCGTCTTTTTTTGTCCCAGCCACCTATCTGCAATAATACCTCCAGGAATAGACATAACGTAAACAGCCATTGTATACCATCCATAAATTGACAGTGCCAAAGCATTGTTCCACCCCAATCCAGGATTATCTTTTGTTACTTCAGTAATCATATAAAGAACTAAAATTGCCCTCATACCGTAATAACTAAACCTCTCCCACATTTCAGTAAAGAAAAGTATATACAAGCCCCTTGGATGCCCTTTAAACATAATATATTCCTTATTTTTAATTATATAAGATGGATAAGCAGAATAATATTACAAAAAATAATATATATTGACTGGTATAATCGAATTTTATTTTCAATAAAAATTATATGATGTGTATGGATAAAAGTGGACACTAATGGACAGTAGTGTAGCACTGTTGTAGTACACTTTTGGAATCGCTCCTCGTATCACACTGTCTTCACACGGCAGAGGTCGGCAGTTCGAGCCTGCCATCGCCCACTAAGAAAACTCCTCGTCGATAAATCGTGTTTGTCGACGGGGATTTGTTGTTTTATGGATAATGGATACAATTCAGTATCTAATCAGATTTAGTCACGAATAGCCAATTATCACCATAAATCGTATATGAAATACCGTATGGGAACCATTTTTTCAACGTTTTTTGGAAATTCCTAAACGAGATAAGAGGAGAGGAGAATGAAAACAATATATACTCGCCCTCAATAAATGATTAATAAATATATTATACAGATAAATAGATAATATTATCCTTTTATATTATATATATATATTGTTAATTTTACTATACGTTGTTTTTATTGATAATTTGTTGAAAATAAACGACCAAATTGTCGGCAATTCGACTCTAGGGTCGAAATAAAACAGAAATTAAAACGGAGTGAAAATGAATCGAAATATACAAACTGCATTGGCAATTATATTGGCTATATTTTTTATGTTCTTTATAAGTTGTAAAGGACCCGCGGGACCACGTGGTGCTGCCGGCGCTGATGGTGCTGATGGTACCAATATAACTGAAGAGGTGTGTCTAACTTGTCATACTGATGATCGGTTATATGAAAAACGGTATGAATTAAATCAGGAGAATATGGCTACAATGGCAAATTCATTAAGCCGTGGTGGGCGTGCTGGTTGCGGAGCATGTCATTCTCACGAAAATTTTATCAGTTACGTGGAAACAGGTGAAGCACATGATTTAGAAACGGTAACCGGTTTAACATGTAAATCATGCCATCCACTTCATGACTCAGATGACGCGAATGATTTCTCCTTTGCATTACGCGGTGATGATGAAATTGAGTATTTGACAGGTGATATCGGAACATTTGGAACCGGTTCACCATCTAATATATGTTTATATTGTCACTCACCCAGGAGAGACTACACAGCATATGATGAAACTCCTGATGACGCTAGCGATAGTGTATCCATGACCAGTAGCCATACCGGTCCACACTATAGTGTAACCGGTTCATTAATTTTTGGTAAAGGTGCTGATGACAGAAACGGTACCGTTGATCTGGATCAAGGCCCTATGCAGCATGCCACAGCTGGTTGCGTAGCCTGTCATATGGGTGAAGAGAGTAACCATACATTCGGACCCGAAACTGATTATTGCGTAGATTGCCATGGCGCTACATCAAATTTTGATATTCATGACGCTCCAACAAAAATGGAAGATGCGATTCATGCCATTGAACTCGCATTTGTGACTCTCGGAGCCTTGGAAGATGATAGTGAGGGCGGTTTTGATCAAACAGCTTCAGGTGGATCACCTACCGTTCTAACAGGTGTCCAATTCTCTGCTTTTTGGAATTATCTTGTACTTCACAGTGATCACGGTCATCTCTATCATAATCCTCCATATGTGAAAGCAATGATCAATAATATGGAAGAAAACCTGGGTATGACTCAAACTACCTGGTAATCGATCTTTTTAAATAATCTGAATGAAATAGTGACCATCACTCCTGTTTCATTTATAGGAAGGGCTGCCCTTGGGTAGCCCTTCTTATTTGGGAACTTTCGTTTTCCTAATTGCAGCTTGGTTCACTTGTGGAATGGTTGGTGTACCATATTTAATAGAAATGGAAGGAGTTACGCAAGGAAATCCAATCCACCTTATGATATTCTTTGTACTTGGGTAGATATTTTTATTATTGAGCCATTACAAAGCAAAAAAACCTAAGCGTAATAATAATTAATAGTTTGAGAAAAAAACTTGCTTAGTTGTAGATTTTTTTTATTTAACATAGTCAAATGTACCCACATTGTGGATACGCATTCTGTGGAATGTATTAGTTATTTTGTCCTAAAACCGTGTCCCAAAACAAATGGGCTAATTTGAGTATCTCAAAAACGGAGATTATCAGAAGTTCAGATGCGTATTTTCAATGCCCGTGTTTACAGGCGTCAGGCATCATTGCTCTTTCACCAGAGACCAATGAGCGTGTACAATGTACCACTCACCATTGGTTAATCGGTACACATTTGTTGCTTTCCAAGGTGGGCCTGGTTCACCGTTAATGCTGGAATGGTAGCGCAACGTAGAAATCGCAATGTCCCCGTAGACCTGAACCTTTGGGTCTACTATCTCGTAATTATGGGGAGGGATGTTCCCTTGAAGAGATGCAAAATGGTTTTGAAGCTCTTCAAGACCGTCTAGTCTTGTGTGTGCTGCAATATCGTCAAAGTACGTAGCGTCATCAGCGAAGTTCACTGAAAAACCGAGAGGATCTCCTGCAGCCCAACGATCCAGCCCCTGGCGATCTTTGGTGAGAATGGTTTGTTCGACATTTAACTGTGTCTGAGTGTTTTGTTTCTTGCCACAGGAGGTGAAGATCAATAAAGTAGAAAGTAGTAGAATGAAGTTCTTCATTGTTTTTTCTCCTTTCATTTAAATTTTATTATGGTCAAATAATTTACACTATTCAAGAAATAGTTACAATAGTTAGTGATCAATTCAACTTTTTTGACAATACAAATTAAACTATTTCCAAACCGTGTCGCAAAACAATCTGTCTAATTTGAGAGTATCAAAGGTTAATAAAATTCAATTTAGTATGATAATAACAAATGGTAATTGTCAAAAGAGTATAATAACTTCAACACTTAATGAAAATTTATCCTCGAGAAACTGAGTACTCATAATCCGTTGGTTCGGGCTTCGTATCCTCGATATCTCTACACTATTAAATTCATTTGAGGTGTGGTACTGACGATACAACAAGTAAGGCTTCCTAAAAACAGGTTTCTAAATTATATTTGGTGTAAAGAATGAGTCCCATGTAGGTACATTTTCAGATTTTGAATAACTATCACTTATCATTTTTTCAATTAAAGTATTATATAAAACACCTCTATTTTTACTGCCTTTGGGTAAAAAATTCTCACTCGAACACAATGAGATCATATTAAGTCTTTCAATATCCCATATAAAGTCATCTTTCCAATTATTTTTCAGATCCCACAGAGCATATTGATCTTGATATTTAGCCTCCGTTGCGATATAGTTTTTTCCGTCAGCTCCCATAACAAGAATGAAATGTGCTGAATGATAAGAGTTAAAATTAATCTCCTCTGATCCGTATCTGCCCTCCAGAAAATAAACACTGAAATCATCGTTGAATTTCACCGAACACTCTTTAATTCTCTCTAATACAGTCTGCTGCTCAATAATCTGAGCTGCACCGCTGATATCTCTTGTACAGACAGGAAGAAAATATATCCAATCAACACCGCTTTCCATGGAAATTCGTGCTACCTCATCAAGAACCGAACTGTTTTCTTTGTTTGTCAAAGCACTCACTCCTATACTTAGAGAACTCCCCTTAGCCAGTACTTTATTCTTTAATTTTTCTATTCGCCTCATTGTCGGAATAAGACCTAAAAGGTCTGATTCGTTCCAATCGTAAAGGGATATCCTAACAGCAGAAGAGTAATCAACCAAAGAATTGAGAATATTATCTTTATCAAGATATGATCCGTTAGTTACAACTGTTATATCTTCAAAATCATTTTCTCTCCCCAATTTTAATGTATCTGAAAAATATTTATATATTGTTGGCTCACCGCCGGTTAGAATCAGACCCTTTGTTTGCTCTTTTAGGAGTAAAATAAGTTTTTTTATAATATTGAAATCCAGGTTCAGACTACGGTCACCTCTGGAACTTGGACAGTCAGGACAATTTCTGTTGCAGTTTGCTGTCAGTCCCAATTCCAAGGTTACAGGAAATATATTTTTCCCTGATAAATACTCTTTTACTTTTTTCTGATGAATTAATATTTTTGAAGGGGAAACCATTATTTTCATTATAGTGCTCCTGGAAAACGAAAAGCCATATCGTGATTCATAATAGACTTAGTACAAATTCATAACATACCCTTTCTACCTATTGCAGCATGCCACACGGCAAGAAGAATAATGTATATATTTTGGGGACTAAAGTGTATTATATAAAACATTATTTTTTTTAGCGGAATTCTGTAAGGACAAAAAAATGAACTAGATTCCTTTTTATATTTCTTAAAAAAATAAATATGATTTCTAGTAAATGAATAATTTTTCACAGTGTTTGATACCGAATATCCACAATGATGAAATACTTTTAAGTTTGGTTCATACAATATATCATATCCTTTATTTAAAAATTTCATAGATAAGAACGCCTCTTCATAATAGAGAAACAATCCATCATCAAACATACCAACGTTATCAAATTTCCTTGAATCTAACAATGCGGCGCTTCCAGCAAATGTATCAATTTTTCTTACTTCATTGGTTTTTGTGATTTTTGGATTGTTTTGAATTACACAGTGCTTCAAATCAATAGTAGCTCCCGTAAAATGTTTAACATTATCCATAGTCATTACGCATGGAGAAATAGCGGCTACATTATTATTCTTTAGTAATATATTAAGAAGATTTCTCACTAAATTTTCAGAAACAATCGCATCGGGATTAAATAAAAATATATATTCATTATCATTATATACTTGTTGGATATACTTAAAAACTTTATTAATTCCTCCCCCAAACCCCAAATTTATATCTGATCTAATTATTTCAACTTTTCTAACTTTAATAGACTTTAACCTTTTATATGACACATCGGTACTTTCATTGTCAAGTATAACAATATGTAAATCTAAATCATTCTCATTTAATGATTTAAGAGCGTTATGAATCACATCTTCAGATTTATAATTTATAATAATTACGTATACTTTTTTCTGATGAATTAATATTTTTGAAGGTGAGACCATCATTTTTATTATAATACTCCCGGGAAACGAAAAGCCATATTATGATTCATAATAGACATGGCCTTTTGCTCTTTGCTTTTTACTTTTTGAATAAAACCACTGTAAAGCGCTCCGCGATGTCTGCTACCGATTGCAGGATATATCTCACTTTTAACTGATAATATATTATTGAGCCTTTCCTCTTTCCAAAGAAAACCCTCTTTTAAATCTCCACTCAGATCCGCAACAATGTGCTGAGGCTGATATTTTACTTCTGCTCCGAGATAATTTTTGGCATCAGCTCCAACAATCATTAAATAAAACGCACCATGATATCCGTCAAACTCAATTTCACTATGAGTATATCTGTGCGGTGAATAAAATATATCAAATTTATTTTTGTAGTTTCCCTGCAGATTTTCAATTTCTTCTACAACGCCTTCCTGATCAATTATTTTTGGAGCACCTTTTCCCCATCCAGTGCAGAATGGATGAAAATAGAGCCAGTGCGCTCCGGAAGAACATACTGCATCAGTAATTTTACTTAATATCTCCAGTCTATCCTTTGAAGTTAATATACTTATCCCAATCTGCAGGTTGCTGCCTGCTGATTCAATGCGTTTTCTCAGGTTTTCTATTCTGTGTAAGGTTCCCTCAATTCCTTTACAAGAAGACTTTGTGAAATTATACATTGATATCCTGATGGTAGAAACATGTTCCAGCAACGCAGAATAAATCTCCGGTTCATCCAGTCTGCTTCCGTTCGTTACAACAGCAATATCTTTAAAACCTTTTTTTCTTGCCATGCTTAATGCTTTAGGGAAAAGAGGTGCAATTGTCGGTTCACCACCACTAAGCAAAAGCCCCGGAGTTTGTCCTTCAAGAAGATTAAATAACCTCTCAACAAATTCAAGACTCAAATAATCGGACTCTTTTGCTCGTGCACTAGGGCAGTCATTACATAAACGATTACATTTGCTGGTAAAATCAAGTTCCAAAGTAATTGGAAATATATTTTTACCATTAATATAATCCTCTATCCTTTCTTTATGTGATGCAATTTTGTATTTTGAAGCCACTCCTGAAGTTTCTTCTTGACTCAAATCATTTTGATTATTTTCGTTGTTATTAAACACTTTTTCTCTATTATTCATTTTTATGTAAAAACCAGTCGTAAAAATTCTTTATCCCTTTTCTTAAATCATATTCAGGTTCAAAACCTAATAATTGTTTAGCTTTAGTAATATCAGCCACTCCACCATTATAATCCCCTACAGGACGCGGGACTTTTTCAACAATGGCTTTTTTGCCAATCACATCACTTATAGTCTCAACAAGGTCAGGTAAGGAAATCCCTGTACCTGACCCAATATTCAACACTCTATATCCTGAGGATGTTTTAATTGCACTC
>SDBT01008430.1_pt1 | contig 16845 bp, 16 predicted proteins | sample 2277101 | NCBI WGS metagenome assembly SDBT01 (sample SAMN10404973, study PRJNA504765) | marine sediment metagenome | isolation source: marine sediment core GS10_PC15, 103 cmbsf | place: Arctic Ocean: Southern Knipovich Ridge | collected 2010
TAGAAGTCGGTCGAAAAATCGGCTCACAGTTAAAAGGTGGTGAGGTTGTAGCTATTTGCGGGCTGTTGGGCAGCGGCAAAACTCATCTAATTAAAGGGATTGCATCCGGCGCAGGGTCGGAAGACAGCAGGCAGGTCAACAGTCCCACGTTCGTTATAGTTAATGAGTATGGAGGGGTGGGGCCCGGCCAGCTGGATATTTACCACATAGATGCTTACAGGCTAAATTCTATCGGTGAGTTTGAGATGATTGGCTTCGATGATTTTTGCTATCCGGAGTCGGTGGTGCTGATTGAGTGGGGTGAAAAGGTGGAATCGGCCCTGCAGGGGATAGATTACATACGGATAGAACTTTCTCACGCCGGTGAAACCAAAAGGGAAATACACATCGAAAACACCCCTGAATACATAGAAATAACGGATAGCACATAGTGGATAGGAAATCGTGGTTCGTATTTCGTACTGCGATAAGATTGATTATAGATAATTTTTAGATTGGCCCGCTGTGTTCGCAATGACCCCATTAGAGTGGACGACACTCTAAGCAATGGGACAGGGGGTGGGGGCGACATTGCGGAAATGCAGCCACGCCCGATATATTTTTCCCACCTGAAAATTTGGCATTACAGCATTTATTTTTTATATTTTTTTTGGACATTTGTGCAGATGCTTGTGTGCGACGGACTGATGTGTTTTCGGACGTAGGAGTTTGAAGTTTCATTGTCAGTCAAATGTCCGGGTGGAATTTTTGAAGTATTTTAGAAGCCTTCTTGAAGTTTCTTTATTATGGGGGGATTTACAGCTCAGAGAGAAGTAAATGTGCAGTTAAGTCTTGTATCGATTGGGTCGATAGTTTGAACTGAACCAGATGTTGTGTACTTTACCAGAGAAGAAAGGGGTAAAAAGATGAGAGCGAAAAGTGGTTTTACATTGGTTGAAATTCTGATTGTGGTAGTGATACTTGGTATTCTTGCTGCTATCGTGATTCCTCAGTTTACGGATGCCAGCACGGAAGCCAAGACTTCAAGTTTGTGCGCAGATATTCAGACGATGCGTTCACAGATCGAGCTGTACAAGATTCAGCATACCGATAGTTTGCCGCCCACTGACACCTTTGCTAATTTTGAGGCAGCTATGACAACTAAGGGCGCCGATGGCAGGGGTCCTTATATGCAGAAGATACCGACGAATCCATTTAACACTTTGAATACGATTCGTTTTGAAAGCCTCGCCACAGCTGGTGCGGGTACACACGGCTGGGTACTGAATACCGACAGCGGTGCTTTCCAGGCTGACGATTCTGCTGAACATGCGGCTCTTTAGAAATTCAATGAAGGTGCGTGTGCCGTGAATATTTAGACGGCATGCTGCGGCGTAAGTTTGTGAAAGTCGCGGGGGTGGATAAATTGGGCTGACCGTGCTGAGGCAATTGCCGTATAGCAGGTCAGCCTTTTTTGCGAGTGGACGGTGAAACGGTCTGGAGTATCGAATTTTGAATATCAAGCACCGAAATCGGGATGTCGAATGCCCGATACGCAATACAAATATCGGAGAAGGGAACATCGAATGCTGCGTTTAGTTAATAAAAGAATAAAGGGATTTTCCTTAGCTGAGGCAATGATAGCAACTGTGGTGCTGGCTATTGCTGCGGCTGGTGTGCTGCTTCCATTTACGAGCGGTGCGGCGGTGCGGGCTGAAGGTATGCGCAGGACGTTGGGTGCCAAATTGGCGAGTGATTTGATGGAAGAGTTCATCAATACTCCGTTCGAGGAACTTGTGTTCGATGGAGGTGGATATGTCAACGAACCGCAAGGTCAAATCAGAGATGCGAACGGTGCGGTTTTCAGTGACCCGGCGTATGCGAAATTCAGCAGAGGCGCAAGCTATGAATATGACGCCGGTCAGCCCTTTTTCATAATTGTCACGGTTTGGGTCAAATACAACGGAAATGAACTTGTAAGTTTAAGCCGATTGATTAGTGGGTAATGATGTCAATGAGGCCAAAACATAATTTTAAGGGATTTACGTTAGTTGAGCTGTTAGTGGCGCTGATGGTAACAAGCATAGTTTTGACCACAGTGGCTACGCTGGCTTACGCTGTGGGGAGGGCAAATGACAGCAGCAATGATACAGCTGTGAAACAGGCACAACTGCGTTATGCGACCCTGAGAATTTCAGAGCTGATAAGACACAGTAAACTTGTGTGTACAGCTACTGCGAACCATATAGAGCTTTGGCTGGCTGATGTTAATGAGCCGGCATATATCGATGCGGTGCCAACAGGAGACGGCTATATACGACTACAACTTCGTGAGGGCAGCGGTGATGTCGTAGTACTGATACCTCGGTGCAGTAACGTGCAGTTTGTGCTGGAGCCGGCACTGCCGGGGACTAAATTTGTGAGTGTATTGTTTGAATTGAAAGAAAACGATGTTTGGCACAAATACCAGATAAGCGCGACACTTCGCTGTAAGGCTGGGTAGTGCTGCATCTGCTTGATGTGGCCGGAAATATTGTCGAGGACGATGATTAGATATGAGCAAGCGCGGGAATAAAATCAAAAGCCGGGGCGTAGCACTGCTTGTTGTCCTGTTTATTGTTATGGCAATAACGATTTTATCGCTGGGTTTCTTGTCGCGAAGCGATGTTGAACTGGCATTCGGTGAGAACATGATACTTCGGGCGAGGATGGATTATTTAGCTGAATCCGGGCTGGAACACGCCAGGGGTTTGCTGCTAAATCCGCCGGACCCTAATTATTGGACGGGTGCAGAAGGTCTGCAAATAATTGAAAACAGCAATGATTATTATAATGTTTATGTTATTCAGCTTCCGTTGGACGACCCGTGCGACCCTAACGTGTGCGATTATGAAATAAGCTGCACGGCTTACAGAGAGAAGGCCGGTGAGAGGGTTGGTGAAAGTGTTCTAAAGGCTGAATTGCATATCGACCCTAACACAGCATATTGGGCGAGTTTCTATCGTGGCAGCAATTAAAACGGTGATGTTGAACAGTGGTGGACTGGCCCGGAAGATTGGACGCCACCAAGGGGTTATTTTTCAGAAGTATCAAAAGAAGTAAAGGCGAGTTATAGGACGGCTGAAAGAGGGTATGCTTATCGGCCTTTATATTCAATGAAAAGAAAAATCCAAATTTAGTTCGTAGTTTTTAGTTCGTTGTTCGCAGTTTATAGCCTATGAACTCTCAGCTATTAACGGACTCATCTTCAGTTTCTATTGTGTTGTTTTGACGATTGTACCAGTTTTATTGACCTTGACTGTAGTAGGGTAGAGATAATGACATTTATATCGCTTTGGCTGTGCATGAAAAGCTCAAGGCGGTGATGAATTGATTATAGATTATCGATTATTGAATATTGAGAAAGTTATGTTGATGCAGCGTTGTGTTTAGATTAGCTGACAGGCCGGTAAAGATGCATCCGGAAGAGGACGAAAAAAGAACGGAGGCAGGAAGCTTTCTATAGTGCCAAAACAGAGAGGTAGGGACTGTGAGAACGCAAAATTTGAGATATTGGGCGGTTAGGCCTTTTTTCCGGGGTTACCCAACACAATACAGAGCGTTAGAGCCCTGCTGTTGTAGCCGAGAGTGCAGGTGTCATTCACGAAGTAGAAGCAGTGGTTTTACGTTAATAGAGATTCTGATTGTGGTGGTGATAATCATGATAGCGGCGGTGACGGCAATACCGATGATGGGCTCGGCGGCAAGTATGCAAATTCGGTCTGCGGCGAATATGATTGCAGCGGACCTGGAGTACGCCAAAAGTATGGCGATAAGCAGACAGAAAAGATACGCCGTGGTTTTTAATGAATCAGCGGAGAGTTATCAAATCGAGGATTCAGACGGAGGAATAATCAACCATCCTGTCAAGAAGGGATTTCAATACGTTGTGAGTTTCAGTAGTGACCGCCGGCTGGATAAAGTTGATATTTCTTCTGTCAGCTTCGACGGGACTTCGCGGATTGAATTTGATTATCTCGGAAGTCCCTATAACGGCAATAGTCCTCCTACTCCTTTGAATAGCGGTGTTATCAGCCTGCAAGCAGGGGAGATAAGCACAACGATTAACGTGGAGCCTGTTACGGGGTTTGTATCGATTGTGAACTGATGGGCGGGAATCATAAATGATAAATTGGAAATTGAAAAGTCGGAGTCAAAGGCCGATAGGATTAGACATAGGTCATGATTCCATCAAGATGATTCAGTTGGCAGCCAATGAGGGACACATAAGTGTTCTTGCAGCATGTAAAGTTCGCATTGACCCTTGTATAAACGGCGAGATGTCAGAAAGAAGAAGGTTTGTTGTTTCAACAGTCAGGCGAATGCTGGAGGAGGGTAACTTTCGTGGAAGAAATGTTGTCTCGTGTTTACCAAATGACAAATTGAAGATAACGAGTCTTCGATTGGCTGAGTCGGAGGGCGAGGAAACCGAGCGTGCTTTGAGAAAAGAAGTTTCCCAGCGTTTCGGATTGGACCCTGACAGGGACACAATTAACTATGTTCTTGCCGGTAATGTTCGTCAGGATGACGAAATTAAGAATGAGCTGATACTATTTGCAGCAGATAATGAATCGATAAAAAGCCACATTGAATTGCTTGAGGAGGCTGGGCTTAAGCCTGTAGGTATAGATACGTTGCCATGTGCGTTGTTCAGGAGCTTTGAGAGGTCTCTCAGGCGTCAGGAGGATAAGGAGCGCAGTAGTGTTTTTATAGATGTTGGAAGCCGGTTTACGACGGTGGTATTTGGTCGTGGCCGGGAAATTAGTTTCGTTAAGCAGATATTGATTGGCGGGGAGAAGTTTAATCAGGAAATCGCAGCAAAATTGGGAGTTAGTCGCGATGCAGCATCGGGACTGCGAGAGAGACTGCGAATGGAAAGGTTGGGAAATGCTGAAAGGAGTATTTGTGAGCCTGGACAGGACTCGATGTGTCAGGGCGACCTGGATGCATCGACGCGACAAACGATGGTTGATGCGGTCAGTTCAGTTGCTGAAGAGCTGGTAAGGGAGATATCACTGTGCTTCAGATATTATACAGTGACATTTAGAGGCAGGCGTGTGGAGCGAGCGGTTTTCAGCGGAGGCGAGGCCTACGAAAGAATTCTGCTTAATGTTTTGAGGCGGCAACTGGCGGTTGAGATTGAGGTGGCTCAGCCGTTGAAAGGTTTCGATATGATGAATGTAAATTTCGATAGTGACAGACGAGGTTTGCTTTGTGAGTGGGCAGTAGCTGTCGGGCTCAGTCTGAAAGGCTGGGACGGAGCTATCGAGAAGAGCGAGGGAGCCCAAACGCAATAAAGGACGTTTTGGAACCGTGATAATTATGAAAGAAATCGATTTTCTTCCAGAATGGTATAAGAACGGCAGACGGCAGCAGATTAGTTATCGCACGCAATGTGTTGCGCTTGGGGGTATATTTGCGGTGATGATAGTGTGGAGCTTTGTTACCGGCTATTCGATTTCAAAGACAGAAGCCGGACTTGCTCAGGAGGCAGCAGGGCAAACAGAAGCCCAAAGTGCATCACAAGAATTTGCCGGGATAAAAAACCGACTGACACGGTTGCAAAGGAAAGCAGATATTCTGGAAGAAATTGATTCCAAAATCGATGTCACAAATGTTTTAGCTGAGATGAGCTTTTTGATTGATGAAAAGATAATACTAAGCGAAGTGGAATTCAGCGCCGAGAAGTTTGTAGACGGGCGCGAAAGTAAACTAAGAAGCGGTTCTACTGTTAGAGCGGCGTGGGGCAATTTTGGTAATAAGGAAGCGGCGCTGCCTTGCGACGTGCGATTTAAGGTGGTGATAAGTGGTATCGCGGCAGACGCAAGGGACGTGGCAGAGTTGATATGCAGGCTGGAAGATTCGCCGTATTTTCGGCTGGTCTACCCATCGTTTTCACGAAACAAAAAGATAAAAGCGGGTCCGGAATTTGCGGGAAAGAGTTATCAGGTAAGTGAGTTCGAGATAAGCTGCTATCTGGCAAACTATAAAATACAATATACACAATAAAGGTTATCCGATGCTGTTTCGAGAAAGAGAACAAATAGTGATATGTGTTGTGGGTGTGGCAATGGTTAGCGGGTTTGTGCTGCTTCGGTATTTGCCTTTACAGAAAGAAATAAAGGCCGTCGAGCAGGTGAGAGCTGCACATATACTCGCTATTACCAAGGCATCAGATGAGAGCAGAGAACTGCCCGCACTCAAGGAGCAATTGCTCCAGCTGGAAAACGCAGTCGGAAACTATGAGGCAAATGTACCTGAACGAAGGGACCTCGGTATGTTCCTGCACAGAATCGCTAATTTGATGAATGAGAATAATCTAAAAGAGCAGCTGATTCAACCTGGTAAGGAGATAGAGGCCGATGTTCTGAACTGTATACCGGTAAGTATGCAGTGTAAAGGCAGTTTAAAGCGGATATTCGAATTCTTTAAATCGCTGCAGGTATTGGACAGGCTGGTTCGCATTGAGCAGATAAGACTTGTAAACGATAGCGATTTTAGCGGTGAAGTGAGTATGCAGACGAGGGTGATTATTTATTACAAGGCAGAGGTCGAGCAGGGATAAAAGGCAGGAAGAGATTAAGAATATATGGGACAAAAGCTAAGAAATAGTGGTAACGGGGTCAATCGGCTTTTCGGTCAATTGGCGGCAGAGAAGAAAAAAAGCATCGTGGCGTTGTGTTTGATTGCCGTGATGGCCTTTATGTGGGTCAGAGTGCTCGGCAGAAAAACGTCAGAGACTGCTGAAGCGGCACTGAGGCAGGAGGAGGCAGGCTTGAAGGGTGAGTCGAATTCGGAATTAAAAATATCTTTTATAGAACTGCCGAAAGTTGCAGGCCGCAATGATGTACTTACCAGAGACTTTTTTGCTGCAGGTGAATGGCAGGACTTTATTAGAGATGGAGAATGGGGAAGCTCAGGTGGTATTGAAGAAGTGAGCGTCGTTTCAACAGGTGGCAGTGAAGAAACAGTCAGACGAGTTGCGGAGAAACTAAAGCTGCAGGCCATATTGTTAGGAGACGACCCCCAGGTTTTTATCAATGATAAGTTACTGTCAGTGGGAGATAAATTGCTCGTTAGAGACGGATTGGATACGTATGAATGTGAAGTAGTGGGAATCGAAGAAAACACGGTGTTTATAAGATGTGGAGAAGTAGAAATCACATTGAAATTTACGCAGACAGTAGAAATAAGCGATTAAGTTGTAATCGGTATCCCGTTTTACAATCTATTGTGAAATGGGTTTTTTAAAGAGCAGGAGGTAAATTATGTATCGCGATAAAAATTTCAGTACTTGTTCCCGTTTTCGTGGAGACAGACGCCGCGAAGACAGAGTCAAAACCAGAAAAGAATTGCTTGTATGGGGCTTGGTATTGGTTGTGCTGGCAGCGATTGCTGTTGGTGACGTTGCGCAGAGCCAGATTTTAGCTCAGGCTGATGGAGGCAGCGAAGCGCTTGGTGTCGGCATAGGCGGCAGCGAGGATATTTCCATGGGTGAGAGGATTCAGTCAATTACCTTCAAGAGGGATATGACAATCAGAGATGCCCTTCGTTTTTTGGCAGCGAAGTATAAGAAAAACATTGTGCCTTCAGCAAACGTGAATGGTCTGGTTACTGTTACCAGCCTTTATGATGTAACGTTTGGGGAGGCGCTGGATGCAATTCTGGGCTATGGCTTCAAATATGACCAGAAAGGTAATTTCATCAAGATATACACTGCTGAGGAATACAAGAAGTTCAAGCAAGACAAGGACCGAATGATACACAAGGTCTTTACGTTGTACTACATCACGGCAGAAGAAGCAGTCATGCTTGTAAGGCCGGTGGTGAGCAATTCTGGTGTCATACAGGGCAGCACTGCCGCAAAAGAAGGCGTATCCATAGGTAAAGAAGGTGTAAGCGGGGGAGAAGCCGGCGGCAACAGTATGGCACTGCACGACACCATTGTGATTTATGACTATCCTGAAAACGTTGCTAAGGCCGAAGAGGTGATAGCGGTGCTTGACGTCAAGCCGAAACAGGTACTTATCGAAGCGACCATATTAAGCGCTACTTTGACCGAAGGAATGGAGCTCGGTATTGACCTGAACCTGCTGGGCGGTGTGAGCCTGACCGGTACGGCGGCAACGGGAGGCACGGCGGATGCTATTAAAGGCGGCTACATCGATGGATCACAAACTGCGGGACTGACTACTCTCGAACAAATAGCTGCGGGGGTTGCCGGTTCAGCACTTGAAACGTCCGGTTTTGCCACTGTGGGAGGCCGCGGACTAAGAATCGGCATAAGGAGCGGTAATGTTGCAGCGTTTATAACCGCCTTGGAATCTGTTACCGACATCACGGTTCTTGCCAATCCCAAGATTCTGGCTTTGAACAAGCAGGTCGGGACGGTATTTATCGGCCAAAAGATTGGCTACAGAGACAGGACGACCATTGACGCGAGCGGTCTGGCCACAATCGGGGAGGTCAAGTTCCTCGATACAGGAACGAAGCTTTCTTTCCGACCATACATAGCCGACGACGGTTACATCCGTATGGACATTTACCCTAAAGACAGTTCCGGTGAACTTGACGATGAAGGTATTCCGACCGAAACGACGGCCGAATTGACCACGAACATAATGGTTAAAGACGGCCAGACGATAGTCATCGGCGGTCTGTTCAGGGACGCCGTAACATCAACGAGGTCGCAGATTCCGTTGCTGGGGGATATACCCCTTATCGGTGCGTTCTTCAGAGGCACGACCGACAGCAACGTACGGCAGGAAATAATCGTGATGCTTACGCCTCATATCATCACCGAGCCTGAGCAGACCAATGGTGAGGCAAGAGCAGCGGACATTGCTCGTAAACGATATGGTGCCCGAATGGGACTGCAGGGTATAAGCAGGGCCAGACTTGCCGAGGACCATTATGCAAAGGCCGTAAGCCATTACGCCGACAGCAACAGCGTCGAGGCCCTGTGTGAGCTCGACGACGCCCTCGATCTGCGTCCGAGCTACCTCGAGGCTCTAAGACTGAAAGAAAGAATCATCGGTGAAATCTCACTCGATGAGCTCGAGCAAATCGAGCGGATTATGCTGGGCGTTATTGAACAGGAAGAAAGCCCGAGATGGCGGAGGCATTAAAGGGTACAGCGTGAAGCGAGATATGAAAAGGAGAATTAAGTGATGTTACGGAAAACGACAATTGCGTTGATAATGTTTGTGCTGGCGGTGTGTGCAGGCTGTCAGTCGCACGCACAGAATAAGAAGGCTGCCAAACAAAGATGGGAGAAGGCCTCTGCTCAAATAAAGTTGATTCTGGCCAGGCAGCGGATAGAGGCTGGGGATTATGCTCAGGCGGCCAAAATCGTACGGGAGTGTCTGACCGCCGACCCTGACAATCCGCAGGTACGATTACTCTTCGGCAGATTACTTCTTGCGCAGGGTCAGCGTGACAGGGCGATTGAGCAACTTAGCCTTGCTCTCGAATCAGACGAAAGGCTTGACGAAAGCTGGTACTGGCTGGGTGTCGCTGCAGAGGAAAACAGAGAGTACCAAAAAGCCTACAGGCATTACGACAAGGCTATGTCGTTAGAACCGACAAACGTCGACTACATCCTTGCGGTTGCTGATGCACAGGTTGCCCGGAACAATTGCTCAGAAGCCATAGGGCTGCTAACCCGGAAGATGATGGTTCTGCCTCACGACATATCATTGAAAGTCGCGGCGGCGGATTTGATGCTGCGGCAGGGCGATACGCAAGGAGCAATCGGTCTGTACGAGCGGGCGGCTCTGCTGACTGACGACAGTGACATAGCTGAGACTCTGGGATATTGCTACATACTCGATGGACGCTGGAAGCGGGCTGCCGAGGTTTTTGAAGAAATCGTCGGTCGGTGTAAAGATGAGCGGAAAAGCAAACCGCTGCTGCGGTTGCTGGCCGTATGCAATATGAACGCCAAACGATACAGCAAGGCGGTAAGCTGTTACAGCAAGTTAGCTGTGGAAGAAAGGGAGAACGCTGAGTTCTGGTTGCAGATGGGCCAGGCGGCGTTGGGAGTCGGTGCGGCTAACAGGGCTTTTATATGCGGCCAAAGGGCGCTGTCGCTTCAGCCCGGTTGGCCGGATGCCATTGCACTCTGCGGGTGCGCCAGATATATGGCAAAAGACTATGACGGTGCTGTTGAGAGCTTTGAAAAAATAGCTGCAGATGAGAAAAATGCAGGGTTCTCCTGGCTGATGAGAGCAAGATGTTATGAACAGCTTGGCGAAACGAGCAAGGCCGAACGTGCATGCAAAAAGGCGTTGGAAATAAATCCCCGCAGCGAATTAGGAGATTTCCTGGTCAAGGGAAAAGACATTGAGGGTCGGCGATTACCGGCTGAAAATTAAATCGTAAGTTGGAGGTTGAGGAAGAATTGGAGTTTTTGGTTTGAAATCAGTAAGAAACTCATATGTGATGTTGTCGTTACTCACAGGTATTGTGGCGGGCAGTCTGCTCCTGGGCGGGCTGGCTGAGTGGAAGAGCTTCGGCATCGGAGTGGGTGTCCGTTTTGCCGGTTATGTGCAAAACTGGGGTGCTGTTGTGTTTGTGTTCAAGATTGTTGGGGCTGTGGGCGTGATTTTGCTTGGCTGGTACTGGCTAAAGCTGGCGGGGGGGATCACGTCCATAACCAGGTTGCTAAAGGCTGATAAACGGCCTCGTACAAAAGCGGGCGGAAATGCGATAATAAACGAGTTGGGGGAGGCGATTAATGACCGTCTTGACAGTTACGCCAATCGTATTGCTCAGCTTGAAAAACAAATCAAGGACCTGCAAATCCAGATTCAACTAACACGGCGACAAAAAAGAAATATTGAAGCCATTATCTACAGCATTCGCGATGCTGTTATCGTTGTTGATGAATCTGATGGGTTGTTAATGGCGAACGAGGCGGCTGGCAAACTTTTCAATTTCGATTTTCGAGGTTCTCAGCACAAACCTATCGCCGAGCTGATAGGTGCAGACAACAACGAGTTAGTAGATTTTCTGCGTCAAAGCAGACGAAGCAAGGTACGAGCAACAAGACGGGAAATAAAAATAGCGGATAGCGGACAGCGGATAGCGGATAGCAAAAAACTAAACGCTAAACGCCATACGCTAAATACTAAAGAAAGGATTCTGGATTGCATTGTTTCGTGTGTCTATGAAGAAATAGCGGATAGTAATAGCGTAGAGCAGATAGGAAAAGAAAAACTAAACGCTAAACGCTATCCGCTAAACGCTAAATGCTGCGGTGTGGTGGCTGTGCTGCACGATATTACGCGGGAGAAAGAGATATCACAAATGAAAAATGATTTTGTAAATCATGTTTCGCACGAGTTGAAAACGCCTCTCGCTTCCATCACCGCCTATTCGGAAATGCTGCTTGATGGCGAGGCGAATGACGAACAGACAAGAAAAGAGTTTTGTTCAGTAATTCAAAGTCAGGCAAAAAGGCTGAATCGACTGATTGAAGATATGCTGAATACTTCACGCATAGAATCCGGTCTGATGAAGGTAGAAAAAGGAGCCATCAGCTTAACGATACTAATAGAAGAACAATTGCAGATGATAAAACGTTACGCTGAAGAAAAGAACATCGAAGTTATTAGACAAAATCCGATTGTTTTCGACCAGGTGTATGTGGACAAGGATATGATTTCGCAGGTTATTGTTAATCTGCTGGGTAACGCCGTTAAGTATACTGCTTCCGGAGGCTTAATCAAAATTGAAACCGAGGTCGATGAGAATGCAGGTACGGCGCGGGTGAGTATTACTGATACGGGAGTTGGAATTCCTGAAAATGAAATCGAACATATTTTTGATAAGTTTTATAGGGTTGGCACAAATGAAAGTTGCGCAGAAGGGACGGGGTTAGGACTTAACCTTGTTAAACAAATAGTCGAAGAGGTTCACAACGGCCGGGTGTTTGTCAGCAGTACGCCCGGCGCAGGCAGTACGTTCGGCTTTGAGCTGCCTTTGGCAACAGAAATAGCGTATAGCGTTTAGCGTATCGGCTATCCGCTATCTTTTTGGAGGTAAAATAATGACTGGAAAGAAAGTTCTGGTTGTGGACGACGAGATACATATTGTTCATGTGGTTGCGATAAAACTTCGTAATAACGGTTACGAAGTTTCATCAGCGCAAAACGGTGCTGATGCGTTTGAGCTGGCCGTCTCTGAAAAACCGGACATTATCGTTACGGATTTTCAGATGCCGGTTATGACAGGATTGGAGCTTGTGGTGAAACTTCGAGAGAACGAATCGACAAAGGATATACCGGTGATTATGCTGACAGCCAGGGGCTTTGCCGTCGAAGATTCGACAAAAAACGATTTGCAGATATCGGAGTTTCTCAGCAAGCCTTTCAGTCCCAAGGAATTGTTAAGGAGCATTGAGGATATTCTATATCACAGGGCGGTAATGCAAGAGAATTGACGAGGTGTGTTTTGGATTTAAAAAAAGCTATGTTGACTACAATCTCGAAAAATTTAAGCTCGTCACAACTATGTGAGCTGAAAAAGTTTGGCGAGAGGGTAAATAAGTTTGGCGTTAATTTTGCAGTTTGTGATGCTAACGGCGAACTTGTTCTGCTGTGCGAAGGCGGAAAATTCAGAAGCAGCAGGAAATTGATTATTGATAATTGTTTATTGATTGTTGAAAAAGACGTTAAAAATCATCAGTTATCAAGGGTTGATAATCAATTTTTGGCTGCGGTTCTAAAATTGTGTTCTGCTAATGACAAGCAAGGGGAAGCTGTTGGTGTGGCTTTGATTGACTTAGGTGAAGATGCGGCGGAGATGTTAAGCGAAATTTTGAGGGAGATGCTTGCGTTTTTAGCCGAGAATTTTGAAGTTGTGGCAGAAGCCGAGGAACAAATTGAGATGGTCAGCACTGAGCTGTCGCAAACATACGAGGAACTGGTGCTGCTTCACAAGCTCAGCACAAATATGAAGGTTACCGAATCAGACGCCGCCTTTCTTCAGATAGCTTGTGACAGCTTAACCGACATTGTCAATGTTGAAGGTATCGCAATACTGCTTGAGAAGACCATCGATGATGAAAGACAATTGGTTTTGGTTGCTGGCTCTGGTCTGATAGATATAGATGAGCAAATGGCGGCTATTTTGCAGAACCGATTGACGGAGGAAGTAAGCAGCGGCAAAGAGGCGTTGCTGGATAGTGAAGTGGATTCTCCTTTTAAGTATGATTGGTCGGACAGCATAAAAAATATTATTGCTGTACCTCTATTCGGCAAAGGCAAAACGGGAGTCGCTTCTGCAGGGGCAGCTCAAAACAGCTACTCCATAATAGGGCTGATGGTCGCGGTAAACAGAATTGACAAGCAGGATTTCGACAGCACTGACGTGAAACTATTCAATTCGGTGGCCAGCGGGTGTGCCGTGTTTATTGAGAACGGCAGACTGTTCAAAGACCTCAAAGAGTTATTTATAGGTTCGTTAAGAGCACTAACAAGTAGTATTGATGCAAAAGACCAGTACACGCGAGGTCATTCTGAAAGGGTTGCGTTCATCTCACGATGGATTGCCGAGAGGCTTGCCGAGAAAGAGACATTAGAAGAAGAACAGATACACAAGATTTATCTGACCGGATTGCTGCACGATATAGGTAAAGTTGGGATAGACGAGGCGGTATTACGCAAGAAGGGCAAATTAACTGAGCGGGAACTCAACCATATGAGAACGCATCCATCGATAGGAGCAGTCATTTTAAGTGAAATAAAACAGATGCGTGATATTGTGCCTGGTGTATTGTGTCACCATGAGCGAGTCGACGGTGCGGGATATCCTAATGGTATGGCAGGCGACCAAATACCGTTGACGGGCAAAATTGTTGGGTTGGCGGATTGCTTTGACGCAATGACATCAAAACGAACTTACAGAGACGCACTGACCGTAGAACAAACACTGGCGGAAATAGAGAAAGGACTGGGTACACAGTTTGACGACAAAGTCGGCAGAGCATTTATTAACAGTGATGTCCATCGTCTGTGGGATATTATTCAGGATGGATTTACTGAAATTTATGATACCAGTAATTTTTCAGAATATGGCACTGTAGCCGTGGGGACGTTGGTCAGATGAGAATAAGAACACAGGATTATAACGATGTTACGGTTGTTGAGCTGCAGGGTGAGCTGGACGGTGATTTTACCGAACTGTTTCAAAATACAATCACCGAGGTAATCGTAAAACGCAAGACCGGCATTGTGCTTGATATGAGCGGCGTTGGATTTATTGACAGTCAGGGATTGGAACAATTGCTGTGGTCTCGGGACTACTGCAACGAGAATAAACGTGAGCTTAGATTAGCAGGCCTTGATGAAAACTGTGTAAAAATTCTGGAAGTCACCCGGATTGAAAATGAATTCGAGCGGTACTCGGAACTTGCCGGGGCGGTAAAGAGTTTTGCATAGGTGAAACGGTCGGACGGTGAAATAGTTGGATGGTAAGAGGAACCCAGCGTAAAACGCGGGGCTAAATACGAGATTCTTCGCTTCGCTCAGAATGACAAAAGGTGGCTTAGGCGGAAGGAAAAGTATGAGTCAAATAGCGGTGGAAAACAAGACGCAACTGGGACAACTGCTTCTGTCACGTGGTATTGTGACGGCTGAACAGATTGAAAAGGCCCTCACCGAACAGAAAGAAAAGGGGCATCGCAAGCTTCTTGGTGAGCTTCTGGTCGAGATGAATTATTGTACGGAAAATCAGATAGCCTCTGCGCTGGCGGAGGCGTATGGTGTGCCTTATGCGCAAGTTTGTCCGAAGATATGTGACGCAAAGGCGCTTGAGATTTTGCCGAGGGAATTTCTGGAAGAACATATTATCCTGCCGCTGTTCAAGGTTTATGATGTGCTCACGGTGGCGGTGAGCGAGCCGACGAATGTATTTTTGATAGATGAAATAGAGCGTATAAGCGGCTGTAAGGTTCAGGTAGTATGTTCGACGAGCAAGGACATCAAGGCCACACTTCAGACATATTTGCCGGCAGCCAATGTCTTTGTTATCGATGATATTATCGACGATGAAGGGCTGGAAGATTTTACGCTGATAGAAAGTATCACAGAGGATATAAGCGACCTGGAGGAGATAGCCGGTCAATCTCCGGTTATAAAGCTGGTCAATTATCTGATTTACAACGCCGTGCGAGAAAATGCCAGCGACATTCATATAGAGCCGGATGATAAGAAACTACGGGTCCGATACAGGGTGGATGGCAGAATGTATGAGAGGATACGTCCGCCACATCAGATGCATTCCGCAATTGTTTCTCGTATCAAAATAATGGCAGAGCTGGACATTGCTCAGCGCCGCCTGCCTCAAGACGGTGGTATTCATGTGTTAGTGGAAGGCAGACCAGTCGATTTGAGAGTGTCCGTTATGCCGGGCAACTTCGGCGAAAAGGTGGTTATCAGAATTATCGACCCGCAGAAGGTGCTCTTCAATCTTGAGTCGCTTGGATTTACCTACGAAAACCTCAAGCTGTTCAGGGAAGTAATCCAATCTCCCAATGGTATAGTTCTGGTAACAGGACCGACCGGTTCAGGGAAGAATACCACCCTTTACGCCGCTCTGGCTGAATTGAATAGCGAAGAGGTTAATATCTGCACGGTGGAAGACCCTGTGGAGTGCAATATGGCGGGGATAAATCAGTTTCAGGTAAGCCAAAACGTGGGCTTCGAATTTTCGACGGCGCTGCGAAGTCTGTTAAGGCAGGACCCTGATATAATAATGGTCGGTGAGATTCGGGATGAAGTAACAGCCAATATTGCGGTGCAGGCAGCATTGACAGGCCATTTGGTTCTCTCAACTTTGCATACCAATGATGCGCCGGGAGCGGTAACGCGCCTGCTGGATTTGAATGTAGCTGCCTATCTCGTAAGTGCCTCGTTGATTGCGGTTTTAGCTCAGCGACTTGTGCGAAAGATATGTCCAAATTGTAAGAGAGAGTATAAGCCTGGCGTGAGTATAAAAAAGATTATCGAAAAGCTGGGTGGAGAGGTTGCGAAATTTTATCGTGGTGTAGGTTGCAAAAAGTGCCGGAACACCGGCTACACTGGGCGAATTGCCATTCACGAACTACTTGTGCCGAATGACGAAATTATGGATATGATTAATGAACGAGCGGGCTTGAGAAAATTGAGAGACAAGGCACTGCAGAATGGAATGGTCCCTCTTCAAGTAGATGGGATAGCGAAGGTAAAGGCGGGAATTATATCTGTCGAGGAGGTGTTAAGAACGGCGCAGGCAGAGGCGTGAAAGGCAATACGGGGCGCGAATAAATGGCTGTATCAGGAACAAAAACTATAGAAAGAGTCAGCGAAACGGCAAAGCGGTCAGATGGTGAGATGGTGAAACGGGCCGTCGAACCGTTGAACCGTCTTTATACGGCAAGAGTAAAACAAGCAGAGCTGATTCTGTTTACAACGCAGCTTTCGGTGATGCTGGATAGTGGGGTGGTGCTCAGCGATGCTCTTGATGCGATTGCAGAGCAGACTGACCAGAGTGCCCCGATTTTATCGGGGATAATTATGGATGTGGGTGAAACGGTCAAGAGCGGCGAAAATTTTTCACAAGCATTGGCCGACTACCCGAAAGTTTTCAATTCGATGTTTATCAGTATGGTCAGGGCCTCGGAAGCATCCGGCAAAATGGCGGAAATGCTCAGGGTGCTTAGCGGCTATCTAAACTTCGAATTCGAGACACGCAAACGCATCAAAGGGGCACTTACGTATCCGTTTATAATGGCACTAATGGCCGTGGTGGCGACCGGAACGCTGATGTTATTTGTTTTGCCGA
>SDBT01008431.1_pt1 | contig 16842 bp, 17 predicted proteins | sample 2277101 | NCBI WGS metagenome assembly SDBT01 (sample SAMN10404973, study PRJNA504765) | marine sediment metagenome | isolation source: marine sediment core GS10_PC15, 103 cmbsf | place: Arctic Ocean: Southern Knipovich Ridge | collected 2010
CTAATAATCATATCCATACCGTCAGATATATCTGAAAATATTGGTACTCTAGGCAGGAAATCATCACCAATAAGAGTCATCGCAAAAATAAAGTCGTTAATATACTTTCCTCCTATTGCCCCTTCTAACTCCTCTCTAAGTTTGTCTATACTTATGTGAACGTTTATTTTATCAGAAATTCTTATGTATGGTTTATCAGTAGTTAGTAAGACTGTGTCATTTGCTATATATAAATTTTCGATATTGATAGCCAGACCAAGCAGTATTAAATCGGAATCATTTCCATAGAAAATATTTGTACCAGAATAACTTTCTATTTCGACTCTATGTTTTCTAATATAATCAAGTATCTTGTGTTCACCTTCACCTGGAACTGTGTGTGAGCTATAAACAACTGTTGACGCATGAAATTTGTACTCGCGGGACCTAACTAAGTCTTTTATTTTGTCACTAAGGCCAAACATAAAAGTTGTTCCTGGAGTAATCAAAGACCCAGTATACGCTCCCATGGGAGTGTCTATCCCAGACTTATATCTTCGCTCTTTTTGTTGTTGTATTTTGCTCATAGGTATTGGCCCATCAATAGCAATGTAAATCAAGTCCGAAGGAGAGTAATACTGAATAACTAGCCTTATAAGCCTGATAATTAGATTATACGACTCCTCATATTCGTTATGTTTTATCATCGATTCATATGTTGAACTTAAAGCTATATGTATCAGAGCATTTGTGTCAATATACAGAGCAGAGCATTTATCTGGATTAGAACTAATATTGTTCTTACCAAGTCTGTTCAATAAAATCTTTCTTAAAAAAGGCACACCCATTATAATTTTGTCTACCGATAAAACTTTATAAAGGAAGATTTCCATGCATATACATTTGTGTGAATGTATTACTAAGAAGAGCTATTTGAATGATTATTAGTAATCTATATGAGTGTACTGCTGAAGCTTTGTACACCTTGAGCATTCGATAATTGAACACTACTTTTGCAGTATTTAAGATACATGGCTTTACTAAATACTAATTTCCGTTTTGTTCGCTCGAACAGAAGAGAAAAACTAAAGTTTGCTGGCTAAAATTGACCATCAGGATACTGGGATGAGTTGCCATCATAGCCATCGTTGCCATCATAGCCATCATAGCCATCATAGCTTCTCTTTGATGTATGCCAGATTACAAAGTAACAAACAAGAACCAAACTAATACTCCCTAATGTTGTAACGGCCGCTATAATAGCGTCTTTTCTTGCCGTCTTAACATCATCTGTTTGAAGTTTTATGCTACCAATCTCTGATGCAGCTATAGCTGACATTACTCCGACTGCTATAATTGAGGCTACTAAAATAAATAATACCAGATAAGCAATTGTTTTGCCAAATGTTGGTATAAGCTCGGGTCCAAATATAATAAGAGATACTACTCCCACTATAATAGCCGCAAATATAATCCATAGTATACTAACTGTCCAAGCGAGATACCAATGTGCACTAACAGCATTCTCATCATTTATGTCTTGGATATTTTCTGTAGCCGCTGTTGCATATACTAAAGCAACTATGAGTATAACTATAACTATGATAAGCAAGAAAAATAAAACTATATCATGCATAAAGTTTTTCTTATGTATTTATTGGCGCAATAAAGATGGGGAATTCAAATGATCGTCCAGTTAGCAATATAACTGTTAAATCTTTTGATATATCTCAATACGCAGGCGTGTGGTATGAAGTTGCTTCAATACCACGCCCTGATAGAATAAAATGTCAGGGCACTACAGAGTTTTATATTAAATCTGAGGATACTTTAATGCTATATAATTATTGCTTTCATAATAATAAAATTATAGATACAGCAATTGGTACGCTAACAATTAATAATAAAGATGATCCTGGCAAATTAACCTTGACATATAAAGAACGACTCTTTGGGCGTAGTATTCAATATTGGATATATGATACGAATTATACATCATATTCAGTTGTTAGTAATGGTGATAAAAATTCATTGAGAATACTAAGTAGACAAACAACAATGTCAAATAAACAAATTACTGAGCTACTTACTATTATCCTAAACTTAGGATTTGATGTTTCCACTCTCAAAACATCCATTGATATATTAGACAAATAAAATCGATATATATTTTGATTAAAATATAATCTAGCCTACCAAAAGGAAAGAAAATAATTTCAATTGGTTTACTTTTTTTGCTGTTAAAAAAAGATTATAGCTTACTAAAACAATGGATGAATTACCAGAAGATTATCGTCAAACACATTGGGGAACAACAGATAAGAAAACTAACAGCAGAAGTGGTTCTCCGTCAAATACCTTAAATGGTGTTACTAAGAAATTTCAAAGAAAATTGCTAGGATCACGAGATACAAGCTCTACTAGCTCGGAAGAAGTACCATTTAGTAGTCCGAGCTCTACTTCTACTTCTACTAGCTCAGATGAAGAAACACCATCTATAACAAAACTGTCATTCTCACCTAAAAAATCTCCCGGAATAAGTTCTACTATCAGTAAATCTGTCTCGCCTAGTAAATCCTCTAGGAAATCGGTCTCACCTATACAATCCTCTAGGCAATCCCCTAGGAAATCCCCTAGGAAATCCCCTATACAATCCCCTATACAATCACCTAGGAAACTTTCTGCTGGCAAATCTGAGGTAGAGGGCTTGGGCACGTTTAGTGCTCTTGTTATGGGAGGAGACTGGCTTGCAATGCGTAAGCTTATGCAGGATACTGTGGACTCTGGTAATATGACGGATATTATAAGCGATACTACTCCACGCATAACTAAAATTAAGTCTGGGTCTCCTTCAATTGCTCAGAAAGAAAGAGAGGTAGCAGAGAAAAAAGCAACTGAGAAAAAGGCGGCCGAGAGAAAGGCAACTGATAAAGAGGCTGCAGATAGAAAGGCAAGAGTTACTGCTGCATTAGCTAAGGCCAGATCACAAGCTGCCTCGCGCACTCAAGGAACCATGATAACTAAAAAGCCTATCACAAAAGCTGCATCATCAGAGTCTTCTGAAGAAATATCAGAGGCTTCAGCTAGAAAGGCAAGAGCACAAGCTGCAATAGCTAAGGCCAGAGCACAAGCTGCCTTACGTACTCAAGGAACCATGATAACTAAAAAGCCAATCACGAAAACTGTATCATCAGAGTCTTCTGAAGAAACATCAGAGGCTGAAGCTAGAAAGGCAAGAGCAGCTGCTGCAATGGCTGGGGCCAGAGCTGCATTACGTACTAAAGGAACCACGATAACTAAAAAGCCTATCACGACAGCTGCATCATCAGAGTCTTCTGAAGAAGAACCTACGCCTATTAAAAGTATCAAAGTAGATCGGACTGGAAGGAAGGGAATTGGAGCAGGTACAGGATCGTTACGCAAGAAACCAGACCTCAAACCTAAGGAGATGCCTCCTCCTGCTTCTTCTCAAAAACTTATGCAACGCTCAAAGAGATCTCTTACTAAACAGCAGAGATCTATGTTAGAGAACGTTGGAGGACGATCGTAAAGCTAACTGATCAGTTAGCTAAATTCCTATGTTTGCATTATTTTTGATTAGATAAATGGATATTTACAACAAATTGAAAGGCAATATCCCAACAGGGTGGGAGAAGCCGTTTGAAGAATCTAGTAAGGGCATAAAGCAAGTTTGCAAGAGTATCGAAAAAGATAATATAGACTATCTTCCCGATGCTAGCTTAGTATTTAATGCTTTTCGGCTTATTAAACCGGAAGATGTAAAAGTTGTGATAGTTGGGCAAGATCCATATGCCACACCAGGTCTTGCATCAGGTCTTGCGTTTAGTTGTAATAATGAAATCCCTCGATCTCTTATAAATATATATAAAGAGCTTGAAAGAAGTATAGATGGGTTTGTTATTCCAAACCATGGAGATCTCTCTAAATGGTGCTCTCAAGGTGTTCTTCTGCTAAATATTTCTTTAGTGGCTAAGTCTGGATCTTCTGGATATAAACCGATGATGTGGATGGATCTGATAGATTCAGTTGTATCAACTCTCACTAATCAGAACAGAAAAATCATATGGATCATGTGGGGACAGAAGGCACAAATGCTTTCCAAACATATAGGAGAGAAGGGAATTAAACTTACCGCTGCGCATCCAAGCCCCCTTGTGCGTTCTGGATTTGCTGGATGTAATCATTTTGCGATTGTTAATAAGACCTTAGCTGATTTGGGAAAAAACCCTATAGATTGGAGCCTGTAAACGCGCTAGCGAATCCGCTAGCACTTAGCTATTAAATGATTATCTATTAAATGATTATCTATTAAATGATTATCTATTTAATGCTGCACGCCTTGCAGCTACACAATCAGGAAGATAATAATGGATGAAATCATTTATTTTATTTATAGGTACATTATATGGCACTGTAATTAGATATATACCAGCAGCATCACACATATCTACTTTAAAATTATCTTTCCATTGTTGGTAATCTAAATCTGCTTGACCATTTTTATGGAAGCGTGGGACTACTTCATAATGTTGTCTTCCATTATATTCACATGCAATCTTAATTGACGGACAATATAGATCTAACTCAAGATTTCTACCAGTTTTAGGATTTTTAATAATATCGAGGTTTCTTACTTGAACATCGAAAGGTAGACCATATATATCTTCTAATACTCTCTTACACTCAGCTTCTCCCTTGGATTGATGCTTTTGTACATCAATTCTCGATTCCATAATGTGCCGAGGAAGCTCTGGTCCATTAAGTTGGCTTTGAGATAAGGATATTGGGATATCATCTAGATATTTTTGCTCTTCTTCCGTACGCTCAATATCCATTATATCACTTAGGCTAGTTATAATAGGCATTCTTCCATTACTGGGAGTATAATCCCTAGAGCTTGATCTATATTCAGACCATGAATTTATTCCTATTTCTGCCTTCGTTTCTGTTTTAGTCCCTGTCTTAGTTGACGTTACAGTAACTTCATTATTATCAGTTATCTTGATATATATCCATATGATGAATAAAATAAACAAAATACATACTAACCAAAGTTCCCATCTATAGAAGTCCATTTAGAGGATCGACAATACCTATGATCGCAGGTATTTACATATTTTTATTTAATAACAGTTTATTATGGTGTTCGATAATTTTAAGATTTTCGTCTTTTAAGAGAAACTTAGCTAATATAGCCTTGCTACTATTTCTGTGTTTGCCTTCGAACAACGCTATTGTTATGGTTCTCAATTGTGGTAAAGTGTAATACTTCATACCCCCCTTACCCTTGCTCACACTAATTTTATTTATAAATATTTCTGTATTATACTTCAGCTCATCTCTCACACGTTCTGTCTTAATATTCATAATAACTGGAGCTCTATATTCTGGACTTTCTAAAATATAGCTCTCCTTTAGAAAAAAATCTCCCATTTATTATCCTAATATATTATTAAAATATATATCCCATTTATTTTCCTAATATATCTTTACAATAAAAGAAATTAGAATGGAACATGAATCTTTATTCCTTAAACAATGGCTTGATTGGAAAAAGAAGCACGCGTTTGTTAGATTCGAAGTTGAGCTAGCTATGCCTCCTTCTAATCAAGAAGACAAGGCATATTTTGTAATTAAAGGTCAAAATGTTCCAGACTACCAATTTATTCTTGGTGTCCAGCGCGAGAATGGAGAGCTAGATGGCGATTTTACAGGCGATTTCTCTGAAAGATGTGACACTTACAAGTACTGCTATTGGATACAACAAATGCAAGATTTTGTTTTCAAAAATGCCGAAAATGGCCTCGTATATGTATTAAATGAGGCAGTTAGGCTTTATAAGATTATAATTAATAGCAAGGACGAAAGATATAATGTTACAAAAATTCATACAAAGGGATTCAAGAGCACTCTCCAAAATATCCTAGAAATGACATATAACACTCCTAAAGGCCTTAAAATTATGCCGCGAACATTAAACGTATGGGATATAGTAGTAGATGGGCGATATAATAGAATAAAGGCAGAAATAACTATTATATCATCTTCTGGAGGTATATATGGTGAATTAAGAGTGATCAGCCCCAGAATAGATCCAGGGAGAAATGTTAATTTTGGAGGCTCAGTAAGTTATAAAGGATTAGCTCCAGGATCTCACGTTTATACAACTCAAGAGTTAATAAAAAGCATACATCATTCTCTACATAACGAAATAGCAGATCCTAAATACACTATTCCTTATAGCGATGATGAATATATGGCTAGTATTAGTGAAACGAAAGCGACTGCTAATACTCAATATCCTAATCCTATGAATGTGCTTGTTGATACACGAGGGTTATTTAAAGATATTCAAAGCGATACAGTAGCTATTAGCTCATATTTATCTGGAAAATATCTAAAATTTGGAGAACCGTTCTTATATACCAGAATAATGAGTGATAGTGGTCTTACAACTTGGGCAAGGGCCATACCTGGGGAAGGTTTAGATGATACAACAATAGTATTATCTTCTTCAATTAAAACAAACATAAATTATTTCAAAAACGAAAAAGTAAAAATAGCTTTTGGAAATCTTCATCTTCCAGATAAGTTAATAATACGGCCAAGAGGTAATATAGAATATGATAATGATAATGAAATATTAATTGATCACTTTGATAAATTAACCGTAATAACATCTGGGAAAACATACGCTATCAAGATGCCAAACAATCTTAATGTCTACGTAGATGTATTTTATGCTGGACCATCTGGGGCATGCACATTACATGTATCAGAAAAAATAGATATTGATATTCTATTCAATGTATTAGAATCACTTGAGTATCAGCAAGAAGTTTTGACTAGAAGGTCACCTCTTGCTATTTATTATGATACGGAGGAATCAGAAGAATCCTCAGACTAAATAGTATACGATTGTATACTATTAATATTTATATATACTCATACATCTTCAAATTAAATAAATGACTAGTCTGAAGATCGCTCATATATTCAGCCAGGCCATATCTTTCTCTGCTTCCTGAATCCCAGCCCATTCTGGAAATAAATCGAAATGTAGCAGGAGATAAAAACATTTTCTTGCTATCATTTGGTCCCCATGTTACAATAATTGATCTTCCAGATAATGCTTTGGTTAATGAGCTTTCGTTTTGTAACGTTGGATCAATAACGTAATGAACGAAAGCTCTGAACTCCTCTCTATCGTTGCTTATAGTAATTGTTTCCTTATATGATTTTCTGCTATTAAGATACTTGGATATACTTGGATTCTTCCTTAATATTAACTTGCCTAATTTATCAGCACCCTAATACAAAGCATTATTATTTATTGAAAGATCATAATAACTCTGGTTGGCTAGTACCTTAAGAGTATCAAGTTTACGCCTTATGGACATTAAGCTCAACTCATCTTTTGGTACATATTTTCTAAATATAGGGTTAGATAGAAGCCTGGAAAGCATACCTATTACTTTAACATCACTAAATAGTCCCAGTAAAATCGCTCCCACAATAAAATGCGGGCTTTAATAATTATCAATTTTAAAATTAGGAAAATCACTCTTTTGCCTGCGCCCATGAATATCATATTGAACTGGCCCATTCCAGTTAGGAAATGGCTGATCAAAAAATATATCTAAGTTAGCCAGAATATTTTCAAGAGCTATCCCGCAGTTAATACTTATGATATTACTAAATAAAGTACCTCCCAGGGACTCAAAAACTTCTCTTAAACTTAAATAATTAGCACCAAGATCCACATAACGATACACGAAGGATTTTCTATGATTCTGGATGTACAATAATTGACCTAGATTTAGCTCTCTATAAATTTTCATATAACAAGACGACTGCGGATGGCCTACTATACATCTTTTAAAAATATAAGAGACCATAGTGTAGCTAGGAACCAAATCTGAATTCATCGCCATTAATCTCTTAACATACTCAGGCCTACATAATTTAATTGATATCTCCATATTTCCTTCTGGAGTTTTTGCTGTTAATTCATTGGCCATCTTATCTAATATAATAGTTTCTCTAGCACCAACAGATTCAAATATTTTTGATACAGTAGATACCTCTTTTACAACATCATATCCTACCCACGAAAATACTTCCCCAATAATTTCTCCATAATTAAGTGGGTTAATTTGTGGTGGCTCGTCCATAAGTATATTTATATGTCGGTATTTAACTTTAACTATAAAAAAACTTAATGCATTTCCTATAATCGAGCAGATTAATTACACATTAAAGTTAGATAAACATCTTCATATTCCCTAATAAATTAGATTATGATACTGAGGAATCAGAAGAATCCTCAGACTAAATAGCATACTACCATATACTTATATATATTCATACATCTTCAAATTAAATAAGTGACTAGCCTGAAGATCACTCATATATTCAGCTAGGCCATATCTTTCTCTGCTTCCTGAATCCCAGCCCATTCTGGAAATAAATCTAAATGTAGCAGGAGATAAAAACATTTTCTTGCTATCATTTGGTCCCCATGTTACGATAATTGATCTTCCAGATAATGCTTTAGTTAGTAAGCTTTCATTTTGTAATGTTGGATCAATAACGTAATGAACAAAAGCTCTGAACTCCTCTCTGTCGTTGCTTATGGGAATTATTTTCTTTTGTTTGCTTGCGAGATACTTGGATATACTTGGGTTCTTTATTAATATTAACTTTCCTAATTTATCAGCACCAGAATACAAATCATTATTATTTATTGATAGATCATAGTAACTCTGGTTAGCGAGTACCTTAAGAGTATCAAGTCTACGCCTTGTGGGCATTAAATGCAACCCATCTTTCGGCACATATTTTCTAAATATAGAATTAGATAGAAGCTTGGAAAGCATACCTATCGTTTTAACATTACTAAACACCCCCAACAAATACGTGGCTGTCACATTTGTCGATATTTTATTAGGATTTCTAACGCTACTTAACGGTGCATACTTATCAAAAACAATCTGGGTCTCATTATCTCGCGCCCTACGTCCAATTCCATATTCAGCATACTGAACTGGCCCACTCCAGTCAGGCAATTGCGGTTCAAAAAATATATCTAAGTTACCAAGAATATTTTCAAGATCACTCTCGCAGGTAGTTTTACTCAAATCTGGTATTGCACCTCCTAGGGACTCAAAAACTTCTCTTAAATTATCAGCTTGTAGATCTATAAAAAGACCTTTGACATAAACTAATTGTCCTAGATTTAGCTCTCTATAAATTCTCATATAACAAGACGATTGCGGATGACTTACTGTACATCTTTCCAAAATATAAGAGAGCATAGGTGTAGTTGGGACCAAATGTAGATGCATTGTCATTAATCTCTTAACATACTCTGGTCTACATAACTTAATTGATATCCCTAGATTTCCTTCAGATGTTTTCGCTGTTAATTCTTCATCCATCATTTTTGATATAAGAACATTGCTAGATACAACAGACTCAAATCTTTTTGATACAGTAGATACCTCCTTTATAGCATTATATCCTATCCATGAAAATACTTCATTAACAATATCTGTATAATCAAGTGGATTAATTTGTGGTGGTTCATCCATTACAAATTACCTCTTTTTTCGCCCTGATAAATATCGGAATATTAAATAGTTAATGAATGATAGATTATCTGGAAAATCAGATATCATTCATATTAGGGGACATATTGATGTGCACTTTCTTAAATCTCACGATAGATACCAGCACGCTTTCTGTTTTGTTAAGAAAGGAATAGATCCAACTATTAGTGCTAGTGTTCTATCTTTTACAACAGAGGACAATCGGGGTGCAGTTTCATGCTTGCTTCCAAACGAAATATATCCATTGAAGTGGAGAAATATTGGTATCATTATAAAGTCCAATTATTCAAGCAATGCTTCCAATTGGTCAGACTGTACTTATATTACGACAATCACACAATATGAGTTCTATAAATACCAAAAATGGCTTATAGCATGGCTAGAAGAAAATAAAGTATATACAGTATTTGAAGGTGGACGAACAATTAGATCCTTCGTATCTGAATCACTTAGATTCCTCCTTCAATATAACAAAATTTATTCTTTATTTTCACCAGAAGTATGTACGTTTAAAATTGATTATGACACAAAGGAAAGAATTAGCGTCCTTGAGCTAAAAGATGCAAAAACCTGGTATGATAGCTATAAAATGAATAACATTAGAGAATTACGCTCTGTTATAGCACGAATAAATAGTGATGCCTTAATGTATTATCATGAGTATATAGACGGTGAACATAGATATTGGCTGATATCAGCCGTTAAAATAACACCTATATATCAGAAAATAAAGCTAAAAGACAGTATGAATGGCAAAATAGAAGACCAAATAGGTAACACCCATTTGATCCGCGAACAAAGTTCGCTATGGGAAAAGACAATTGAGACAATTGATATAGCAAATACAGAAAAAGATAATATACAAGTATCTAAGAAATCTATGGAAGACAATGACATAGATACGTTTATAAGTAAGTTTATGGATCCTACTGTTAGATCTAGGAAAACAAAACGCATAGATAGAACAAAACATCCCGAATTAATACCCATTTCAGCAAATGATAATATTCCCATTTCAGCAAATGATAATATTCCCATTTCAGCAAATGATAATATTGCAGTACCACGCTCTTGTAATGATTTAGTGAAAATAACACAGGGAATTCAGCCTGTTACTCCACCAAGCCAATCTCATATGATCCTTATTATTATATTAGTGGCAGTTCTATTTATAATAATAATAATAATAGTTATCGTTGTATGGAAGTGGTATCAGCATCCACATGAACACGTATTAGTTACATCTACACCACCTGTATTAGTTACATCTACACCACATGTATTAGTTACATCTCCCGAAATAGTTATATAATTACTGCACCAACGATCGTTGACGCCATATTTGCGTATTATTTGAACTCTAACACTAACTTCCTTTTTCTAATACACTGCTTTAAAGGTTGCTGGATTTGATTTTCGAGTTTATTTCTTGGTATGCCGCAATCCTGGGATAGAGACGTATATCTTAGTGAATCAACTAACGATTTATGTGCATCATGTTTCGGTGTTATCTTTTCTTTGTCTTCTGATTGCAAAAGAATACATCGACGCCTTGAGAGAGAAACTTTAGTTTCGCTAGCTGTAAGACGTAAATCTTTTCTGAAATTAGGACAAACTATCACAGGACAGTCGCTCTCTATACCACACCTTATCTTGCCTCCAATTGGGGAATAATCTCCAATTATCGGGAATGTAGCCCATAATTTGCTAGAGATATCAGATTCACTAGAGATATCAGATTCACTAGAGATATCAGATTCGCTAGAGATATCAGATTCACTAGAGATATCAGATTCACTAGAGATATCAGATATGCTAGAGCTATCGAATTCACTAGAGCTATTTCCCTCTGGAATTCCTCTTATCAAAAGTTTTGGTTTATCTTCTTTATCTGTAATATTTGTGCTTTTTAAAGAGCTATGAAGCACTTCTGGGCTAATATCACTAAGTTGTTTATCTTGTCTATATGCTATTACTCTTATAGCAAGAGAACTTAGCATTGTTGTTAATACTCCAATTATTATCCCAGATTTCTTGAGAGCTCTCCCGCAATGCCAGTATAGTTCTCCATCATTTATATAGCAAAATGGTGATCTTGAGTGATATCTATTACAAATAGGACACATGCTTTCATGAAGACGATAAAGTTGTATGGTTCCGCCTTCTGTGCCTTGTACTTCAAAATCATTATTTTTATCCCATGTTTGAATTAATGCCGCACATTCAGCGAAAACATCATCAGGTAGCTCACTTGTATCTCGTTCCTTTTCAAATTCATTTATTTGAAACAACGGAAGAGGCTCTGCTTCATCTGTAAATGTGATTAAGCTATGATAAAATATTGCCATTTTCCTTATGATAGGATTAGAATCACATAACATTACACCATTATGTACGTATTTTACGTTGCGATATGAAAACTCACGGGTGTATCTTTTAACAGATATAGTATTATCATTACAAACCTTTATGCATCCATTCATCCTCAGAAGCTTTTGTCTAGAGTAGACAGAATTGTCTATAAATAATGTGAAGATACGTTTTGCTTCATTGGGGCATTCTTTATAACATTCATCATAGAATGTTTGTGCCTGCTTATATCCATAATGGTATAATCTATTAAGCACAATATGATAACTTCTCTTATTTGATCTATGAGATTCAAAGATCATAAAGTCCTTAGTTATATCTATCTCAACTCCTAAATTTGTTAAGACTTTACATGAAGCTGTGATAGCTAAATCTTTGATATATTCTCCAAATCTGATAAAGCCTGGAGATATATACGAGGTAGTATTAAAGAAATTTTTATAACTTTCTTTGTCTATATCAATATCGAATCTTGGCTTTTGTTTGGAGTTTTCTAATATTAATTCATGATATACTCTCTTTGCTTCTTCTGTAGACTCAATAAATCTAAATAATTCTGGATATGTTCCAAAAGCCTTGTATTGCCTATAGTCTTTTTGCTTTGTGTCGTTGTTAGACTTATATGATGATACTCTAGCTATAATAATATAGTACTTTGAATCAATAGGAACCATATCAGATAAATATACTGAAATCTCCCTTGATTTCCCACCTCTTCTGTATAAACCTGTAGCCCACATTTTTAATACCAAATTAACATATCAAGCGATATATTTTACATAGCGAACTTTGATCGTAGTGATCATAGTGAACTTCGCTTTAATTACCAATGCCTGCAGCATTTCTCGCAAATACGAGTAAATTTTGTAGTTCAGCATCATTTGGTCTATCCATGTGAATAATACTATTCTTATCCTGTATAACGATCTTATTATCAACTAACTCACGATTATAGAATTTAACGGATTCAAATGCATCTTTCCAGTCATTTTTAGTTGAGGAGAAAACTCTGTTTAGATTATCTTCTGAGGTAAATATAAACGTAGGCAGGTTCTGGTCAACTTTAAATAGAAATGGTATAGCTTGCTTTTTGGCATCAATATCAATAATTACAACATCAAAGAACGTTGCACTGATAGAAAGTTTTTCTGGTAAGTTAGATTGCAAGAATTGATCCCATCCAACAGACCATACGTAAGAAGACGATCCTATAATAAATAATTTCCATGTAAATATTTGAGGAGATCGCCTATAGCTGACAAATGATAACTTTTGATTTGTATATGATCTAACATCGCGAACTCTATAAGTATCTCCAGGATTCATATTGAGAAACCATACTAGTGGATCGTTTCTCGATAAGATAGGGAACGTTTTGCCTGCCATATTACCCTTAAACATATCAGAAATTTCCTTATTTGGAACTTTTTCAATGCAAAGAGGAGCTCTGAAATGCTTCAGAGGATTAAATAATAGTTGTTGATAGGAGAATATTTCAATTTTATCACTTGCACCTGGAAATACTTTTAATACAACTGGTGTTTCTGTAACAAATAATAGCCGTAGGGGTTTCTGAGATTTCTTTACCTTATTATCCGTAACGATCTTATTGGCTCTTGTATTAATATCTGCAGCATCAACAAATAGCACACTAAGTTTCCTTTCTGATCCATCTTGCGTATATTTTTTATTATATTTACCTCGATTTTCATGAAAGGACTCCCATCGCGTTTTAATAGGAGTTTCATCATCTATTAAGTATTGTTCAGTTTTAGGGATGTCATATCCTCTTACTTCAAGTACCTGAAGTAGAGAGATTTTAGCCATAAACTTATCGTAATTACGACTGGGAAGCGGTAAATTTCTAACAGTTGACATTTATTACTCAAGAAAACAAACATTTTAATAGTTATGCAATTTCCTGGATCGTTATTTGAACCACTTAAATTTAGTGAAGATAAGACTCGGGATAGAAAGAGACCTATTAAAGGACATATTAAAGGTACTATTAAAGGACATATAACAAAGAAAAGTTATAATCAATCAATGACTCCTCCGGCTCTTGCTGCACGAGGAGATATTAAAGCTTTAAAAGCCATAAAAGGCAAGCTTCGTGATGATACTATTATGTATGCTCAGCATCCTCAAGTGCTCCAGTATCTTCTAGACGATGGTATAGATCCAAGATATGCTCAAAGTATTTCCCTCGTTATAGCAGCTAAAATGGGATCTTTAGAGTCTGTATCTAAGCTAATAGATGCTGGAGCTGATCCTACACATCAAAATGGTAGATCACTCATTGTATCCGCAGAAATGGGACATGATGATGTGTTAAGTTTCCTTCTAAGTACTAACAAATATGATGAAAAAACGCTAAAAGAAGCACTTAGGCTTGCAGAAAAATATAATCATCATATATGCGTAAATTATATTAAAAATCCATTAACCTGATTGCCTAGATGATCATCTAAGCATTTAAATGCCTCGTTTTTGATTCTTAAAACATTCGATACACAACTTTTTCCACTTCTCATCTACGACTCCTCTACAAGAGGGAGTTGCACATTTACCCACATATACTTCAGAGACCTTACTAGTTTTTTTACAATCAAAGCAAACTTTAATGGATAACGGCGCTTTCGGATATATTTTCATCAGTTTGCATTGGTGACACTGACGCATTTCAGGCACTAAAGTGCTAGAAACGGAAGTTGATTTCTGTTTTAGACATGATAGACAGTGATTAACAGTATCGCTTTCTGCAGGGGAGATTTTACCAGTCTCACAAGAACTGCATGGCCTAGAGTAGCTCATAGTTAAAATATAACAATTTGTACATACTGTAGCCCAAGATTGCTTTTGTACAAAATGTTCGTTGCAGTCCTTGCACCTAGGATGACATTTAAGGCAACTATCGCATAAACGTTTCCATTTATTTTCTTCCCGTGCGATTAAATTTGTCTTACATTTCTCGCATAGACGATTACGATTGCCATGATCCATTCTTATTTTTCTCTTATATATAAATACAGCAATATTATTTTTGCTTGCAGAAAAAGGAAAATGGATACAAATACGAATACAAAGCATAGAGCTAAGAAAGAGCCAAAGCAGATAATATATTTACTTACACTTGAGGAAGGAAAGTATTACGTTGGGAGAACTACAAATCCAGATAGGAGATATCTGGATCACCTTGCTGCTAATGGCGAAGGTTCACAGTGGACAAAAATATACAAGCCAAAGAGCATATCTATTCTGTGTAGGAACGCTTCTGCATTTGATGAAGATAAATATGTTAAAATATCAATGGCAAAACATGGAATAGATAATGTTCGAGGCGGAACATATTCAACAATAGCTCTTCACAGAGAGACAATTAATCAGCTTTATAGGGAGATAATAAATGCTACAGATAGATGTTTTACATGCGGTCAGGCTGGCCATTTTGCATCATCATGCACTCAAAAACGAGTAAACCCTGAAACAACTCCAGCTCTAACTGCAAAGCCGTTGACAGTTAGAAAATGTAGCATATGTAAGAAGCCAGGACATAATAAGCGTAAATGCCCAAAACAAACTTAATGATAAAAACTTTACCGATCCCATAAACATACACTATTTCTTATTTCATATTTCATATTACATATAAAATATGTCACGTGATGTAAATGATAAAATCGATAAATTTAAAGCTATGGTGGACAGCATGTCACTCACAGAGCGTGAAACGTTGGATATTAACTTAATGGTTAGTGCTCCAGAAAAAGTTATACCTGGAACTGCAGATGAATTTATATATGGCTGCCTAACCGAAGAAAGTGGTACACTCGAGTTTTGTGTCCCATCTTGTATTAATGGGTATAAACCATCAGGAATGGCAAAGTGTGAGCTAACAATTTACCAAAGACGCGATGGAAAAATTACTTGTATTAACAACAAGAAAAGTGATAAGGCTTATTTATACATTTCACAAGACGATCCTGAGACACTAACAAAACGGGAAATAGACCGTATCCATAATAAAGATAAGGTAAATGAACTATATATATATAAGCAATCAAATGAAGGAGTTAGACATGAACATATTGATACACTAATACTAAGTCATAAGAAACAATCACAAAACACAAGTGCTGGGTTTGTTATATTTTTGTTCATAGTCTTTATATTATTGATTATTATTACTATCTTCGCTTTCTATAATATAATGAAACTTAATATCACACAAAGCAACAAAATACATTGAAGACTAGTTTAAAGATAAATCGTCAACCGGCCGGTTGGCGTACGCAGAATGACTAACATCCATAGCGAACTTGTTTTGATGATTAAATGGTAGGTTCCTATTTGGAATGTTCATGTGTCCAAATTCTAGCATATGGCGTATGGTGTACGCCGCGAACTTTAGTTTCGCCTCTATAGAGGAGGTTATATCAGGATCAGCCACTTATGAAAGTCAGTTACTTCAACTTAAAAGTATCTACACCTTTTATCTTATAGAGATTGAATCCATTTTTGTCCCCACTCAATTTGCATACTTTTGTTCTCAAAGATTAAATTTTGAGGAACTTCGAAAATATATGTTGGGTAGTTATCAATCTTCTTTCTGATTAGAATATTAGTTGAAGAATTACCAGAGAGTTTTCCTGAGCACAAATCATATGACATTTTATCTTTATTCTTCCATTGTTTGAGAACACCGTCTTTAATTCCTTCAGGCTCGCAGTCAGTCATCGTCATCCTGTACACACACCCATTAACAATTAAGAAACCAAGATTACCATAGGGCATAATCGTGTAGAAATGAGGCCCAACTAGAAACTCACCCAAGTGGTAGCGATATCCAGATAATTCACTG
>SDBT01008432.1_pt1 | contig 16842 bp, 30 predicted proteins | sample 2277101 | NCBI WGS metagenome assembly SDBT01 (sample SAMN10404973, study PRJNA504765) | marine sediment metagenome | isolation source: marine sediment core GS10_PC15, 103 cmbsf | place: Arctic Ocean: Southern Knipovich Ridge | collected 2010
ACTATGTTTCCATTAAGGGAAGAGTTTCCATACTCAATGTACACCATAACTGGTCGTCCTGTAGTAGTTAAGATAGCGGAGCTAGCATTGGTAAAACCTGCCGTTCCTTTACTTCCTGTCTGTAGAGAGTCCTTTGAGATTCCTCCCACTCCAGGATCTGTTCCATCAGTATTGAAGGTAATAGATTCCTGCTTAGCTTTAGAAACAGCTTTATCTTTAATCTTTGCATTCTCAACAGCATCAGTATTCAACTTATCAGCATTTACAGCAGAACTAGCAATATTGGCAGTTTGAATTTGTCCAGTGCTTATAACACCAGAAGTACTAACAAGTAAAGGCTCAGTTATAGAAGAAGGCAGAGCAGTTGGAAGAGTTAAGGTATAAGCACTTGCCAGGGATGCTGGAGATTCAATAGTGATCCCATTAGCACCTATAAGAGCTTCTTTAATTATAATATCTGCCATTTCCATGGTAGCGTTTATGCCTTGAGCAGAATCAGTCTCCCAAAGATACTTGGTAGAAGCAGAGACCCACGAAGCAGCTGCAGGAGCTACCAGTCCAGAGATGCCGCCAATGCTTGAAGCATCCAATGCTCCACCAGTAGTGATTCTTACATTATTACCAGATCCATCTCTGTAATGTAAATCATCACCTACAGCATAAACAGTTCTTAAGTCGGAGGCTCCCGACAGAGTTCCAGCTTGAGAAAACAGTCTAGCTTGACCAATGTTAGTCATTATTTGTTGAGCAATGTCAAAGTCTCTGTCAATGTTTAGTCCAGCAGGAGTTACTTGAACACCCTTGCCAGTACTATGATCATGAGCATCTACAGCATCAAATGCTGTGTTATTTTGAGTTGCGTACGTAGGACCTAGTGTGACCGTAGGTACTGGTAGCGTTAAATTCATATTAGGCGTAGCCATATTTTATCCTCTTAAAACACCCACAAATTAACAGTAGCATTAGCACTGCATTGTAGGTTAAGAAAAAGTTTCTTGTCAGTAGTGTCTGTAGCGTCGTTTATCTTATCAAAAATCACTGAGTTAGCACTCTTAGAGACAACAATATATCCAATAACTTGTCGTCCCAACTTATGCTCCACTATATTATCTGAGCCAGTGGTCAGCTCAACACTTTGTAAAAAAGCTCCGTCAATTATCTCAGCTTTAGTAATAGGCTGAAATGCTTGCTCTATATGCTCTTGAATCCTATTAACTACAGGATCCTTATGATTAATCTTTACAAAGCTTTTAACTCTAGCCATTTAAAGCCTCTTCTATTTTTTCAGAAGCTTGATCATAGGTTTCTTCTATATCAATGGAAGAGCCATTGGTTAAAAAGACTCTAATCCAGGTTCTATTTTTTAAAGGTACCCAAGACTGTATAGCCTCAACCTCTAAAGAGAATTCTCCTAAATCAACACTACCCACGAGTTCTCCAATAGTAGTCATCATTAGCAGCATATATATCTGTAACTGATTCTGACTCTCCTGCATCTCTGTTCTGTGAAGCGTGCTCAATTCTCTTGATTAGAGCAGCTTTCTGAACAAGTAAGATAGAAACATCAGACTCTTCTTTCTGCAACATCTTAATAGCTGCATCAACTATGACATATTCTTCATAACCATTAACGTTATTAAGAACATCTCCATCGGCAACTAATGTTTCAGCTACTGGAATGTACCAGAGTCTAATAGGAGTAGTCTTGTCAGGAACCGGATTAAATCTTAGATTAGATCCAACCAGACGGTAACGAACATTGCCTATTCCCAACAAAGACCACACTCCAAATTTTTCAAATCGGTTTCTTTCATTAAAATTAAATGTCGAAATTGTGAACCAGTCAGCACCATTAAGCATTGCATCAACGCCACGAACTTTATAAAAGTCAGCAGGAAGTGGATAATCGGCTTGGTCTTGTACTGTATTAAATTCACTCAAGTCAATGAAATAGTCTGAACTATATGACTGAACTAATATGTCATGTAATTCTGCTATGCTTGAGTTTATGTATGAATTAAGCTCAGAGTCTTTTATGAAGTTACTATCTTCAGCATCAGCTCTTTGTCTAGATTGAGTTCTTAATTCGCCTAAAGTTATAGTCATTTATATACCTCTCAAATTACTATATCGCTTTGAGTTAAGGTAACGAAAAAAAGCTCCCCTGGGGAGGAGAGCCTAAAAAATACTAATATTCGTCGCCTTCTTGCTCTTGCTCTTCTAAGCATAACAATATAATCTCTTTAATACTGTTTTTGAATGCTTTTACATCTTTCGAGTGTACAGCATCAACAGCAGTCTTAGAGGCTACATTGATTGCTTCAGAATTGTCAAGTTCAGCTCCGTTTTCACCTATCGGTGTTTCCATCATCTCTTCGTTGGATGATCGCATGTTGTCATAATCACTATCGCCTCTCAGCTTCCTAGCGATCATTGTGACCATGCGTTTCCTGTCACCCTTCAATAACATGATTACTCTCCTACGCTAGAGTTCTTAAGGTCTAACTTAATTAATAAGCTAGATCCATCAGAAGGATCGGTTGCAGTAGCATCAGTTTTACAAATTATCTTTACAAGCTTAGTAGTTGCAACAGTTTGTGATGCAACTTGGAATGTAAGATCTTCTTCAAGAACGTCTAATTGTATAACGCTTACATGCATAAGTCGCGTGTACTTATCATCTAAAGTTATAGTATAGTCGCCAGCATTAGTTCTAGCAACGCTAGCAATACCTAATGCAGATACAACAGTTGCAGCGCCAGTGGCTCCAATTGATACTTCAGCGAAAAGGGATTTTACTTCCTTCTCTAAATTTTGTGCTCTATTATAATTTCTGTTTGCCATATTATGGTCTCCTATTTAGTCTCACCCTTAATTGGGGGAGCGATAAAAAGGCTAAGGAATTTCTTCCTCAGCCTCTAATGTTTGAGTAGATTAGTCTAGTTGAATGTTGCCATTGTACCCTGGAGCACGACAACCTAATTGAGCGTAGTAACCAACACGAACTTCAACGCTATCAGCGTTAGAGTCACGAAGCATTTTCAAACCATCACTATCTAAGATTTTTGGTGCTTTACCTAAAGAGTAAAGTTTCCAAACATCCATTTGAATCATGAAAGCTCTTGCATCTGGACAGTTTTGATCCGGGATGACTTTGATTATGCCACGAGGTCCGTTAATCATCATTCCTCTGAAACCAACTTCAGCAGATGCTTTAACGTCAACGTATTGAACTTTTGAACCTAATGCTTTTTCTAATTCAGAAAACTTCTTATAAGAAAGAAAGCAATAATCAGGTTTTCCACCTTCACGAGCGATACGTGCAGCAGCGTCAACTAGGGCTTCTTCGATTGGAAGTGCAGAACCGTCGAAACGAACTCCACCAAGTCTGTCAGTATCAACAGATCTGTCAACTGAAAAGAAAGCTGTAGCTGATGGAGCAACATTAGGAATCCATGCTTGAAGACCTTTGATCTTCTTGTCATAATCACCTTCAGTGAAAATGAAATCATCTGCAGCTATACCAGAACCACCGTCAATAGCAGAAGCTGCATCGATAGTAAGTAAGCCAGAGTCTCTGTTAACACCAACAACAGTTACGCTACCAGATTTTACAGAACCACCGCCGTCAGCAGTAGAAACAACAAGTTCTTGACCAACTTCAAAGTTAGTAACTTCTTCAACATCTTTCAGTTGAACAGTAGTACTAGTAACAGTAGCAAGAGCTTGACCGATTGAACCAGAACCTGATCTGTACATAGCAATAGCTAATGAACGAGTAGCAGATTGGATAGCACCATCGATTTCAGTAGTAGCAGCTTCTAAAAATGCATTCGCATCGCCACGAGAAGCTTCAATAGTCTCATTGTCGATAGAAGCAAGTGAGTAGTCACTGTTTCTAGTTATTACAAATCTAGTGATTTGAGTGTTAGTCTTATTGCCTTGAGCATTAGAGAAAGTTGCTGATCGACCTTGAGGATTACCATATATAATTGGGATAGGTAAGTTCAAGCCGCCGAAGCTTTCCATTTTAGGCATCATAGCGAGAAGAGGGTTATCTTTATAAACCATGCTTTCAACACGGTCGTTTGTGTAATGCTCTTTTAGAGCAGAAGCGAATGTAGTTAGATCTAAAGCCATTGTTTAGTCCTTTTTGTTAGAGTTTGGGTTAATCATTCCATTTTAGCGAAGCCGCTGCTTTTTTAAGCGACTCTTCATTACTTAGATATCTCACTGATTCCGTAGGAATTTGAGAGGATTGTGTATTAGATAACGTCACACTAGATGGTTTCTTTTCCTGCACTGGCTTGTTATTTTCTTCTCCAAAGAGTCTTTCACGTAATTTAGGATTATTAGCTAATTTCCTTGCCTCTTCTAGAAGATATTCTTCTACGTAATCTGCAGCTTCCTTGATGTCCATAATTCTGTCTGTTTCTTTATGGTGTGCTGAAATTACTTCATAGACTTGATCTTGCGCATCGTACTCTTTAATTAGGTCTAGACTATCGCTGTCGTCCACAAAGGCATTGATCTCATCTTTAAAATTACTAAGTGTTGTATTATAAGTTTGCTCTTCCTGCTCTTTCCGTACTTGCAGGGCTTCTTCATCCTTAGATGCTAATCTCTCTTCAAGAACTTTAAATTTAGCTTCGTATGAAGCTTCAATTTCTTCTTTCATAAGATTTAACTGCATCTCTGGAGTTAGTTTACCGTCGTTTAACGCGAGGTTTGTCAAAGTGTCAAAATCTAAACCCTGCTCTTCAAGAGTCTTTAGTGGGTTTCTTTTAAGCCTATAGTCCAAAGGTTTAACTGGCTCTGGTTCTGGCTCTTTACTTGCTTCTTCTAATTTAGCAAGTTTTTCATCTAGTAAGGCGATTTTATCATCTAAAGCTTTATTCTTTGCTTCAGAGTCATCTCTAAATGCTTTTTCTTTTCTGCTAAGGGCAGCAAATTTAGAATCAAAGGGATCAACCTCTTTTTCTTCTACCTGCTCTTCAGCACTTACTTCTTCACTTCCTTCAGCTTTCAGATCTAGTGCTTGCTCTAGAGCCGCATCTTCTGTTGACTGTTCTGTAGACTCTCCTACAGCATTTCCTTGTAAGTCCACTTGTGGGACATTCAGCATGTCAGACATACCTTCTCCTTATAGTTACTCATGTGGCATAATTGCCGCGTTAAACGCATATACTCTTATAGAGTACGTTCTTACTGCTCTTCAGGCAGAGCTGGAAGCATTTCACTTACAGGCGCTGCCTCTGGCTGTCCCGTAGGACTTGGAGCTCCAGATGTTAACTGCTGAGCTTGTAAACTCTCTACAGTAGCATTTCTCAAGGCATTGGCATCTTCCATCCAACGTCTGAAGAGTTCTAACTTTGAATCTTCTAGATCAACGTTTTTGTAATGAAGATAAGCCTCTTGAATCTTAGATATTCCATACTCTAAGTTTTGATATGGTTCAGGAGGAGTATACTTGCCTTTTTCCGCAATGTTTTCAATGACCTTTTCAATGTTTTCAGATGAAGCATTGGCAAGATTGTAAAAATTCTTAAGATCTGGGAAGTCTAGAAGCTTTAAACCATCTTCTTTTCCAATAAATCCTGCTTGTAAAAGCTCTTGAACCTCTTGAAGTCTTCCAGATGGAGAACTAGATAAGGCACTTGTTGGGTATAGAGTCATCATATACTTGTCATCAGCAAGGTCAATGTCTTTCCACTTAATAGTTTCTAAGAACTTGTCTCCCTTAACTTGAACAGATAGAGCATTGTTTTCTTCGAAAAGCTCTTTAGCCTGATCTATCATGATCTTGGCAGCATCTAAGAAAGACTTCTCATAGCGTATTGCTACATCCATAAAGCGCTCTGTCTCTAAATCATTAAACGTTCGTAGAGCTTTTCCACTGTCTAAGCCAGCAGGCTTTGTAGATTGAGCACTAAGCTGAGAGATTCCAGTTATTTCATATGCTCTAGAGTATAGTCTATCTAGGTGAGAAAATAGCTCTGGAGGAATAGACCCTAAAGGCTGATACTCAGGCTTAGTACCTGCGTACTTGATAACTCCACCTATCTTGTTGTTTAGATGAGCAGTGTTAACCTTAGATCCCATCTCAACTAAAAGCTTAGGAATTGACACAAGGTGCATAGATACTTGGATAGTTTTTAGGATCTTATTGATCTCTAATTGAATTCCTTGGAGCTGCTCAGATAAGCCTTGTCCAAAGAATCCAACAGGGCGTCTGCCCCATTTAAAGAATACAAAGGGAAAGTGATCTTTATCATACTGCTCATCAAAAAGAGTCTTATTTTCTATAGAGATAGTATGTCTACCGTCAACAGCACTTGGACCAGATCTAAGGTGCCAAGACTCTACTACTAAGACCATGTCTCCTCTAGCTCCATCAAGACTGTAGCCTCTAGAGGTAGAAGGAGTGGTTCCAGCTTTAGATATAGAATCTACACTGTCTGGAAACATCTCAGCTAACACATCTCTGTGTATAAACTTCTTCTGATGTATCTGACGAGGCTCACCGTACATAGACTCTCTATCGTCTACGACTACTTCATCAATAAATACACGCTCACACTCAATAGCTTTTGTTTCTCTATTGGTGTAGATCTTTATAGCTCCAGTACCGAAGATACAAGCATCCATGAATGCGGTAGCAGCTTTGTCGTAAAAATTAGTGCTGTGAAATTGACCTTCACAAAATTTATTAAGTTTTTTAGCTTTAGACTGAAGCTCATAAGTTCCACCTTCTGTCAAAAACATAGGCTTAGGCTTATTCTTAGTGATCTTAGAAGTCACTGTATCTATCATATTTTGAATAACATTTAACGTTACTCTGTTATGTATGTTATATGAAGAGGTCTCAGCTTTAGTGTAGTTATATACATTAAAAGCAGATGCAGGATAGTTTCCGTACAATCTCATATATCTAATATTGTCAGTTTGTCTGTAATATTGGTTAGTGTCTAGGTATCCAATATATTCAAAGATAGTTTGGTACTTATCTTTTTCGGCTTCTTTCCACCAGTAGTATGCATTATTTTGGTTTACATCATAATCGTATGACATTTAAATCTCCGTTAGGCGTTGGTTGACCACATAAGTAGGTCGTCTTCTTCGGATTTACTTGACTCATCCAGCTCATCAACAAAGGTGGCAGGATCATTACTGTCGATTGACTTTTCTCCAGGCATTCCATACAGGTCCTCTTCTTCAGAGGAAACGTTTTTCATTTCCTGGTCTATCTGCTCTTGGGCGTAGTGCAGAGGTGAAATCTCGAATTCAACATCGCCTATTTTGGCTTTTGAAATATTCTGGCTTTTTGCCCATACTATGAATTCTTTTACTTCTTTGAGATTCTTAAGCATTAGTTGCTCCTATATATATAAAATTCGTTCCTATTCCCAGTCTAACATGTACTCAAGATCGTCCATATCTTGCTGAGTCTCTTTATCAAGCTCGTAAAGGGGGTTATTTTTCTTGTTTTCCATAGCCTCAGCTTCTCTCATTTCTAGCTGTTCCATGTACTCGTCTGTGTTTACTTTAGGCTCGTCCTTGTCTAATTCACTGTGAAAGTGCTTACACTCTCTCCAAGCATACAAAACAGCATCGCAGATATCCGAGTGAAATACTCCAGAGATCTTAGGTTTCTCAGGATTTCTAACTCTAGACTCCTTATCCCACTGGACAAGCATACAATCTTCTTCAAATATAGAGCCAGGAAAGGCTTTAAGCTTTTCAGTTCTGAGATCATCATTTAATAGCTCTATAAACTCAACTTTTCTAACCTTTTGAGCTGCATCCATGCTTAGACTGTGCCTAGTTCGCATCTCTTCTTGGATCTTCTTGCCTAGAGCTCCAGCATCCATAACCATCTTAATTGGATCATATTTTTTCTTTAAACGTTCAATATCTTCTACTAGCTCAGTTATTCCCTGCTTAGGCTTGATAGACTCTTCAACTAGATATGCCACTTTTTCAGTGTTATTATAAGCTAGTACTGCAATAGCATCAGAATCGTTATATCCTATATCCACACCAAAAACATAAGAGTACTCACCTTTAGGTGTCCCTGTAAATACGTTTCTAGCTTTCTGAAACTTAAACACTAGTGAGTCTAAATCCTCTACCCAACGTCCATACGTTTCTCTAATATACGATGGATCTGTCTCATCTATACCTTTTAATCTTCTCTCTTCAGCTAACGTATCTTCTAAATCTCTTCCATTATCTGGATCATGCATATGAGGATTGTCAAAGGCTGTCCAGTTAAAGTTTTCCCACTCTTTAGAATGAGAGCAATCAAAAAAGTATCCCACAGGCACAGGACTAGGAGTTCCTGTCATAAACAGATCTCCTCTTAAATCTCTAAGTGCTGGTGTAATGATATCATTTACTAGATCCTTGATGTATGATCTAAAGGACTGGCACTCATCTAGATAGCATTTTCTAAGTTTAAATCCACGATACTTTTCTATCTCTGCTCTATCCTTAGCTCCAGAGCACATAATTCTGGAACCATTTGGAAAGGTAACTGTAAGTCTTAGATTATCTAGCTTACAGTCTATGCTATACGTATCTCTTAACCTAACTATGTCTCCCCAAATAATGTTTCTAGCATTTTCTTTTGTTACTGTTAGGTATAGTACATTTACATTTGGCTCTGTTAAACATGTGTCGTACATGTCTGCAACTATCCCCACTGTTTTTCCCGCCCTTCTTGAGCAGACTGCAGTACGGAAGCGCTCTCCCTGTCCTCTAAGAAAATCATATTGAGCTTTGAAGCAGTAGTCTTTCATGACAAACTCCTTCCTATCCTTCTTTTCTTTTTTAAGCTTTTGCCTACGCTCCAGCTCTTCCTTAAGTTTTAAGGCTTTGTTTACGTCCACGATTTAGACTTCTTAGCCTTCTTAGCATTTACAACTTCTACGTCCTCAGATGTATCTACACGAAAATAGGCAATGTTTGCATAAGGCACAATTACTACAGGTCTTTCTATGTTTCCGTCTGCATCTTTACTGTCAACCCGTACTTCTACTCCTATATCACCAGTCACCATAGACAGATTAACATTTTTAAACTTCGTAATGTTAGATCTAATGGTTTGATCAGTTCCTAGAGGCTTTGCAATCTCTACTGGCACATAAGTTTTTAATATTAATACTTTCATTATACTCTCCTTACTGTAAAGGTCCACGAATAAGAGGACACTTGCTAAATTTTACTTTTCTATTACCAAAAAAGGTGCTAATTGTCTGACTGTAGGTTCTGTTCAACAGATCTTCTGAACATCTAACGTCTACTATTTTGTCAGCTACTCCAAATGTTATAGACTCATCTGAATCTACCCACCATTCGTTTAAAACTTTCTTTTTATATTCTTTTAAACTAATTCCAATTCTTCTAGCATTAGACTTCTCCATGCGAATTACAATTCGTTTTACGCTTCTAACGCACTCTTCTAATTCTCCTCTTTCTACTTGTCCACTGCAGGTTGCAGTAGCTCTGTGAAACATGAACTGTCCGCCCTCAGCTACATAGCGTTTTCCGGGTAATCCCTCGACTATTGCTGCTGCCATAGAAGCTGCCCACAGTGTTACAGTGTGAATGTTTTTAAACTGCTTAGCAAACGTTATAAATGATAGTCCAGAGGTAATGCCTCCACCACCAGAGTCAATGACTAGATATATAGGAGCGTTATTCTTTCTCTTTAATGCTGCAATAGCTAGTTTAGCACTCCACTTTGCAACGCTAGTCCAACCGACGGTGCCTCTAATAATTATAGTATTGTCATTAGTTAGAAGTAGGGACGAGTCTGACTTTACATATTCGATCTCATTAGTAACATCTTCAACGTTAAATGATGACATCTTTAAGCTATGAGCTGCGTATGCTATAAACCCTAATAGAGCTGCTATTTTAATAGCGTGTATAAGTACATTCTTAATCATCTGACTCTCCTTTAGACCCTTGTATCAAGCTGTCTAACTGCTCATTTTGAGCTTTTAAAAATCCAATATCATTTCCAAGAAATATGACTAGTCTAACTAGCTCATTCTTGCTTAAATTTTTTAGCCTCTTCTTCAGAGACGAAACTTCTGCACTATTTACTTGTTCTTGCGTATCTGGCATATGCTCTCTTCCTACTTTCTCGTTTAAGTTCTTTACACTCTTTTAATGTTAAAAATCTTCCTTCTTTATACAACATTTTGTATATATTAGTGTCAAAATCTTCATCCCATTTAACCTTCCAAAAGGGAATCTTCAACATAAGCTCTTTGTGAATAATCTCCATATAAGCCATACCATCTATCTCTTCTTGGTATATGATCTTCCTATACTTCTTGGGTATGTCTTTTCTATAGCCTTCTATAGATCCTTCTGATAAAAGAGAGAAAGCTTTGTCTACTTCTTTAGAAGTCTTTCTTCCTTTGTATACCCAGTCCATATGGTGCCCAAGTTCGTGCAATAGAGTCAGTATTACACAGTGATTAGAGAAGTAGTGAGAGACATATAAGTCTATCTCTTGAGTATCTAAAACCCATCCTCCTAATCCAGATCCTCTGGTATAGGGAAGCATAGAGACCTTCACTCCAAGACCATTGGCATATTTTATGAGCCTTCTGAGCTCTGCACTAGTCTTGAACTTCTTCTTCTTCATTATTCACCTCTTCATAATTACATCTATAGTCAGGAGTAAGAGCCAAATAAGGCGAATACACCATGTTATATTTTGGGGCTATTCTATCTCCACTAAGCGTAGAGTGCGAATACATGCTTCCAGTGCTTAGGTCTTTTTTAACAGTACCTAATAGCGTCTTAGCAATTCCCATTTTTCTGAAGGTGTGTTTAACGTATGAGTAGTGAATCACTGTAATACCGCTGATCTCTTCAAACACTATATATCCATAGATCTGAGACTTGTCAGCTGGGTTAGATGCAATGGTTACTTTGCATGATTTCATTATTCTCTCTAGAACCTTGTGGTGCTCAGAAAAGTAGATTGATGATGCTATGCCTGATACGGCTCTAGCATTTCTATAAGACTTCAACCATGAGTTGAATATAAACGATATATCCTCTTCTATTGCGTCCCTAAAGTATACTTTGGGTGTCATTATTTACTCCTCTAGCTCTTCCGCTATGTCTTCAAAATAAACATCTTCAAACGATGTCCATTCAAATTCTATGCTAACTTTCAAAAGAACTCCAGAGTCGTCTCCAGGAGAGATCTCTTCGAAAGGTATGTTAATTGCAAATCCTTCTAAGCCATGACCAGCTGCAGCATGTGCTAAAGCAGAAGACAAAGCCTGATATAATTTAGTCTCAGCTTTGCTCGTCATCTTTACTCTCCAGTTCTACTTTAGCCAATGAAGCTAGAGCGAGTGGGTAACCTGAGTTTAATTTTTCAATGTTTTTTTCAATTTCTACGATTTGATCTTTGAATTTTTTGATCTGAAAGTGGCAGTCGCCAAGTTGAGCAGAAAGCTCTTTGTACTGTTTTTGAACCAGTTCGTCCAATGCTTGTTTATTTTCCATATATTACTCCTCACGTTACACAAGTGGGTCAAACGTTCTTGAGGTGAGGAGTGTATAGTTTTTATACGGATTCTTTGGTTTTTTCTAGACCTTTTCGGATTAGGTCTATATTTGTGAGTTGTAGGTCGATGCAGCCCTGTATCTCCTGTATTTCGTTGACTACTATGTGGGCTGGCTTATGTATAACATAAGACTTTCCATCAGCTTGTAGCTCACACCACTCTTCTTTACTTCCATGTCTATCTGTAACATCTGAATGTGACAATACAGTATATTTAAACTCTCTGTTTATGTTTATATATACAGTGCCGATCCTCTTGAACTCATACATAGGACGTGAATAATCTGGCATATTCTTGTAAACTATTTTCCTATTTTTAATGCTATCAGATAAGCTGACTCCGTTTTCCTTACAACGCTTTTTTATAATAAATTGTGCACTCGGAGCGCTAATTTCTTCTATTCTATAAAACATTATTTTCTATCCTTTGTTTAGTTTGATATTTTTTCCATCCCTCCTCACGTTACACAAGTGGGTCAAACGTTCTTGAGGTGAGGAGTGTATATTCTTTATACAAATTCTTTGATTTTTTCTAGGCTTTTTTAGATTTCTTAGCCCCTTCTAGACTTTTCCTGATTAGGAATAATTCTTTAGCGGCAAGCGCTAACACTAAAATTGCTACTGCTCCTTGCGCGAGTGTTATAGCCGGTCCTAAGATATTGAGGTATATTAATGCTTCAGTCATGTTTTCTATCCTTTGCTTCTTTTAGTATTTTTTCCATCTCTGCTTGTAACTCTTCATCTGTCATATTCTCAGTGTCAAAAGCCTTAGCAACTTCTCTCTCTTCTTTACTTAACTTTACTAGGGAATCAATAAGCTGAGACAATACTCGTGCCTCAGGAAGATCTAATGATCTAGCCATGCTCTTATCTTTCCATCTACCTATCTCATTAGCAATAGTAATCTTAGCATCTTCTACAGTATTAGAGATTGACTGGACTCTTTCTACAGTCTGCATCTGTCCTCTGCTGCTAGGTATGATAATGCGCTTTCCAGGCTTCTTTACTTCTCCCATCTACTTAGTCCCTTTGATCTTATATCTTTCTTTCTTCTTCTCATTCCAACAGACATCGCACCAATAAACTGTTTCTATAGTGCTGGACTCATAGCCCATACTGTGGACCCCTCTATCATACTCTCGTTTCTTGCATTGACTGCAGTTGTGCATTAACTCCTCCTACGATTGTTTCCATGGTTTTTTTAGATACTGTTATAGGTACCCAGGAATCTAGACACACAATGAAGTTGTCTCCTACAGGCTCTATCTTTGCTATCTTGTCAGTATTGATGTGTATTTTTATGTTTAAGAATACGTCTTCTATCTGCATAAGCATTGTAATCTTCTCCTCTTTGTAATCTCCGCCTGAGCATGATCTTAGTATGCCGAAGGCTTCGCGTTTTTACTCTTCTTTATTGTTTTCTAAGAATGCTTTGATTGCTGCGTCTCTCATCTTTTCTCTCGAAACGTTATCAGCAATGATGCGAGTAATGTTAGACAGGATGATCAGTAAGAGACATAAGACTGGCTCATTTTGTACAGCCATGTAAATCCCTGCTCCTAGGTATAGTATGCTTATTAGTTTGTGCATGTTTTCTCCTTTTTTATTTTTTTGCCCAGTTATCGTCTTTGTCGATATAGACTCTACTTCCCATCCACGACTCGCAGGATTTGTCATCAACGTATTTAACAGGCTTTGACATAACAATGTCTACGTACTTTCCAAGCCCTAGCTTAGATACCACTTCATTAGCCCACAGAGCTCCACCAGCGCTCCATACGATAATATGGTAGCCTCGCCCTTTATACTGCTTTAAAAGCTCAATGTGAGGCTCGTGGGGCTTCAAATAAGAAACCAGTCCAGTGTATGGGTTAGTTAGCTCAATCTTGCCTTTGTCAGGTCTAGAGTTCTCGTCTCCCCACAACACAATCGTGTCGTCAACGTCGAAGCAAATTACGGAATCTTGGTCATATAGTTTCATGACCCTATTATAATGGACTCTGAGCGCTTTGTCAAGGATTTTCTGATATAGGCGTGCATTCTATTAGTTTTGAAGGTCTGAACATAGCCGACAGACATATAAATCTCATAAAAGACGTCAAACCCAAACATTAGGGCTTTTCTATCTGCTTTTTTCTCAGTCTTAGACATCTGAAAATGAACCTTTCTGTCATGGAGTTATACATAGACCTAGTGAATCTAGGATAGGGATGTCCATGCTTGAATATGATCTCTCTTTCTACAGAATATGCTATTGATAGTTTTTGTCTCACGCACTCTCCCTTGGAAATATTTTATATCTCAATATGAACAAAATTGAACAAATGTTTAAACCATAGTTAGTTACCATAGCCCAGTCAATACCGTACTTGTCTGAGAAGGCATATAAGAGCCCAACCTCTCCCCACAACCATGCCTGTAACATTATCATAGACATGCCACGCGCGTGACCTTCTTTCCAAGTTTTGAATGCTTGAGGAATTCCGCATACAGCGAGTAGGATGCTTGATATCCATAAAATCATTTCTTACCTCTTAGAGATTTTGACACCTTCTCGTGTCTGTGCCTCAGATAGCTGTAGAAGGAGACTCTCATCTGCATATGAACTGAGGATCTAGGAAACTCGTAAATAAGGTTAAGCTCATAAAGATCCCTGCCTTTAAAACATGTTCGCAGGATATCATTGCAGAAATCGAACTTAGCTCTCACTTCCTTTCTCTCTCTAAGAAGATAGCTATGAAGCTTTTTCTAATGTGAAAGATCCTTAGCCAGGTAAGGGCTCTGAGATCGTATAGGGCGTGGAAGCCTATGGAGCTTCTGATATTATAGTTGAAGTCAATGACCTCTCTATCTATTCTTCCAGTAGGTCTAGCATCCACCTCTTCAATTTCCACAGTTTTTCCGGTTTTAGCATGTTCCACATTTCCACCTTTTCACAGTCTATTCTGACTTCTCTATATAAATTCAGTTTTTTCCTTTTAACTCTTTTTTTCGAGCCTCTAGGCATATGAGCATACAATGCTTTCTCCATATTCCACCCGCCCTTACTTTAGTGATATTTTTAAGACTCTCAAATTCGCACGCATCTGCCTGTAAAGTATACCAATATATGTACAGGTCATCTTGTAGAGATTCTCGAATTGGTTCAGTTAGTGAGAGCTTTTTACGCATAGTCGTGGTGCATACGTTCTCAAGATTAGGACGTACCAGCTTTGGGCTTAGGAATGCATTGGAATCTTGTCAATCTTGGGAAGATGGGGAAACTAGCATTGAAAAACTAGGCATTGTAATGCTTCAGGCGTCTGAGATGCAGGTACTGTTTTACTGGAACGGAAAGTTTCTGATATGGAGCTGTGCTAGTTCTTACACGAGACAGATGTCTTACGAATATTAGGCAGGGCTCCCCAGGATAAGTAGTCCACACACTATCTCCGTTATAGTTCTTGAGACCCCCTACTAGGTTAAGTTTATAACGTTTCAAATCTGTCCTCCAAAGCCCGTACAACAAGTGGTGCGTATTCAATATAATCGCAGTTATCGTAGAAAATCAGGTCCATCCTGGCTTGAGCAGAAGAGGTATCGAACCATCCTAGATCAAATAATACAGATGTCATAAAGTTTAAACCTTCTCGTTCAACTTTTTGTGTCTCGTCCAGAGTATGCTCCTAATGTAGTTAGTGTAGTAGAGGTTAAAGTACCAAAGAGGATATAAGCCTGATATGATAGTAGCGTCACATCCATTGTGCACATCCGATAAGTTTAGCCTCTTTCTCATTTCCACATTATAACAAGATTCCAAAGCATTGTCAAACACTTTCTCATATAGGGCTCCCCGCAAATTTCAGATGCACTTTTTGTTCATGTTAACCTCAAACCCTTTCTGAGATAGCCCTCCTCCCAAATTTGGTAATCGATTTTGCGTGTGTGTGTGTGTTATACATATATAGAGATACTAAGATAAAGAGGTAAACCGGGTTTTTAATTTTAACCCCTTTTGTATATAAGATATATGGGGATATTGAAAAAGCTCAATGATATAAGTAGCTTAGCAGGCATTTTTGAATGGTATATGTTCAGGCATGATCTCAAAGCTTAGCTTCTGTAGAATACATACAGCTTGTATCATTCTCTTGACGTGTTTAGTGTTTACAAGCTTGCCATTGCAGTAAAGGTCTAATCGGTATCCAAAGTCTGTCTTATTTATAGTATACATTCTATCGCTCCCTGTTATATAACTTATCGGCATGATCTGGAAGAACTTAAGGGTAACATGAAAGAAAAAGCATCTTAATCTTCCCAACGTCTCAACGTCTCAGTCATCCCAACGTCACAGTCATCCCAACGTCTCAGTCATCCCAACGTCACAGTCATCCCAGTCATCCAAACGCTAGCCTCCGGCAGTCATGCCCTTGCATGCTTGAGAAGACTAGGATGCTTGAGATGCTTGAGAAGCTTGAGAAGCTAGGAAGACTAGGAAGACTAGGAAGCTTGAGAAGCTTGAGAAGCTTGAGAAGACTAGGAAGACTAGGAAGCTAAGCCCCTACTCTAGTTCATCATTAGAATCATACCAAGCTATGGCAGAATCGATGATTTCTTTCATTCTATAGAAGATTGGTGTGCGAGATTTGAGATATGCTGGGTAGTCTGGAGACTTACCGTGTCTATCGCACTTATCAAGTATCTCAATCTTCACAAGACTAGCTAGATCACGATAACTTGCGCCGTTTGCGTAGTTTTGAAGTAAAAATGTGTTAAATTTGTGCCATTTGGGGTCAAATTGAGCGTAGAATGACTGTGAATGTGAGAATATTGATAAGACTCGATAGAATTGGTACGGATTTTGGGTCAATAACTTAGCTTCTTTTTTAGGATTTCTACCCTTCATAAAGCCTGAGTCTTGAGAGTGAACAAATTCAATGTTGAAATGTTCGATGTCTTTGAAACCTTCGTCACTAAGTTTGTTATACCATTCAGATTGTAATTGTCTGAAGTCTTTGGTATGATAAAACTTACCTGCTAGATTACGTGTATCACGTTTGTGTTTCTTAAAGTTTCTGTTGTCTCTAAACTTTTTCGACAAGATGTATTTCCTTTGTTCTGAAGTTTGGTGTGCTGCGTCTCACGATGAGGTGGGCTATGTCCCTGATTATACAAGGTTTTTAGGAATTTGTCAAGTTTTTGTTATTTTTGTTGACATTTAGATGCAGTGGTGAGATTATGAATGTAGAAAAGGAGAGTTA
>SDBT01008433.1_pt1 | contig 16842 bp, 12 predicted proteins | sample 2277101 | NCBI WGS metagenome assembly SDBT01 (sample SAMN10404973, study PRJNA504765) | marine sediment metagenome | isolation source: marine sediment core GS10_PC15, 103 cmbsf | place: Arctic Ocean: Southern Knipovich Ridge | collected 2010
GAGTAGTTACATGTTATGAATATATTTTATTTGTTTTCTCTAAATATTATATTATATTAAATGCTTAACTTAAATAAAAATATTAAAGGGAGTTTGTAATGAACATTTATGTTGGTAATTTGGCGGATGAGGTTACAGAAGATGATCTTAAAGAAGCATTTCTGGCTTTTGGAGAGGTCAAGTCGGTTAAATTGATTAAAGACATGTTCAGTGGTCAATCAAAAGGTTTTGCTTTTGTTGAGATGCCAGGTAAAAATCACTCTCAAACTGCAATGACAGAATTGAACGGCAAGGACCTGAAGGGAAAACCTTTGAGAGTTAATGAGGCTCGTCCACGCCCTGAACGCCGCGGCGGCCGAGGCGGCAAGCGAGGTTATTAATAGATAAAGCAAAATTACTGATAGATTTATCGGTGCGCACATTTAAGAAAAATTAAATAAGCTGAATGGGTAGAAGAGTATTTTTGGGCAACAACCCAGGCTATGAACTCTGAAGTTCATTCAGCATATTTAAAAATATAAACCTTTTCCTTTCCCATCTTACCTATTAAGTTGCTTGTCCGGGAAGCTCTTGCATCCTCTCCCACAATCTGAGATTCGCTGCTCTTTCTTCACCAACACTCCATAGCTCCAATACTTCACTTTTCCGATCTTCTACATTTCCATCATTCTGTTAAGGGCGAAGAGCCCTTCGCCCCTACATTCTCCATTTTTCCCTTTAATCTTTAATCTTGCCTGCCCGGCGGCGCTTTTTGTCGGGCCTGCCCAATGAACTCTTTGGCGGGTTTCTTTAATCTTTTTGTCCATGGTCCATCGTCTATCGTCTATCGTCCAGCTCTATTAATCATTGTTCATTGATTTAGCCAGTTCCAATACTCCATCACTCCATCACTCCAACACTCCATTACTCCATTACTCCATTCTTCTCATCATTCCATTACTCCATTACTCCATTTTTCTCATCACTCCATCACTCCATTAATCTGGCAACATTCTCCTTGCCTTTGGTATGGCAAATTCATATTTTAACTCATTCAGGAAAACAGTAAATTGTTTTATCCTATCGAAAGGATCAAATTATATGACCACGGCTGATTCGAAACCGACAGGATTTTTTCATCCGGCTACTACTCTTTACCGCTTCACCATATTAATCTTTGTCGCTTCATTATCATTCGGCAGTTATTTTGCTTATGATATTATCGGCGCAATTGCACGAACGCTTGTAGAAGAAATGGGTGCAGACCGCGGAACGGTGGGATCTATTTATACCATGTACAGCATAGCTGCTGTCCTTGCACTATTAGTAGGCGGTTTTCTCATTGATAAGCTTGGAACCCGAAAATCCAGTATGATATTTTCAATTTTAGTTCTTGCCGGCGCTGCAATTGTATGGCTTGCCGATAGCATTCCGCTTATTTTTGTCGGCCGCTTTATTTTTGGCGCCGGCTCAGAACCGTTATTAGTTGCCCAAAGCGTGATCCTTGCCCGTTGGTTCAAAAGGAAAGAATTAGCCCTTTCTTTTGGTATAACTCTGACTGTAAGTCGACTTGGCACCTTATTTGCGTTTAATACCGGGGAATTGATTGCCGACTACTTTGGCAGTTTTCGGTATGCGCTTTTTGTTGCAGTTATAGCCTGCGCAATATCTCTGATCGGTAATATTATTTATATTATTATGGATCGCCGGGGAGAACGTGTCCTTGATTTACGAGAAGAAAGCAGCGGAGAAAAGATCGTATTTAAAGATATCAAGGATTTGAAACCGACATTTTGGTACGTTACGTTCATCTGTGTGGCATTTTATTCTGCGATTTTTCCATTTACCGCACTATCAACCGATTTTTTTGTGGATAAATGGGGTATAGATCGTGTAGTTGAAGCGTCCGGTGGCTTTTTTTACCAGGTATTTAATACTTTTCTGCATATGTTTAGTACCGCGGGTGGAGTTACATCGATCATCATTTTTGCCTCCATGATACTGGCACCATTTGCGGGACGATTGGTTGATAAAACTGGTAAACGGGCAACCCTGATGATTGTCGGCTCTTTGATTTTGATCCCCAGCCATCTGATAATGGGAGTGACGACAATCAACCCGGTTTTTCCGATGATAACACTTGGCGCAGCTTTTGTTTTAGTCCCTGCAGCAATGTGGCCTTCAATCCCTTTAATTGTCCGTGAGGAGAGGGTCGGCACTGCGTTTGGACTGATGACGGCGGTTCAAAATGTCGGGCTGGCCTTATTTCCGTATTTGAACGGTAAACTTCGCGATGTAACTGAAACTTATACCGCCAGCTTACTCATGTTCGCCGGTTTGGGGGTGTGTGGTTTGGTTTTTGCAATTCTGCTAAAAAGAGCTGATACCAGGGAGGGAGGAGCGTTGGAATTGGGTAAAACAATGAACAATGATTAATAGAGCTGGACGATAGACGATAGACGATGGACAAAAAGATTAAAGAAACCCGCCAAAGAGTTCATTGGGCAGGCCCGACAAAAAGCGCCGCCGGGCAGGTAAGATTAAAGATTAAAGGGAAAAATGGAGAATGTAGGGGCGAAGGGCTCTTCGCCCTTGATGGAATGTTGGAATGTTGGAATGATGGAATGATGGAATGATGGAATGATGGAATGGTAGAATGATGGATAATAGCAAAATAATATAAAAATGATGGTAAAATTTCCGAAAATGCAAGGATGTTTCGTGTTCTTTCGCGTGTTTCGCGGTTAAATAAGAATTGGATTTTATGAAAACCAAATTAACTTTACTTTTCCAAACCCATTTTAGCGAAGAAGTAAAATCGATCTCACCGCTAAAAGCTCACGGTTCTTATCGTAAACTTTTCCGCATCCGGAGTGGGAATCGCTCTGTGATCGGCGTAAAGAACGATGATCGCGGGGAAAACAATGCGTTCCTTAAATTTTCACGCCATTTTAAAAAAGAAGGATTAAACGTTCCTGAAATATATGCTGAAAATCTGGATGAAGGATTATATCTGGAAGAAGATCTGGGTGATTTAACCCTGTTTGATGCTCTGGTTAATTTGCGTAGTGATAATAAAGATTTTCCTCCTTCAATAATTGATTCTTACCAAAAAGTAGTACGGGAATTGCCGAAATTCCAGATTGTTGCCGGTGAAACTTTAGATTACAGTTATTGTTATCCCCGTCATAGTTTTGACCGTCAATCAATGATGTGGGATTTGAACTATTTTAAATATTATTTTCTAAAACTGGCCGAAATACCCTTTAATGAGCAGAAACTTGAAGATGATTTTATTAAGTTTAGCGATTTTCTGCTTCAGCCAAAACTTGATTATTTCCTCTACCGGGATTTCCAATCCCGAAATATCATGCTTAGAGAGGGTGAACCCTGGTTTATCGATTATCAGGGCGGACGGCATGGCGCACTTCAATATGATATTGCTTCCCTATTGTTCGATGCCAAAGCTAATATCCCATTTGATGTCAGAGAACAGTTAATTGCCGATTATTTGAAAGTATTATCCCAATATATTGATGTTGACCGGTCAGAGTTTTTGCAATTTTACAGCGGATATGTTTTAGTTCGGATCATGCAGGCGATGGGCGCTTACGGATTCCGGGGATTTTACGAAAGAAAAACCCATTTTTTACAAAGTGTTCCTTATGCCATCCGGAATTTGGAATTTATACTTAGATCCACCGAAATTCCAGTCGAGTTACCAACCCTTTTTGAAATCCTTCATCTTCTGACCCGGTCAACAAAACTCCGTGAACTGGGTGACGTACAATTGCCATTAACTGTGCGCATTCAAAGTTTTTCATTTAAACAAGGACTTCCGGGAGATGAAACAGGTCATGGTGGCGGTTTTATTTTTGATTGTCGCGTCCTGCCGAACCCCGGTAGAATTAAAAAATTTGCTGATAAAACAGGAAACGACAAAAATATAATCGATTTTTTGGATGAAAAAGAAGAAGTTCATAGCTTTTTAACCCGGATTCGCGATCTGATCGGTCAGGTGATTGAAAATTATTTAGGGCGGAATTTCAGCGATCTTTCAGTAGCCTTCGGCTGTACCGGCGGTCAGCATCGTTCGGTTTATTGCGCAAACACTATGGCTAAGTCCCTGGCCAAAAAATATAAAATTAACATTGAAGTTTCACATCGAGAATTGGAAAAGAGCCGTGAAACGTGAGACGTGAGACGTGAAAGGTGAATGAAGGGCCGTGAAAGGTGAAAGGTGAAAGGTGAGAAGAGAGCCGTGAAACGTCAAAGGTGAAAGGTGAAACGCAAACAAAAAAATCTTCTTCATTTCACGTGTCACGTTTCACATTTGACTTGCAGCTTCGCTGCTCTCTGTTATTACGGCGAAAGACTGGTTTTTGCAAAGTTTTTGTTTACAAACTTTAAATTTAGTGAAAAGTGAAATATGAAATATCAGAGTTAAAAAAAAACTCTTTTCCGTTTCACGTTTCACATTTGACATTTGACGCTTCACTTGCAGCCATAGGCTGCGTTATAATATGAAACTATGAAAGCAATGATTCTAGCTGCCGGGCTCGGCACCAGCTTATTCCCGATAACCAAAACCAAACCTAAAGCCCTTATAAAAGTTTATGATACCCCTTTGATCCAGATTGTTATTGAGCGTTTAATCTGGGCCGGTGTGACCGATGTGGTCATTAATCTCCATCATTTCCCGGATCAAATTCGGAAATTTTTACAGAATAAAAAGTTTTCTGTTAATATCGAATTTTCGTTTGAAAAAAAGCTTCTTGAAACCGGTGGTGGTTTAAAAAAAGCCGGATCTTTTTTCAAAAAAGGTGAGACATTTTTTTTACATAATGTGGATATTATCAGTAATATAGATTTAAGCAGGCTATACCACCAGCATAGTAAAACGGACAGTCTGGCTACACTGGCAGTTCAGAAACGTAAAACTTCACGTTATTTAATTTTTGATGAAGACAATATCCTTTGCGGCTGGAAATCGATAACAGAAAATAAAACTATCATGGTGCGCACACCCCATGGCAGAACTGGCTTTTTTGGATTTTGCGGCATCCATGTGATTTCCTCCCGGATTTTTGAAAATATCAGTGAAAATGGGGCATTTTCAATTATCGATACTTATCTGCGCCTGTCAGGTGAAGGGGAAAAAATCTCTTTATTCCGGGCTGATGGTTCTGAATGGCAGGATTTCGGCAAGCTTGAGCATTCACATTAACAATGATCATTGCTCATTGCTCATCGTTCATTGTTTTAACCATCCTTCATCTCATAAAACCATTTTAAATCGGATCGAACCGGATTCCTGTTTGTGCTTATGATTAAAATTTGGGATTTAAGATTTTTGTCTTGCAAAAAAAACCTAAAATATTAAATTGAATATAAAAGACCGATTTTTAAATAGATATTTTATGTCCAAAAAAACAGAGATCCACCTCAGTAACCTGCTTAAATCAGCTCAAAAGGGCGATAAAACCGCTCTGGATATTCTTTGCCGGGAACTTGAAAACCACATGCGTGGATTTTTTAGGCAAAAATTTGAAAATCAGGCTATTGTTGATGACCTTGCCCAGGAAACCTATTTAAGATTATTACACAGTTTAACAAAGATTCGTGAACCTGAAAAATTAAGAGCTTTTGTTACCCAAATAGCTGTTCATGTTTCCCAGGATTATTTAAGGGAAAAATATCGCAAGAAGGAAGAGGAAATCGAAAGTTATAAAGATTCGGCTGATGAACAGTTCAAAAAACATGATAAAACAACCGAATCTAATGACTCTTCGGAAAAAATCCTCGAGAATATTGATATTCATCGTGCCTTGGATTTGGTATCTGAAAAATCAAGGCAAATTCTTTTATTGAAAATTAATGGTTATAAATATGGTGAAATTGCTGAAATGGTGGGGCTTTCGGTTAGTGGTGTAAAAATGCAGGTGCAGCGAGCTGTTTTACAATTAAAAAAAAATCTTTTATAGGTGTGACTTTTTTGAGTGTATATTCGACTAACTTAGTAGTAGTATCATTGGGGTTTGTTGAATAAAAGGATAATTATGAAAAGCTGTAAGAAATATTATCAACAGATAATTCATTTTGATGAATTACCTGAAGACGATCAAATTCAAGTAAAAGGGCATGTTTCAACCTGTAGTGCTTGTTCCGGCTATTTTCGGGATATTCAAAATTTGACCAGCGCTTTAAAAAGATTTCAAAATGAAAAACATATCGGAGATGAACAATTGGTCCGTTATGGTATCTATCTTGGGGATCCCAAAAAACCGGACTACGATGGTTTTAGATTTACCGGCGAACAGGTTAAACAAATCCAAAATCATATCGATTCGTGTTTAAAGTGTCGACAAAGAGTGGCACAAATTACCCGTGAATATGCTAATATAGAGGCTTACCTAACAGAAGCCGGTGTCCCGGATAAAACTTTCGGGAAAACTCTTAATTGGTTGAATGTTTTAAATCCGGTTACAAAATGGGTCAAATCAATTGTTACCCCATTTAAGGGATTGGTAACCGGGCCCCGGGTAAGAGTTTTTCCGGTCTATGGGATTTCATTCGCTGTGCTATTTATATTACTCTGGATCAGTCCTTTTTTTCGTGGTAGTGATTATATTGATAATAAGTTTTTATCAATAGAAAAACAGGAGATAAGATTTAATACCAGAAACTCTTCAGCCAAAATATTAAATCAAGGATTTGATGCCTTTAACAGAGGTGATTATCAGAAAAGTATTACCAATCTGGAGGGGTTTATTAATCAATATTCTAATGACACCTCCAGTGTTGCCTATGCTCATAAAATATCAGGTATCGCTTATTTATTCGAATCGAAAAAGGCTATTTTCGGCCGGTTTAAAAAATATGACCCGATCTATTTAGACCGCGGGATTGAACATTTACAGCAGGTTATAAAATTGACTGAAAATAAAAGATTGTTAGAAGATGCTTATTGGTTTATTGGTAAGGGTTTTCTTTTTAAAAAGGAAATAGACAAAGCAGCAGGTTCGTTTAAATCAGTTTTACAATTTAAGGGGGAAAAATATAAGGCTGCACAACAAATCCTTGAAAATTTAGAGGGATTAAAAAAATCAGGTAATTTTTAGTTAGTTTAACTTAATAGGCGTTTACAGCGCAAGCAGCGACAATTTGTTGTCGATCTTTGGAATACATCAACAGTGTTGATGCTGCACTTTTATTGTGAATTTTGTTTTTTCGCATTTTCACGTTTACCCGTCTATGCATTTCCCATTTTCGCAGCATTATTTGCGAAAATGATTAATCACTTTTATGAATTGATTGTTTGCGTTTCCATATCCTGCTTGTTATATTAATCCCATGATAAATAATATCAACATCAGAACCTTGTTTCTGACCCTCACTCTGATTTTAGGGTGCCATACAACTCCTCTCCTAACCCAAACCTCTGATCCGGTTTTAAATGAGTATTACGATACCTTGATATTAAAAGGCGAAGAAAAATACGATCAGGCGATTGATCAATTTCAACGGTTGATCAAGGAGTATCCTGAGTTTAGTAGATCATACAGAAGTCTCGCCGAAACATATATTTGGATAGATGATTTGGAGAGTGGACGGAGTTTTTTTGCATCAATCATCGAAGAAAATCCGGACAATGCTTACGCATATTATGGTTTGGCCCGTCTAAATTTTCAAAATGCGGAATATGATTCCGCACTAAAAAACCTTCGTTTGTGTATAAAAAGAGAACCCCAATTTGTTGATGCTTATGGGCCTTATGGGGGATTTACTCAAGTTTATCAAACAAAAGGTGACCTTGATGGCGCCATTCCGTTTTTTAATACGCTTTTGGATTCTTTCCCTGAAAATCCCTGTATCTATTACGCCCTTGGCCGTACATACCAAAAAAAATTCGATTGGGATAAAGCTATTGAAAATCTGCAAAAAGCGGTTGAGCTGGATTCAAATTTTGCCCTGGCTTTTCATTCATTTATTTCTATCCATCGTGCAAATAGCCGGTATGGAGAAGCGCTAAAAAGCAGTCGGAGGTTATTAGAGATATCTGAAAACCAGAATGATTGGCCGATGCAAGCTTTTGCACTTTTACAGGTCGGCTCGGGTTATTATTTTTATGGGGATTATCTGACGGCGTTACAATATAATAATCAAGCATATCAACTTGCCAAAAAGATAGGAGAAAAAAGCCGGGAAGGGATTGCTTTGCAAAATATTGCCATCATGTATGCGATGCTGGGTTATCAGCAGAAAGCATTGGATTTTTTTGAATTATCATTAAGGTTGGTTCAAAAAACGGGAGCCAGATTAACTGAAGTAAGAATATTACATAATATAGGCCATGTTTATAAAGAAAAAAATGAATATTCAAAAGCAATCCAATATTATCAGTGGTCATTAGATCTGGCCCGTGAAAGAGTTTATAAATATGATGAAAGTCAGGTCTTGTGTGGGATTGCGGAGACATTTGAATTGCAAAAAGAATATTCAAAAGCATCGAATAACTTTAAAAAAGCATTAAGGATTGCCGAAGAAATCGATGATCCGGCACAAATAGGATATATTTTGCGGGCGCTCGGAGGTCTAAATTTAAAAATGGGAGATTATCACAATGCCAGTCAGTTTCATCAGCAGGCCCTTGAGCTTGGAAAACAAACAAATTATTTACAAATGATTTGGGAGGCTCAAGCAGGATTAGGTGCCTCGTTTGAGAAGCTGAAAAAGTGGAATTTAGCTATTAAACATTATTCTCAGGCCATCGTTTTATATGATTCTGTTCGCAGCAATCTGGACATTGAAATGCTGGCTGATAATTTTTTAGAAGATAAATATGAAACTTTCCCATCTATCATTCAATTATATGCTCGACAAAAGAATTTTCAGGAAGCTTTTTCTTATGCAGAAAAATATAAGTCCAAAATTCTTCTGGATATTTTAGCGGAAGGGCAGGTTCATATTAAGGAATTGATACCGGATTCACTGCAAAAGCAATTGAGTGATATAAGATATGAAATTGAATCCGTGCATAAAAATCTTTCCGAACAACTTAATAAATCCAGGCAAGACAAAAAACAAATATTATTTTTGGACCAAAAAATAACCGATCTGGAACTTCGTAAGTCCGCAATAAAAAATAAGCTGAAAGATCAGTTTGGTTCTTATTATCATCTGACATCAGCGGAGCCGCTGACCTTAAAACAAATTCAAGATCAGGTATTGGGGGCAAACCAAACTTTGATAGAATATATCATAGGCAGGGAAAAAACATCTGTTTTTGTGGTTAAACCGGACAGTATCCATTATGTTGAGCTTGACATTTCCGGAGCCGAGCTTGAAGAAATGATTTTTGATTTGAGTTCTCTGTTTCAAAAGAATGGAATTGTAAAGCAAGGGGAAAAATCTGCTATTTTTAACGCCCAACTGGCTGATTTTTCCATCCCTCCTGCTTTTAAACTATACCAGCGACTTTTCCAGCCACTGGAAACCATTATAGCAAATGACTCGGATCTGATCATCATACCGGATGATCTGCTTTTTTATATACCGTTTGAAATGTTTGTAGTTGATACAACAAATTGCCAATCAGATTATGATTTTAGCCATGCTAAATTTCTTGTCGAAAAGTATTCGATCTCTTATTCCCCCGCTGCCAGTCTATTGAATCCTCAGTTGATGACGGTAAACCATCCAAAAAAGGGCTTGTTTGCCATCGGCAATCCAAACTATGATGTATCAAAAAAATCTTCTCAGCAAACAGAAAATATTCTATCCGATTATCTCACTGAATTACCACATTCTGAAATGGAAGTGAAAAAAATAGCTGAAATTTTGCGAGGTTCTTATAATACGGTTTTAACCGGTAACAAAGCTATAGAGAAACGTTTCAAAAATGAAAGTTAAGATTATCGCATCCTTCATTTCGCCACCCATTTTCTTGCCAATGATCTTCAGCCTCTTTATTCGAAGATCGCTTTATCTCAAACAAATGAAGATAATGAAGACGGATTTCTTCACACCTATGAAATATTTAATATGCGTCTGAACGCGGAACTTGCCGTTCTCAGCGCTTGTAATACCGGCCTTGGCAAGCTGAGTAAGGGAGAAGGACTAATCGGAATTTCTCGTGCATTTTTATATGCCGGGGTTAGAAGTCTGGCTTTAAGTCTCTGGAGCGTGGACGATGAAGCGACATCTGAAATTATGGTAGACTTTTATTCATTGTTGAAACAAGGAAAAAGTAAAAAACAAGCTTTACGCGGGGCAAAACTGGATTATTTAGATCGTTACAAAGATGATCGTCGTGATCCATTCTACTGGGCGCCGTTTATTTTAGTGGGGAATTGGGAGCCGATAGAGTTTCCCGAGGAAAAAACATCCTCTCTTTACAGGTATCTGTTTTTAATTGCGATTTTAGTCCTTATGATTAGCTTTGTTCTTTGGTATAGGCGAAGATTGAAAAGAGTATAAAATGGAGTGATGGAGTGATGGAGTGATGGAATGATGGAATGATGGAATGATGGAATGATGGAATGATGGAATGATGGAATGATGGAATGATGGAATGATGGAATGATGGAATGATGGAAGATTGGTTTGATTTTATTTGTTTAGTTTTAGAATAATAATTGACAAATTACAAGCAATAAATTAGCTTTTTTCACGTTTCACTGCTATTTATTTATCTCAAGATTTTATAAGAAACAAACCATTCCCAATTTGAGCCGTTTGCACTCCAGGCTTTTGCTATCCCTGCTGAAAATGTAGATTCCAGATTATGCCAGTGTTTGAGTACAATATTTATTTGTCCTCCCAGATCGAGCCAATATTTTTCCTGTTGAGAATCAACCATTAAACCCTGGGAATACCAGGAAGCATCGATATAGCTTATGTAATGAAAACCCAATAATGGCCAGGCAAGCCGCAAAGGCGGCAGGTTGTTCTCTATTAAAATTTTAGCAAATTGTTTGGCGGCTAAACTGTAAATTGGAATTCCGGGAAAATAAAATACATTACGGAATTGTTTTGGATTGCTGTTCTCCAATTGGCGGTTGCCGAATCCGCCAAAATAAAACTTTCCGATCGCCAGCTGATCGTTTGTGTTCCTGATTCCTGCAGCTAATTTCAGATGGATAATGTTATGGGGCCATCTCAAGGTTGTAAAACTATCCCACTCAATATGAAGACCGCCGACAATCTGCGGGTCGTTTGGATCAGCACCAAAAACCATTACTGTTGTTTCCCATATCGATCCTGCTTCTTTGTCGGTACTTCCGATAGAACGACGGGTATTTGTTGAATTTAAGGCCGTCTGAAGGATTAAAAAATCAGGTTGGTAAACAACCACCAGGTTATCATTAATCGCCTCTATCCCTGTGTACAGGGCAATTTGGGAGCTCTGTTTGATTTTGTGAGGATTATCATATTTCCAGAAATGGTTGTTACCCAGAGTGATTTTTGTGCCTATCATACCACGTTTGCGTTTATTAAATAAGTCATAAAAATCTGTTGCGTTAACGTTAACTCCGATACTGTATTCTCGTTTGAATTCGTATTTTCCTTTGAAGTGAATTTTTGGGGTGACCGAATTTGTCCGAAAAGGGGAATAACCGATCTCAAATGTCAGATCATGTATAAAAAGCGGATCGGCTAAATGGGTGTAAAAACCCAGCACCTTCTGATTTTGGAATCCGGTAATTATCGGAATAAAAGAATGGACCTGGAGAAAAGAAAAAGCAGAATAGTTTTTGCCGGCCTCCGTTTCGTCCGCTATATTTTTCTCACTGTTTAACACAGGTTTCAGAGCCCATTGGGTAACTTTTGGATTTTTATCGACAATCTTTTGTCCCAGATATTCGATTGCCGGCAGATGTTGGGCCGGTCTGTTTGGCAGCAGAACCGGTAAAAAACCATCGGAGCTGAATTCGAAGGCAAAGAGTGTATCAGAACTCAGATAAATCGGCTTGAATAAGCCGATATCGGTGTGGCTGAGTGGGACAATTTTTTCAGATCGAAAATCATAGCTGTATATATTTGAAACCCCGTTTGTGTAGGCATTCCAATATAACAGATTACCATCAGGACTCCATGATGGAAATTCCGGAGCGCCTTCTTCACTTATAAGTTGATATAAAAATTGGTTGGAATTTTTTAACTGCTCCAGGTTTGTTTTTATAATTATCTGGGTGCCGCTTGCCCGGTGTAGTGTAGCTGCCAGAAACCTGCCATCCGGACTTACCGCAAGATGCTGTAAGTCGTCCCCAATATCAAACTGCACGGTTGGTATAATATCCCGGTAAGGGTAGGGCGAATATACAATCGCCGCCTTGCCGGCTGAATGCTGCACTCCCCAAAGATCGCCGGTTTCAGCACAATGTGTTAATTGTCCCACCCGAACATCTTCAAACAGTTGTTTTTTCTCCGATGAAGCGGGATAAACAATCCAGATATCCCGAAAAAGTTTATTGTTATTTGTGGTATAAAAGAACCGGCCGTTCTCTGAATCATAAGCCGTGGAAGATACCCCGATTATACTTGGAGAGGGAATTGAACCGATCTTTTTTAATCCTCTTGTCGCTAAATTAAGTTCGTTTATTGCGGTTAATTTATGAGATTGGTGGCTGCCGAAAAGAACAGTTTTTTTTTGGGGATCATAATGAGGTTGTGTTACCCAGCCCAACGGTCTGTTTTGCAGTTTTTTAACAGGTGTCAGTGGCGTTGATAACAATCGTTTCAGATTCTTTTTTTGAAAATTTTTTTCAAAAAGAATGAAATTTTTCCAGGCTGTCTTCAGATCGAACCCATATGTTTTTTTGAATTTTTCTTCAAAATTTGTATAAAAATCATTTTCCCCAACGATAAACCAATTCAGGATTTTTTTAATGTCATAATTAGCGGCTAAGAAAGAGACATATCGAGCCCCGTAAAAATAAAACAGCATATCCAAAAAGTGCGATGTTTGAGTGTCTTTCCCGTCAAGCCTGAGGGGAGAAGGAAAAAATTTATTTTCAGAAACCAATGCCCGGAAATACATCTCATCAAAATTGCTAAGCATGCGGCCATACCCACCGCTTAACCAGGTCTCAAAAAAAACAGCTATCCCTTCCTGGTGCCAACGGGGAGTGTAACGGCTGAAATTGGTCAATAAACTATAAAAAACAGTTATCGGTTGATTTTTTTCGGGTGGTACTTTTGAAAAAACTTTCCTGCTGTAGTTTTCAAACATTGTCGCTTGATCATTTATCGCAATGTGGACTAATTCATGACTGATAATCCATTGAAGACGTTCATTGAACGGCATGGTTTCATATCCCAATTCAAATGGTGCTATCTCCAGCCGGATAAAATTATGGGGAACTGTGGTTGTACCTGCCGAACCATAATCACTAAAATCGTAGGTGTTGATGACAATTTTTTCGGATGGGATGTAATTGAGGAGTTTGGTTAAAGACCGGAGTGAATTTTCTGCGGAATTTAGAATATGGGAGACTAAAAAAGCATGGGAATCGCGATATATTACTTTGAAATTGTCGCTTTCCCGGTAATACCAGTTATAATCATATTGAGCATGGCTTATGTGAATATTTGACAGTAGAACACAAGCCAGGATAAAATATTTTTTCAATTGTATCTCTTAAATTTTTTAATTAAGCCGTTAAATTCTGCTATGGAAAAAGTAACAAATAATCAGAACCAAAATCAATTGAAAAATCGTTATTTCTCAGGTTCAGGGTTCAAAAGTTCCCGGTTCAAGGTTAAACGGCAAGGAAATTCCCGCCACGGCGGGCAGGTAAAAGATTAAAGAAGTTTTACCACAGAATTTCACAGAATAAAAAATTAAGATCAAACTGTTTCCAACCGGAAACCTTGAACTTTGAACCTGACAACGTGAATGGCGGTCTTCCATTCATTATCTTTTTGGCTGAAAAGAACCAATTGGCTGAAATGAGCCAAATTATTGGCTGATATAAACCAAAACTAATTTTTCCCTCCCTTTTCTGCAAATAAATGTCCTCCAACCCATTGTAATATAAGAAGATAACCCGTTTGGCATGTTTGTTGTTATAATAGGAACTGAAAACAGGATACAGAGTATCGTATCGGGAACGGAAGTTAACTTTAAGGGTGAGGTGGCAGATGACAACAAATAATTTATTTAGGGTAGCGTTAATTTCAGCAACATTTGTATTTTTTTCTGTATCTTTTTTCGGATGCAGTAAAGAGGGTCCGTTTTCGCCGGGAGACATGGAAAGTATTGACCGGCTAAACACAACTAAACGAACATCTCAGGAAATGAAATTTTTGAATGCTAATACAACAAGCTTAAAAAAAGTTATGAATGTAGAGCAATTAATCACAGTGGCTTATGGCGGCACAATTCAAGTGGGTGATGAAACAACAGGGATTAGCAGTATTACTTTTAATCCCGGTGATGTTCAACAAGATGTTAATGTCAATTTTAATTTGGATAGTAAAAATTTTATCGTTGAATTTTCACCCCACGGTGCTATATTCAACTACCCGGTGCGGGTACGTTTATCTTACAAAGATGCCGACATGACCGGGGTCAATGAAGATAATTTAGGGATTTGGTACTTCAACAATGAAGACAATATATGGGAACTTTGTGCTGGAATCGTGAATAAAGAAGGCAAGTATGTGGAAACAACCACAACCCACTTCTCAAAATATAGCGTTGGTGATGAATAGATAATGCTAAAAAACAGTAATTTCAATAACTTCAAAAGGGTCAAATTTTCGACCCTTTTTTTGTTTTATTGTAACTGCTCACTATCATGACTGCATAGGGCAGGAGAGGTCTGTGGAACACAGAGTAGTTATATAAATTATTAAAGTTCAATCATTGGAAAATATAAAAAACCTGCCCGGTTATTAACCTGGCAGGTTTTGCCCCCTGTCATGATTGAGGGATTGTGAATGTACTATTTTGTCATCTGAATTTATTTTATTTGAGTGGCGTTTTGTGAATATGCTAAAGCATACCGGCTGCCCAATTCCCTAAGCTGAGAAACATTCTGTGAATAGGCTAAAGCGTACCGGCTTCCTAATTCCCGAAGTTGTGATCCATTCTGAGAATATGCTAAAGCATACCGGCTGCCCAATTCCCTAAGCTGAGAAACATTCTGTGAATAGGCTAAAGCGTACCTGCTTCCTAATTCCCGAAGTTGTGATCCATTCTGAGAATATGCCAATGCATACCGGCTGCCCAATTCCCTAAGCTGAGAAACATTCTGTGAATAGGCTAAAGCGTACCGGCTTCCTAATTCCCGAAGTTGCGATTCATTCTCTGAATAGGCAAGAGCATATATACTGCCGAGTTCTTGCATTTGAGCAGAGGCGTAATTTTTAAAAGCCTGAATATTTATTTTGGCGTTTTGCTCTCCGGAGGTTGATGAACGGTCAGCTGATGGAGAGATACTATTTTCAGTTGATTGTAAAATTCGGAAACGTAGCGCTTTTTCAACATTATCAGGTGTTTGTGCTAAAACTGATGTGGCGAAAATTGATACTGTCACTGCGAAAATAATTCCTGTTTTTCCCATGATTCTTTCTCCTTCTCTGAATGAGCTCTATTTTATTATTCAACATTGCTGTTTAATCATTGACGTTCTATCATTATAGTCGTATTTAGTTACAAAAAAGTCACATATAGGCAAATTATTTTTCAATCTTTTTTTGTAACTGCTCCAGCTCCCCAACATTCCAATATTCCATTACTCCAAATTTCCACAAGACTAATTAAAAAACAATTTTTATCTTTCGAGACTTCGAGACTTCGAGACTTCGAGACGAAATAGTCCGGATAGAGTTTTTAATTAAAAAATTAGCCGGATAAAAGTAGGATTTCTAAAAATGGAACTTCTGAAAAAATCTCTCGTATTTGATAGTTAATAATTTGATCTGATTTAAACAAATACCTTACTTCCTCCTCCAGTTAGTTAGGGTTGGGGTCGATTCCAATCGACCCTATTTTATTTTAAGCCAGTTTTTCCTTGATTAATACCTCCAAAATCTATATTATCCATTTATACAGCAACTAATTCTCGCTTGGAGACTCAATTATGTTTGATTATACGCTGATTTTTTCCAATTTGGGTTCTTTTGCCGAAGTCATTACCGGCGTTTTAGGGATCGCTATTACCGTGGTTACAATTATTGTTGAATTAGCGGCGACCAGATATACACCTAAAATAAGCGACCTGTTTATCCGAAATCCTGTAAATATTTCTGTCCTTAGTTTTTATGTTATCACCTGTTTGTTTAGTATTTGGTTTGCTGTTTTTGATACCGCAATCGGATCCTCGTTAATCGCAGTAATAGCATGGGGATATTTGGGATTTGTGACGCTCAGTTTTGTTTCAATTCTGCCGTATTTTTATTACGTATTTAATTTTCTTCATCCCGAAAACATAATAAACCATTTGGAACGGCATGCGTGTAAATTTTTATATCAGGCCCAAAAAAAACCGGCAAGAATGCACGCTCTAAAAGGCCGGTTTTTTCAAACTATTGAGCAGATCAGTGACATTGGAGTAAATTCCATTGCTACCATGGATCGTTCTCTGGGTTTGGCATGTGTTGCTTCGTTAAAACGGATTCTTATCAGTTATTTTCCGATTAAACTCTGTTTTCAATCCGACTGGTTCTCCGTCCAGGAAGTTAATTTCCCACCAGACTTTTTATTTTGACTCTACTACTGGCTTATGAAAAACTTGGATTATACTTTTATAAACGAGAAAGCTAGCTCCAATTGATCCTGCAATCATTCCGAATGCACCCCATCCTCGATACTCAGGCTCTCCGATAACATAAAGAACAGAGATGATTAAAGCT
>SDBT01008434.1_pt1 | contig 16842 bp, 18 predicted proteins | sample 2277101 | NCBI WGS metagenome assembly SDBT01 (sample SAMN10404973, study PRJNA504765) | marine sediment metagenome | isolation source: marine sediment core GS10_PC15, 103 cmbsf | place: Arctic Ocean: Southern Knipovich Ridge | collected 2010
TCTGCCGTGATCGTGTTGGCCTGAATCAGTCCGGCGTGAAGCACCTTGAAAGGCACAGCTTGGCTCGGCGTGCCAGCGTCATTGTAGCACATTACCCACCTGTCGGGTTCTCCTGCTGTCGGCGTAGCGTCGGCGATAGTGTTGGTAGTGGCAAAAACCGTAGTGGTTCCGTCTAAATTCCAGTAGATGAATTTGTTCGTATCGCCTGTCACTTCTGCGGCAATCGTGTAATCCACGCCCTTATATTTCAGAGTGCCAGTCGTCCATGTAACATTCGACCCCGACTTCGTAAAGACAATTCCTGTCGTAACAGGCATATCAATATTTGATATTGCCGCATCTGCGGTAGTTTGTGCTGCGTCCGCAGCGGCTTGAGCCGTATTTGCCACTGCCAGTGCATCGCCCGCGTCAATCAGGTTCTTGGATGGTATCGGAGTCTTCCAGTCACCCGCTCCGATTCTCTGGCTGAGCCAGTTTACGTCCTCTGTCGAATCCAGATGCCAGCCGCCAGCCTCGCCTGAGCCTGTCGGGTCGGACGGTGTAGCGTTAAGATTGCTGTCGTGGTAGGTAACTGTAACCGTACCACCAGTCTGCGACATAATCTCCCAAGCAACTCCATTGTAGATGTAAACTATATCATCATGGCTGTCCAGGTAAGCGTCATCGACAGAAGGGCTGGAGGGAGCGGTGTTGGACGCTCCCCCGTAAGATACAGCCGAACCATTCTCGCCGTCGATGGTCAACTGATACCATGCCCCTTTATTGAAATTCAAGGTCTGTCCAATGCTGGAATTGTAGTATGTCCAGCCCTGCTTCGGCGTACCCTTTTCAGCAACCAGAGCATCCGTAGAAAAGAACGAACCCTGAAACATATTATTCGTAAAGGTATTCGCCATCTGCTGCAATCGCCTGCGGATCTTCAGAATCGCTTTCACGTCTTTTTCTGATACGGCAAACTGGGTCATTTCTTCCTCCCAGCCGGCTTATGCTTGATAGTCACCTTCTCGACTCCCCAAGTCTGGCCTACAGTGCTGTTTGACAGCTTGACGCCCACTACCAGCCCCTTACGCTTTGGCCTGTGGTTTCTGCCTCTGCCGGGGCCTGTGTGTGTGTACGTGAACTGTGGGGTTGCGCCTGCCTTGATGTCTTCGGTTACTTCCTCGCTGGTATCCTTGACGTGCATATCGACTGTCAGACCGTCCGTGTCAAGCTCCGAACCGCCCACCGCTCCTCCACCGGAAGTCACTACCAGGTCTGTAATCAGGTTGTCCATGAAGTCGTCTGGGTTCAGGGGAGTCGGGCCTAAAACCGCATAGCTGTCTATAGCTGTCGTGTCGTCATTCTTTGCCAGCGGGTCGAAAGTCCGTATGAAGCCGTCCGCACAGCCAGCCATCAGCCGCTTGTATTCAGTCTCGTCAGCCTTGTAGTAGTGCTGGCTGTAAATGCCAAAATCGTCAGGATAACTCTCAGGGAAGAAACCGCCTGTACGCAGGTCGTACCAGAAGCCCTCATTCGACCCGTCCTCATAGCTTGTCACGCTGATAACCAGACCGTGAAGTTTGCCGTCGTACCCCATAGTGATTATCTGCTGGTCAGCGTCAATGTTCAGGTCGTCTATGATCGTCGGGATCTTATCCATTGTCAGATTCTCGAAAGAACCAAGATTCTTAGCAAGCCTGTAAATGCCGTTCGTGCCGAAGACGTACGTGTTGCCGTCACCGTCCTTGCACCACGCGTCAGGCCCCATTATCCCGATTGTCTCGTTTATCGGGTCAAGCGAACCTCCGCCTGCCGGATCGCCTGACATAAGCCATATCGAGTTTGAACTGCCAAACACTACATAGTCGTCTCCGTGGGGCATCAGTGAAATCACCACATCGCCTATCTGACCGACTTTCGAGTTTGCACCTGCTCTTGCCGATTCCTCATCGTCCTCCTGGAACAAAAAGTCAAACGGATTTCCCCTGCGCGTCAACGCCCAGCTATGCGGAGCTTTCGTGTCGCCTGCCATCAGTATCCCGCCACGGTACAGAGCAAGGACTGTCGCTGTTGTCGGCAAATCTCCCTTGTAGGCGGCGTCTGTGGTGTCTGTGACCGCGCCAAACGGAGTCCATGTATAGTAGTGAGGGATAGTCGGAAGTGTGCCTGTGCCTGTGATCGTGAAGGTCACTGTATCGCCGTCCTCGTTCGTTCCAACGAAGTCTTCCACGGAAGTCACCGAGTTGCTGGTGAAGTTGAATCCGTAAACGTCATTCGTGCCGTTGTAGAAGTCAACTATAATCTGTACGCTACTCTCATCACCAGTCATTATCATCCCTCTGGTCGGCCTTGCCGCTCCCGTCCACGCAGAGGCAACCATCTTGATATTGATGAAGTCAACGACTGTCTTGGTCGCTCCGTTGACTATAAAGACTTTCTGGAACGCTTCGATCATGTCAATCGGTTCGCTGGTATCCGGTGCGAAAGTACCCAAAGCAATCATCTTCGACGGCTGTACGGATATGTCTTCATACCAGAACTGGTCATCAGCCAAAGCGATCAGCCTCTTTTTGTACTTCTTGCTGGTGATGGTCGCTGCGGTTGCAGCTACCGTGAACGAATAGACCGAACCTGTCGTTGTCACGCTGTCAAGTACGGCATCCACACGCCAATAGTACACTGTGCTGAATGTCAATAACACACGGGGGTCATATTCCGTGTCGGTCACATCGCCACGATAAACGTCTGCATCTCCGCTGGTTACTTCGCTACTGCTTGTCCCGAAGTAGACCTTATAACTGTCGCTGTCAACTGAGTCTGTCCAGTCGATGATTGAATTGATTGCTACGTCTGTTGCGGTGTCCAGTGGGGATGTTGGAGTTATTGGCATTATACCTCCACAGTCGTAATTTGTCTGATCTTGACTACTGGCGAACCGTCACCGATGTCCTGGTTGAAAGCCTTACGCATTCCCGGTCTTTGACCGCCCCTGCCACGGCCTTCAAGCACATCGAACGGTCTGACATTGTTCATGTCGGACGAAGTGTACTCCGGCCTCGTACTTGCTGCGAAGTTCGTGTTTTTTCCCAATAGGGGGAATCTTAGCTTTTTATGTGCCATATTATAACGCTATCGGTAAACCTAGTAATTGTTTGCCTGTCCAGTGTAATCGAAGGCCAAAGTCAACAACGTCCGAACTTGCCGGGGAAGCCGAGTCATAGAACAAAGCGTCATACTCACCGCCATCCATGTTCTCTGACAGCTTGACCGGTATCCCGCCGATGTTGGTATCTTTCGAGAGGGCTTTGGCTGTGTCAGCCCATGTCGGAGCGAAAGACATGACTTGGTTTACGTCGTCAAAGACCTTTCCGGTCTGTATCCTGACAAGCCTGACAACCGGATTCGTATAAGTTCTGAATATAAGGAAATCGTAACTCATGCTAACCTCTCTATCTGTAAATGCCGCCTTTAATTCTGTTTTGCTGTTGTCCTGTCGTGCCTGCCGCAACGTGGTCGGCTGATGCCTCGTCCCAGACCGCATCCGCTATTGTCCCCGCCACGCCTGCCTCCACAGCAGTAGTCGCGTAAGCGTTTGCCCAGATAATGACTGTATCCTCGTCGCCTGCACCGGCTTCCAGCGCAAACTCGAAGTCAGCCTCAACTGTTATCTGCCTTGAAGATCCTACGTAGTCAGTAATCCTGCGGGTGACTATGAATCCTGTGGACTTGTCGATGACCGATACAACCATATTATTGTAAGCGTCATCGTCAGTCGATCCAGCATCAATCGTGAAGACTGTATCAGGAGTCACCATAGCCTTGACCAGTGTTTCAACTGATACCATATTTTCTGTATCTTCTAGGATTTGTGCTAACGATGCCGAACTAGACGTTTCATTCGTCCCATCCCACCGTAAATTACTACTGCCAAGTTCAATATCATCACCACTCGCATCTTTGTCACCCTGATAGGCAACAACGACGTACTCACCTGCGGCAATCGTGGCAGGAAAAGTACCCCAAAATATTCCACCGCCACCATTCTCTGCAAGAGGCACATCATAGTCATCAATATTAGAGTCGTTCCAAGTGTCGAAAACTCCCGTTGCAACAGTGCATACCTGTTTTAAGCTATTGAAAATACAGGCGTAAACATTAGTTTCATCCTGCTTGTACTGAACTTTTATTTCATTCGCCATTCTTAATCTGCTTTCGGGTCTAGCAATTCATAGGCTTTTCCAACAACAACAATGCCATATATAGTAGAAATTCGCTGTTTCAGCAAAGTAATTTCTTCGGCATTAAGCTCTACAGAATCGTTTTCCTGAATCCGCTCAGCAAGCCTAAACCTCTTAATTTTTTCTTCACCGTTTAAATTACCATCCTTGTCAGTAGTTGCAAGCAACGAATCAACACAGCATTTTCTAATACTCACAGGAGTTTTTCGTTTGTGAAAAGGCGGTTCATTTGGTGTGTCTTGAGAGTTTACGAACTTAGTATTCTCGTAATCTTCCAAAAGTCTGATTTCATCACCACGCATATCTTTCAATACTTCGGTTACATCAATCTGCATAATTTTTCCCTTTATTCTTCAAACATATCTGAATTGTCTAAAGACTCTTTAACGAGCCTTTCTGTTAGTTTTGCCATTTTTATGCCCTCTAATAAAATTTTATAATGCTGTTATAACATTCGCACTGTGTAACTCTATGGTATAGTATAATATCGCAGCAACATTTAACGATGAATCAGCATCACAGGTTATGGTTATTTTGCCGGGCGAGCCGTCACCATCTATAATAGCAAAATCGTCAGTAAGTGTTCCAGCGGTTCTAACTTCCGCTTCTGTTGCTGGTGAATATTGTTCTTCAGTGTCGCTTGTAACCGTACCCACTTTATTCACAGCAACAAAAGCCAGTTCTCCACTATGGGATTGCAAGTCAGTCTCATCATCAACGCAGAGAGTATAATGTATAGTTCCACCTAAACAACCGCCAGACTCTAAGGCTATCTCTACGAAACCAATTGCGGTATTATCAGTTAAGGTTTTAGCTCCTGAAAACGTCTGAGTAACCCCACCACTAGCAGAAAGCTGTGTCTGTACGCCCGTTGCAGCAATATCAAAATTTCCACCTGCAAAACTTGCACTTCCGTCAACACAGTTAATATAAGCCACCCCTACATCAGCAAGATTTAATTGTCTTGAGGCTTTCCAAACAAATTGATTATTTTCATTGACAAACACAAAACTTTCTGAACCACCAGGATTAAGCAGGTTTAGATGCCCTCCTCTGAATCCTAAGGGAGGCGAGCCATCTAAATAACCTTTAATAGTTAATCCGGAATTAATAACTTGTGCTGAATTAACTATTACATTCTTACTAAAATCCCCTGTACCGGTTACATTCGTATTTCCAACTAATTCTATTGTGCCTGCCCCAGTTGTTTGTATTACTATATTCCCTTCTTGTTCATTCATCCAATATAAGTCATCATTGCCTGCAGAATTATTACCTAAAAATCCAGCCCTTCCACCCCCCGAATCTCTCCACTCAATATAACCAATTGAACTAGCCCCTGCACTATTGCTATCTTGAAAAACAAGAATAGGTGTAGGAGCAAGAATTGTTAAAGACTTATCAAACAAAAACAGATTATTGTCACTCTCGTACCTCAGTGTCCCCGGCGAACTGCTTGACCCGTCCATCGTCAGGATTGCATCCGTAGCTCCGAGAATGTCTATCGTTACGTTGCCGTTGTGGGTTGTAAGGCCATTGCCGGGGAAGTTTATGGCTGGGTCAGTAACGGCGTTGCCGAGAATTATGATCTCGCTATTGGTGTCGATGGTAAAATAGTCGTTTCCGCCAGCCGTGACAACCCATGCGGTGGTGGCACCGTCTTGGACAACCCATTCACCACTTGAAGTCGTCAACGTAATAACTCCGTTTGTAAATGGGCCAGTTAATGTACGTGTACCATCCGCAAGAAAATATTGAGTATGGGTATCGAGCAGTAATCCCGGCAATGAACTATGATGTTTAGTTTCTATTAGCATAAAGTTCTCTGTCACGCATTATACGTTCATTTCTTAACTACGACTTTCTCTCTGACGGCTGGGCTTTGACACTGGGTACACTTTTCTTTCTTGTCGTTATGGAATATCCGCTTCATAATTCCAGCAACTATCGTGTGCATCCTTGTCTCGATTACCGGCGTGTAAAAGCCATGTCTGCACTTCGTACACCGCCATTTGTTTAACTTTCGTTCCATCGGTTCCTTTCTACAGGTCTATCGGCAGGCCGGTCAGGCTGTCCTTGCCCCACATGATCCGCTTGCCCAGTACAGGTACGTCCGAAGCTGACGGGGTTGCTGCGTCATACAGAACCATGTCATAGTCGCCTACCGGCAGGTCTTTCGGTATCTTGATGGGAGTACCGTTGATGTACGTGTTGTCGGCTGTGTGCTGAACGTCAGTGTCGCCATAAGTCGGGGATGTCGCCAACGCCCCTGCGGCCACGTCCCATATCCTGCCTGTCCACGGCTCGATATAACGAGTGTACGGGTTTGTCAGCTTCCGATAAACGATGAGGTCATATATTTTCTGCATTGTAACTCCTGTTCTATGCCGGGCTTACGCTTGCTCCCGGAGCCATTGGTTTATACCTTATGTACCAGTCGATTATGCCTGTTTCAGCGTTATCGGCATTGGCATACTCAATCACGCCGGCAGGAACTATGAACTCATTTGCCGGGGCTATCTCAACCACGCCGAGGGTTGTCGCTACCATAGTGTCTGAGAAGTCGCCTGTAACCGTCAGTACCGTACCAGCCGCTTTGCCAGTGAGGTCCAGTTGCACGCAAAGGTCTGTGTTCGTCCCTGGCTCAGTCGGGTCAACCAAAACCTTAACCCGCGTCTGGGTCGAGCCAATATCCGTGGTGATGACTCCTATAAGCGCAACTGCTATGATCGGACCAGTCACAACGAACAAATCACCGCCCGAACCGCCTATCGCAGAGATAGTCTTCTTGACAGTCTTTTCTTCCATGCCGCCTGTGTATATGCTGTTTTCCATGTTAAGCTCCTGTTAAGGTTCATAAGTTACCAGTCCCGGACGCCTGTATCTGTGACTTTCGTGAGCCGTATCCGGTGTGGCTCTGTGCCTTGCATCCGAGTTGTCGCCGTTATAGCCAAAGAATTCCCGGCTGTTCATTGAGTTGTCGGTTCCTATCGAAGTTTCCAACGCTGTCATAAAGGCTGCCCACTTCTCGCCTCGCTTCTCGAACATCAGGTTCTCTGCTGCTGCCAGACAGCTTGCTTTTAAGGTCAGGCTATGAGCAGCACCGCCGTATGGGTGTGTAAGTGTTGTAGCGACCAGCATTTCAGGTAACAACCGCATCGCATAGCTGATCGTGATGACTGAATTCGGCAACGGGGAGAACATCACCTCAAACCGCTGGCCGACCGTGGTAGTCGATTGCGTCTTCGGCCTTATCGCGGCATAAAGTGGTGATGCACTCGTCCCGCTGTTCTGGGGATCTTGCTGTCGCATACTGCGAATCTGGCCTTCACTGATGCGGGTTATGTCCGGTTCAAAATTCGATGACTCGACAATCATCGGGCCTACCATACCTGCATAGTCGTCCGGCAGGTCATAGTTGCCGTTATGCTTTAAGATGAATGTCGCTACCGTCACGGTGTCTTCCGTCCATGCGTCTGCCAGTTCGATGAACTCGTCGTCTGTCCTTGTAGCAATAACATATTCGACTGAATCGACTACCAGCGAACCATGCGTCGCCGCCCAACTAGGCCATACGCCGGTAGTTAGCGTCACTGTAGTCCCTGTCTTGGTGATGGCGACTGTTCCGGTACTGTAGGGAGCAATCGTGTCCAGCGTCGTAACAGGCGTCAGGAACGACCACTTATGAGGAAGCCTGTCCTCTGTCTTCGGCGGGAAGTAAAACTGCGTCAGGCCGTCCTTCAATGCCATAGCAATCTCAGTCTCTTCATCAGTCGTCCATGCACTTGCGGTCAGGCCATAGCCTAAGTAGTGCGCTATAGCCAGCCTCAAGTCTGCGTATGTCGTCGCTAATGTTGATTCAGCCATGATTAGTCTCTTTTCATAACGTCATTTTCGTCGAACTCGATTATCTTGTCACCTACTTTGACGCTGTACGTTATCGTGTCACCTTCGATTTTAACACTGTCGATGACACCATCCTGAAAGTCATTGTCGTCCAAAGTCTGAACTGCTGTACCGGCCTTCAGGTGCGGCGGTGCGTCTTCGTCAAACTGGTCAATGACTTCATCGACCGGGCCTTCAGTCTGGACTTCTTCCACTTCTAAGTCTTCTACCGAGGAATTTGAAGAATCGACTGATTCTTTTTTTTTATCCGGCTCGTCCGGTGTAGCCGTATCGCCTGAGTCCAGTTCTTCTTCGGTGACGCCTGCTTCCGGCTCGACTACTGCGGTGTCTTCTTTGGTTTCCCATGTATCTTCGTCCAAGGTGTCCGGACTCCGCTTATCCGTTTGACGTATTTCTTCCCCTGCTGGATACTTCTCGCTGGGCCTATCCTCCGCCTCCACAAACAGCCCAGTCTCAAGGCAAAAGCCAGCGTCCATCGCAATACGCAACAGGTCTACCGGCCTGATAGGAGCGTCAACCTTGTCCAAATACTGCTTCATCAGAAAATATCGACGATACAACTGCTCCGGCAGTTCGTTCAACTTCATCATCGCACGTAACATACTCACGTGCATCGGTGCTATCTTTTGCTGCATTTCTGCTAATCTTTCTTCGGCTGTCATAATCTTCCCTTCGGTTTAGGTTAATATCTTTTGTGCATGTTCGTATATGTGGTCTGCAAAGTGAACAGAAGTCCACTTGCTCTCTACCAGCTTCCTGCCTGCGTCGGCTATTAACTGGTAATCGGCTATGTGGTTACGGAAATGGTGAATCCGGTCGTCAAAGTTATGCCTAGTCACGTGAAGACAGTTTTCGCCATCCACAAAGCCCAGAGCCTTGTATTCCTCGTGAGCTTGAACAAAGCAGACACAGCCTGCCAGCGGAATCTCCATGTACTTCGGAACAGGGTACTGGTCCATCAAAGCCAATGCCCCTGCGTACTTAGCAAGGTAAGCGGGGAAAGCATTGCCCCCCGGTGTGCCTTTGCCCTTCATCGCGTGAGGGACAAATGTGATGCCCGGCCTTTGGAAAGCCCACTGCCGGAAGTCGTAGCATTCTCTACCGCCGTCATTGATCGCCCCGTTAGCCAAGACTTCTGCTTTCCTGTCAACCAGCGGAGTCATCCTGCCTGTGTAATGATTTATGTCTGGCGCGATCGGGAACCATAACAGCTTCTCTGCATCGCCATTACTGAAGTACGGAGAGAAATACCTGTGATAACCGTCCCTGTACGGACAGATGATATGCTGTACGCCGCGATCCCTCGCCCGTGACAGCCTTTGCTCCGGGCCTAGCTTGTGAATCAATGCCGGGTTTGAGCCGTATCTCTGGCTGGACTCTATCTGGTGAGGGTCGTCGAAGTACGAGTATTTGACCGCACTGTGACCTTCAATCCCCTCAATCTCAATCTCATGCGATGAGTGAACGTCAAAGAACATCACTACATCACCTTCAATGTCCTTACTGCTGCAACTTTCCGTGACATGCTGTACTCCGGCAAATCGCCTGCACAACGCGTCAGCCATATTCCTGTACGTCGTAGAATAACTGTCAGGCCGCATCTTTGTATCCAGCGGATTGTAAATCAGGGATAGCTTCAAGCCTGATTCCTTCACTGCTCCGGGGATAACTGTAGCCGGAATGCACTTCTGGAAGTTATAGAAATTCTTGAAACCAAGCGGACTTTGCTTGAACGCCTTCTTCTCTGCCAACGTGAAGCCATGCTTCTCAATCGCTGCCTGAAGACGGTCTTCGTTCTCCCAGTGCTGTGCTGCGTACTTATCTTCACCTTCAAGGGTAATCATCAAGAATTTACCGCCTTCAACCAGTACCCGCTTTACCTCTCCAATCATCTTGTCAAGATTAAGGCTGTGGTCTACCGAGTTCGTGTAGACTGCATCAATCGAGGCGTCTGCGTATTGGAGGTTGTGGAAGTCACCGGTCACTACATACTTGTTGTCTTTGCCAGGATTCAGGTCGATGCCTGTCGCAAAGTGACCAAGTTCCAGGAAGGCTTTTACCTCACTGCCAGTCCTTGCACCCAGACAGAGAACCTTTGACTTTGGTTTCATGGTTCCCCGAACCAACGGCTTCAACACGGAGGGATATAGCTTGTCATACGACTTTAGCCAGTCGATACCATCGTCCAACTTGCTTTTCTGATGAGCAGTGTAATCGTCATAGCTTTTGTACTTCTTACCCCGCAAGCCTTCAGTCTTGTCCCATTTAGCCCGCTCTACCTTCTGTCGCGCTATAATAACGTCGAAGACTTTTTGAGCCGCTTTGCCTGCCTGCTCGAAGCCAAAGTGCTTCTCTGCCATCAATCTCGCGTCTATGCGAGGCTGATAATTACCTTTGGTTTCCTTCCAGCACCTTGCGATCTCAGCAACAAACTCCCTTTGGTTGCGTGAGTCTGCCGTGTACGGGGTGTACTTGCAACCTGTACCAGCCACTATCGGCAATCCGCAGGCCAATGCCTCCCTGACTACCCTTGTCGCTATGCAGTGCGGAGTCACAAGGAAGTCGCCTGCCCGGAAAACGTCGCCTATGTTTGTTATCAGCGGGCAAATGTCCCCAATGCCAGCAGTCTTCTTGATGGCCTCTGTCAGCTTTCTGGTCGTGTCCTTTTTGTTTTTCGGAATTCCATAGAGGTGGATCTTCGCGTCTGGACAATACTGAGTCCTGAACCTCGCAGCGGCATACAGCACATTATATGGCGTAACGTCCTCACGCCATATATCAGCTATGATGATATTCGGACTGCCCTTTTCCTTCTTGAAACTGTAATTCACTCCCTTGGGCGTGTAATGTTTCAGGTCAACCATCGCAGGCACATAAAACAGCTTATCTTTCGGGAGTAACCGTGAATGGTTGTAGAGGTACTCCGGCCAAAAACTGATGAAGCCCCAGTACCGCTTGTCTGTACCGTGGGCTATCGACGAATCTATCGTCGGCATCTTCTTGTGGAAGTCCAGCAGAAAAGAGCTTTCCGGCCTGCCGTGTAAACACAAAATGATGGGAGTCCCGGAATCCCTCAGTTTCTTTGGTACTGCTGAATGACATACAAAGAGGTCTGCCTTCTCAGCCCACCCGGTTCCTACTGTTTTCAGCCATCCGTCCTCAAGCCCTTCTGAACATATAAACCTGCCTTTTTCGAGGTGGACATCCACCATCTCCGCGTCAATGCCTACACTTCTTTCAGCGGCGATCATGTCCCTTGCTGTCGCGTACAATCCGCATCGGTTCGGACTGAACGTAGCAAAATGTGCTATCTTTAAAGCCATCGTCTTCCTTTCGGTTTGGGGTTATAAAAAGCAGGGCCATCGCTGGCCCTGCTGTACTTATTGAAACTTACTGCTAGATGATCTTGTTAGAGAAAATCGCAATCATATCAGAAATCGAAACCTTGATGTCCGAGAAACTCGTCCATGCGTCTGACGCGTACAGTATAGCCCAGTCAGATACAACAGTCTTAAATTGACTGGCCGTTGCCCAAGCCCTGTCACTAATCACTGTTTCCTGACTCTCAAGGTCTTGACTTGTACCGAAAGCCGCATTAGAAACAGCAAACAACCTGTCACTCATCACTTTTTCGTCACTAACGATGTCAGTGCTGAGTGTCCCTACAAGCGTGCTTACTCTTGTCGTTTCAATGCTTACAAGTGAAAGCCGGTCGCTCAGAACTGTTTCGTCACTTATGATGTCACCGCTAAGTGTATTGACAAGAGTGCTGACTAACAACAGGTCACTTGTGCCTACGATGATGTCGGACTTGAGAACAACGATGTCACTGATGATGTCCACCTGTTCGTCTGATACAGCCACGATTTCATAACCGGCATCGCTTACCGCTGTCAAGTTGATACTTACCAAAGACAACCTGTCACTGAGGACTGTCTCGTCGCTATTGATGCTCACTTTATTTGAATAGATTTTATCAGACAACGTAAACAACTCGTCAGACCAAAGCGTTTCGTAACTAGCCATCCTGTCGCTGATCGTCTGCTGCTCGGCTGATACAGCCGTCAAGTTAGTGCTGATTAAAGCTGCTTCTGCACTTACAAGTGTCAAGTCGCTGATAGCATCAGACCATATCGTCTCATAGCTTGCCATTCGATCACTAATCGTCTGCTGTTCATCTGATACAGCCGTCAAGTTGATACTGACAAGCGACAGACGATCACTCAAGACTACCTCGTTGCTGTGGATAGCGTCTGACAAGACTGTTTCATCGCTGAGGATCTGTAAGCTGAGAGCATAAGCCAAGTCACTAACCACAAACAAATTGTCACTCAGAGTTTCCTCGACTGTGGTAGCTGTCTATGTCACAAACGCACTTGATGTATTCGTTCCGTTGTTGACGTACAAAAGGTCTTGCGCGTCAGCACCGTCTGTATGGCTGAACAAACAGCCTTTTCCGTAGCCAGTATCTCCGTCTGTGGGAACCGCAGTCCCCCATGCAAACATGAAGTTCTCGCTTACGCCTGATCCAGTATTAAACATCCGCCCATCAGTACCAAAGATGGCTTCAGGGCTTTTCAGTTTTTCTGGAATATTATGTGGAGGCATTTAAAGCTCCTTTCTGGCTCGGACGATGCAAGCCCCGCCCCGAAGGGCAGAGCCTACACCAAATCCAAACCGATTTCTTTAACCCATCGCCACGGTTGAAGCAGAACGAGCTATAAGTTGCCATTGTCCCTGAGTCGGCCCAAACTCATGCCATTCGAGGACCGCATACTCGCCTGCTGTGTTCATTTCGAGCGTAGCCAAGGTTGTTGAACCGTCCTGCTGTAAAGCAGTACCGGCAATGTCCCATAACATTTCACCAGTAGTCAGTGTTCCAAGCATATACATAGCTTTACGCTGTCCGTCCTGCGTACCAACAACAGTATCCGACTGGTCATCAGAGCCTATTGTCAGCCCGCCAAGTACAATCGAAGTGCCTGTAGTACCGGAGATGTAAGTCGTCGAGTTGCCTGAATACGGAATGTAAATGTCGCACAATCCAGATTCAGGGCCGTCACACAGATAAGCCAGTGCCAGGAAGTTCTTCTTGACAATGTTAATCGTACATGCTCCGTCACCGACATCGCCTGTTACGGTAAACGTGGTTGCTCCGGTCGCCTGAACTATCGGATAGACACCCGAAGGCACTCTTTCCGTAGTCGAGTCGCCTGCTGTTGCTCCGCCCCAGACCGTCACTTCCCAGTCACTTGCGTCCACGGCAGCACTCTCGTAACCCATAAAGGTTCCGGGTGTGCCGGTGGTAACGGTGAAGGTCGTTAAGTCTGTACCGGCAGCGTACACTGAAACGCTCACGCCTGTAATCTCCTGCAACGGCATATCGCCTTCGTCAGCGACAGCAAGCGTCTCAAGAGGAATTGCAGAACCGCGACCCAGCATACCGCCATGACCAAACAAGCCGTCGATACTCGAACTGTTGTCAGCAGACCCGATACCGATGGTACAGGTCACAAGTGCGTTGTTGATCGAACTTGCGACCCGCTGTGCGATCTTAGCACAACCGCCCGGTGCAGAAAGCTGAATAGGCCTGACCTTGCCGAGAGGGTTGGCAGGATGATGGTTGCGGACAACGCCCGCAAACGCCTGTCTGTTAGATGCCGAGGGGACTTCAATCGTCCTCAAAGCACGACCGCCAAACGGGTCTGTTACCGCCTGCTTAGTCGTAGAAGTAAAATAGTCAAGGTCATAACACATGCCCTGACCCTTAACTAACGCCGCAGTACCGCGATACACAACGTCTATCACGATTTCTTCCATGCGGTGTTCGTATAGTGTTAAATTTCTAGTACTCACTGTAAACTCCAATCTCAGGGTTTCCCCTGTTTTATTTCCGGGTTACAATCCCGGAGTCTTCTATTTGTATGCAACCCAGTTGTTTCTCCTGTTGATACACATCGTTTGATGTCTGTGGTATAAGTCAGCGGTGAAGACTCGTCTCTGCGTCGGGTGTTTAGCGAATTCATCCAGTGCCATGTTGTCGCCCTTCTTCGTCAGCGCGTGCCATGTACTCATGTCAAGCCCGTAGAGAGGGTCAGTGCTGTCGTCGTCAAGATGTCTTGCATGGATGATCGGATTCTTCTTGAACGTGATGTCGCCATCGCCGGTTCGCATCAGACCCATAGGCCCGTTCTGGCCGGCTGTAAATGTCGCCATGTCCCTGCCAAGGTTCTCATTTTGTCCCTTGCCGATTTGCTCCAACGCCGCACATACATCCTCGTTGGTCAGGATAAGCCGCTGGTTAGGCTTTGCGTCGCCCGTAGCTCCATTGTCTGTCCGGGGTGACTTCCAGTTCGTTGCCCTGTGTCCCGTCCTCAGTTTCGTAATGAGGTCGGCATCAGTAACGGCTGTGTACCGGACTGAGTAGTTCTTGAAGTTCGGTACATCCGTCAGGTTGATATTACCAATTCGGGTAAAGCCTGCCGGATAACCACCGGTGAAACCAGTCGTCGAATTCTTGACGATCCAATACTTCAAGCCCCAGGGAGTCAGTTCGTCTTCGGCGTCTGGTACGCCAAAGTAGTCACGCTCGAAAGTCTTCGCAACACGAAGGTACATAGCGCGTCTGCGGGGAATGATTACCTTGATGAGTCGTTCTTCGCCCCTGTTGTCCAGCAACTCCCCTTTTGTATAGGAAAGATTGTCGTGCAACAGACAGAAGTTGACCTTCATCTTCTTCAGGAGGTTAATGATCGTGCCTGTGCTTTCGGTGAACTCGTCAACCCACTCGGAGTATCCACCGTCTTCTGTCATAAGAATCTGTTCGACTCCAAGACCGCCAGTAAGGATCTTCAGCCCGCCCTTCTGCGTAAGCAGATATGGCTGGACAATGAATTCCTGTAAGTCCTGGGATATGTCAACGAAACTACCTTTTTCAATCGTATCACGGGTAGATTCGATCATGTCCAATATATCTTTTGTGTGTACGGCCATGATGCCGTCCTTTCTGGTGATTAGTCAAAGCTACTAAGCGTCTAGCTTCTTATCAAAAGCCTTCATCTCTTCAACAGCTTTTTCATGCACCGATTTTGCCGTTTTCTTCGACTTCGCCCGCGAGATAGTCTGGCCTTTTCTTTCTGCCAGCTTCTCAACGGTGTCCGCGTCAGTCTTCGGCTTATTAAGTTCCTTGTTGAATAATTTAGTCACAGCACTTTGAAAGAGTCTGTTGCGGGAAGGGATGGGCTTGTCCAGATTAGCATAAGCCTTCTTTACCAGATTCATCCGGGTAATAATCTTCATCCGGTTGTCATACTGGTCGGATTCGATACCAAGGTCTTCGAGGTCGCCTTCGCCAAGAGTCTCGGTGAAGTCATCACCTAAACGCTCAACTCTGCCGTCGAACCAGTCAACTGTACGCTGTGTATTCGCGTTAATCAGTTGACCACTAAGGTTTTCGTTCCGTGTCTTCAGAGCCTTGATGGTGTCCTGTTGATCTTGTCCCTGTTTGTTCAGGGAATCAACAAGTTCCTTGTCCCAGCCCTCTGCGCCATCTTTGCCTTCCGTAGAAAGTCCGCAGTCAAACGGCTTTTCTTCGTCGTCTGACTTCTTCTTACTTTCAGCGGCTTCGGCCTTCAAATCGGCTATGATCTTCTCAGCCTTAATGAGGTCCGGGGACTTCTGCCCATCAGTGACTTTCGTTTTACCGATATACTCCACTTCTGCTTCAATCTCTTTTTCTTCTGCTGTTAATTCGACTGCTGCTTCCTCGGCGGGAGTTTCTTCCTTCGCAGTTTTTTCTTCGCCGTCTTCTTTTTTCCCAACTTTTTCTTCACCTTCAACAGCGGGATCTTCTTCTTCGCCGTCTACGATTTTGTCGAATTCGTCCATCTTATCGAGGACTTCCTTGGGAAATCCTTCTTCTTCCTTTTCGCCTGCTTCAATAGCGGCGTCAAGGGCTTCTTTGTCAACTGTCTTTTCTTCTTCAGTTTTGTTTTCGTCTGCCATGTGCTTCCTTTCGGTTTGGGGGTCGGTCGGTTAGTTAGCCATTTCCCATTCAAGGGAAAGCATTTCAATCATTGTTGGGATCCACGGAACCATTCCGAATCTACTGGTAACATAAAAGTACGGAGCCGTCATCTTTGAATTCTCGTCGGGCTTCTGAATGGCTATGTAGACATCTGGCAACCATTTCGGTAGCCTTACTCTGCCGTCATTACGTCTCATCCATTCTATCGCTTCGCCAAATGTTAGTGTTTCGTCCATTTTTTTCCTTTCGATTTGGGGTTGATTATACTTTTTTCCGTGTCTTCCCCAGCTCTACGCCGTAGAAGACTTCTCTTTTGTTACTGGCAAGCTCAAATGCGTCAAGGCAGGCCATCATGTACTCGGCTAGTATGAAATCAGGGGTGTCTGAATCAGCCTCTCTGTTTTCGCTGTTGATTAGGTTGCGTAATTTGGTTTCTAATTCTGTCTTTTCCATTTTTTTCCTTTCGATTTGGATTTTCGGTTTACTTATACTATTTCGTTAATAGCCTTTTTCCTTTTCTTCAGTTCTGCTGTAACCAGCTTCAGGAGTGGCTTGTCCTTTTTGATTTGCTCGGCTTCGATCATCACGTTGGCTTTGCCTTCAATTTCCCAGTCTTCGTATTTCTGTTTTTTCTTTGCCATTCGAGTTACTCCTATAGGGCTTGGAATTGCCATTATCTGCATCTCGCCGGCA
>SDBT01008435.1_pt1 | contig 16839 bp, 18 predicted proteins | sample 2277101 | NCBI WGS metagenome assembly SDBT01 (sample SAMN10404973, study PRJNA504765) | marine sediment metagenome | isolation source: marine sediment core GS10_PC15, 103 cmbsf | place: Arctic Ocean: Southern Knipovich Ridge | collected 2010
CTTTACTACCTCGATATCGGGATAAAGTTCTGGGATATGCGAAAGTATTTTCTCTGTATATTCCTTTACTCCTTTTGCAAAGATTTTTCTCCGATATCTCGGTATCCAGACGAGGTGGTATTCAGTTTTGTAGATAGCATATGCACTTTTTCTAAATCTCATACTTTATTATACCAAATACCATCTCGTCTGGATAGCCACTACATCACCAGACAGGAATCTGATGTTTTATGTGGCTCAATAAAACACATTTATGCCCATAAAAGTGACACTCCCCCAGCAGGAGCTGGGGGCTTCTTTTAACTACAAACGAAAAACGAGCTTGAGCCCTTCGGGCTGCCGCTACATCTCCAGACAGGAGTCTGGAGTTTTATGCGGCTTAATAAAAGTAAATAAATCAATTTTCCTACTAAGCTCATATTTATTATTAATTTTCTGATTTATATAATAGTTTTCTATTTTGCATCTCTTTTATTGACTGTTCTAAAATATCATTTTCTATATTTTGTGATTCTACCCACTTTACAAAATATTTTAAACCTTTTTCTATATTATATTTCGGGTAATAACCTAAAATACCTTGAGATTCTGAAATATCTGCATAGTTGTGCCTAATATCTCCAAGTCTAAATAAATTGGAAATTTCTATTTTTGTATTTTTCCTAAAATATTTTTTTAAAATTGAAGCTATATCATATATACTACAATTTTTACCCGTGCCTATATTAATAATTTTATAATTAGCATCTTTATTTATAATTGCTATTGTTGTTGCCATTATAACATCCTCAATATATACAAAATCCCTACTTTCTTTACCATCTTCAAAAATAATTATATCTTTACCGTTTTTTATTCTTGTGGAAAAAATTGATAAAATTCCTGTATATGGATTTTTTAATGATTGACCTGGGCCATATACGTTTTGATATCTTAGAATAGTAAAAGGCATATTTATATTTTTACATACATTAATTATTATTTGTTCCTGAAAAAATTTAGTAATACCATAAACAGATGATGGATGAATCTTTGATTTTTCTTCAGTTGCCATTAATTTTACGTTTCCACCACATGAAGGACAAATTGGTTCATATCTTTTAGCAAGTAAATCTTCTAATCTTCTAGGATTAGGAAAAATGATGCCACATTTTTTACAACTATATTTTCCTTCTCCATAAATAGCTCTTGATGAAGCTAAAATTATTTTTTCTATTGAATGATTTTCATTAACTAAAATATCTAACATATTAGCAGTCCCACAGATATTTACTTCAGCATATTTATTTATCTCATACATTGATTGACCTGTCCCGGTTTCTGCAGCAAGATGAACTATTATATCTTGCCCCTGCATAGCCTTTCGCCAATCATCTTTATCTCTCACGTCTCCTTTAATAAATGTAACTTTTCCTTTTAAATCTAAAGGTAATTCTGCATTTTCTCCATGTATTTGTTTTGATAAATTATCCAATACAGTAACACTATACCCTTTTTTTAATAATTTTAAGGAGAGATTTGAGCCAATAAAACCAGCTCCGCCTGTAATTAATATATTATTCATAAAAAATTTTCCTTTTTAACTGCAATAATTTCTATACAATCACCTATCTTAAATTTATTCAATATTCTAGCTATCTGCTGAAAAAATATTATTAAAAAAATATTATTTACTATTATCCCTTCATTGCTTTTCTTTTTATTTCTCCTATTCAACCAAATCTGTAAGCTACCAAGTAATCCTAGAAGACTACCAACATATCTAATGCTAATAACTTTAAAACCACTTTTTTCTAATAATAATGTTAAATTATTTATATTATAACTATAAGGATGAAATGGTATACCTAAGTAATACCAATACTTCTTAAAAAAAGAAAAAGCAAAACTTTTTGTATTTGGTACACCTATAAAAATTTTACCGTCTTTCTTCAAAATCCTATACATCTCTAAGAGAACAACTTCAGGATTTATTAAATGTTCGAATGAATGATTACTTCGAATATAATCAAAAAAAATGGATGGATATTTCGCATCAGTAATTGATCCATTGAAAATATTAAGACCTAAAGTATTTCCATATTCTGATGCACCTTTATCAATTTCAACTCCATAGGTTTTCCACCCCATTTTTTTATACTCATACAATTTACTACCGCTTCCACATCCAAAATCTAATACCTTCTTAGTGAACGGTTCATGAAATTTAGGATCACTAGTAGTATATGCTCCGAATAATATTTTCTTTATTATTTTTAGAAATTTTTTAGCAAACGAATCTTTTTTATTTTTATAAGAAAATTTGCTATACGCATAATAAGTATTAGGATTATACATTGAATGCAATTCATTTTCAGAAATAATGGGATTAAGAAAAAACAAAAAACAATCTTTACATTTAAAAACATTATAATACTTATCTATATAACCATAATGTCGATCATAAGTACTAATAAAATATTGCATATTAAAACTTCCACAAATAGGACATTTAATAATAAGTTTCTTCATACATACTCCAATATTATATTATATAAAATAATATTTATTCAGCAATATATTTATCCCCTGTTTTTTTTCAAAATTATATTTTTTGACAATCCTTGCCGGTGAGCCAACAATTACACAAAAATCTGGAAATTTTCCACTTACAACTGAATTTGCTCCTATAGTACAATGCTTACCTATCCTTGTACCAGGCAAAATAACCGAATTATTATATATTTTACAGTCATCCCCAATTTCCATTTCTTTAACTTTAATATTTTGTCTTTCAATGGGAATATTAATATCTTCATATGGATGATGAATATCTGTAATAGTTATATTAGATGCTATTGCCGTATCTTTACCAATATATATTCTTTTTGCGCAAGTAAGATATAAACTTTGTTGCACACTTACATTATCGTCAAATATAATTTGCGGTGAAAATAATTTATTATTATATCTGCTGACCCCTGAATCCTACAATTATAAAATATACTTACATCATTTCCAATTGAAATATATTTTGGTGTTATCATAAGGGGTTTTTGTATCTTTGATCTTTTCCCTAAAAATAATAATGATTTGCCATAAATTATTTTGGTTTTCCATATACTGAATACATTATTAAGAAAATAGATTTTCTCGTACCATTTTAATTTATTAAATTTTGATATTTTTGTTAATAGTTTTTTCATTTATAATACTCATCTTTTTTAATAATTAAAATATATTTAATATAGTGATTGATATTTTGTTTTTTAAATTTATACATCTCTCTATCTTTATCTCGCCTCATAATTCTGCTCTATCCACTTCCTATACTCTCCGCTTCTTACTCTATCAATCCAATCTTGATGATTCATGTACCATTTGATTGTAGCATCCAGCCCTTCTTCGAAATCAAACTGTCTCTCCCAACCCAATTCATTTCTTATTTTATCACAGTTTATAGCATATCTTCTGTCATGGCCGGGTCTATCCTTAACAAAAGTGATTAACTTCTTATAATAATTTTTATTCTTTTCCTTTATCTTGGCTATCTTCTCACAAAGAAAATTCACCAGTCTTATATTTTCCCACTCATTCTCTCCCCCAATATTGTAAGTCTCTCCGGCCTTTTCTTTATTTAATATCCCCCAGATTGCAGAGCAATGGTCTTCTACATGCAACCAATCCCTCACATTTTTCCCATCACCGTATACCGGCAAATTCTTCTCTTCTAAAATATTTAATATCATCAGGGGAATTAATTTTTCTGGAAACTGATAAGGCCCATAATTATTTGAACAATTGGAAACGGTTACTGGTAAGTCATAAGTTTTATGATAAGCTCTTACTAAATGGTCTGAAGAAGCCTTGGAGGCAGAATAAGGACTATTGGGTTTGTAGGCAGTAGTCTCATAAAAATAATCACCCTCTTCAATAGAACCATAAACCTCATCAGTACTAATATGATGAAAAAGTACATCTTCTCTGCCTTTCCAATTTTCTCTAACCACCTCTAAGAGAGTAAATGTTCCCATTATATTGCTTTGCACAAAATCCTTAGGCCCAAAGATTGACCTATCCACGTGAGATTCAGCAGCAAAATTAACTACTGTATCAATATCATATGTCTCAAATATCTTTTTAATCTCAGCAAAATCACAAATATCTGCCTTCCCAAAAAAATATCTCTCTCCACCATATTTGTTATCAATCTCTACTAAATTCTCCAAATTACCGGCATAGGTCAGCTTATCTACATTGATAATTTTCCCATCAAATTTAGTTTCCTTAAAGATATAATGAATAAAATTTGAGCCAATAAATCCTGCTCCCCCGGTTACTAAAATATTTTCTAATCTTTTTTTCATCATAAATAACCCTCTTTGCTTATTGTCATTCCTGCGAAGGCAGGAATCCATCTTAATATTACTAATTTTTAAATAATTGCTTTTTTGTAATTTATTATCCTGCCTTTAGATTTCAGAATTTGAGAATACTTCTTTTATTTTTTTTGAGATTGCTTCACTTTATTTGCAATAACAAAAAGCTTAAAAAATCTGTTAGTGCATCTTCCCAATTCCTAATCTCTAAATTTAATTCCCTCTTTATTTTTTCTTTGCTTAATAATGACCATCTTGGTCTTTGAGCAGGAGTAGGATATTCTTTCGTTTCTACATCAATTATCTTTAAAATAACCTCAGCTAAATCGATGGTATAAGTTGGAGACCCCCACTGGTCAGAGACCACTTTTATCTCTTCTTTTTCCTTAAATAATTTTAACATAGTAAAGATCTTTGTCATCAAGAAATAGTTAGTGTAAACTTTAGTGGGGTATCGCCTGTTGTGCGTTCCCTCTGGATGTTATATGATAAACAGCACCAGGAAATTCTATTCTCATTAGCCTTCATCATCGATACGTGCTCAATTTTTGATTTGCAGGTTCTCATGAAGAATCCGCTTCACCCTAAGCCCCCAGGTATCCCAATTCAATTTTTCATCGTACATTTTTCTTGAACTTTGCACGAGGGAGTAGTATTTTTCATCATTTGAGAAAATTTCTGCGATTATTTTTGCATACTCCTCTCCGCGAGCCTTATACGGGAGCAAAAAACCGTTTTTGCCATCTATGACAACGCTTGATACTCCACCTGTATCGGTCGTGATGGAGGGCAGTCCGAACGCACTTGCTTCACAAAAAACAAACCCCATGCATTCTGCACGGGTTGGTAAAAGCAGAAAATCGGAATTGAAAAGTATATCGTAAAATCTCCGCTGCTGTTCTGGTATATTTTTATTTAAAAAAGGTATCACCTTCATCTTCTCATGTCTGACTTCACGGGGAGGTGCACATCCGAGTATCGTAAGCTCAGTATCGATACCCATTTTGTTAAGATACAAAAACGCATCGATGGCAATGTCTCCTCCTTTCCGTTTCCAGTCGACCCCGATGAAAAGGAGGCGGCAACGATTCGTTTTTTTTTTGCTCAAAACGGTTTCAAAGCTGGGAGAGACATCTATGTTTGCGCCCAGTGGTATCACATGCACGGCTGATGGGTCAGTCCGGCAGTCTTGTATGACAGACCTTGAAGCCCATTCCGAAGTACATAATACAATAGCTGACTTGCGTATAGCCTTACCTTCCACATCGTATCCCTGTTTGATTGACATTTTGGTAAGATTTGAGAAACCGGAATAGTAATCAAGCACGTTCGCAAAAATGGTATCAGCTAAGTAAACTATAGGAAGAGATGTTTCCAAAAAAGCAATCTCGGAGGATGCTAATGGGGCAAAAACCAGATCGTATTCCCCTTGTTTCAATTTTTTTGAAAAGAATTTCCCCAACGCTTTGGATAATCTATAACTATGACTGTAATCGTAGCGTTTGCCAAGCAGCTTTCTGATAAAGAAAGAAGTGATGCGGCCCACCATTTTTCCATAGGTGAACCAGGCTGAATCGGCCGGTCCCAGATAGTGCACTTGGCCACAATGCCGTTCAAGTGCTTTGCCCATATAATAAAGGCCACCCGACCAGGAACGTCTGTCCCTGGCGTCAGCAGAGGTGATAAAAGCAATTTGCAATGGCATCCCTTCTTCCTGTCTTATTTCTCTTGATCTTTTGATATATTGCAACTTTTCCATGATTGTTCTCCCCTTAAATTTAGTTTTACTAAAAATAAAATGGATAAAATTTGAGCCAGTAAAACCAGCTCCCCCGGTCACTAAAATATTTTCTTATCTTCTTTTCATTTCTCCACCCTACTTTCTAAGCCTTCTTCTTTTCTCTTTAAAGATACTAAAAAATCCTCCAGCGCCTCATCCCAATCTCTAATCTTTAGACCAAATTCCTTCTTTATCTTCTCTTTAGATAAAACTGAGTATCTTGGCCTTTTGGCTGCCGTAGAATACTCCTCAGTCTTAATAGGTTGTACCTCTACTTTTTTATTTTCCTCAATTAATTCTAATCTTTTACCTTTTTTATAAATGTCCCGGGCAAATTCATACCAGCTGGTCATACCTTTATTAGTAAAATGATATATCCCATAACTAACAGAATTATCTTCTACTATCTTTAAAATAGCTACAGCTAAATCCACAGTATAAGTCGGAGAACCCCACTGGTCTTCTACCACCTTTACCAAATCTCTTTCTTTAAATAATCTTAACAGAGTATATACAAAATTGTTCCCTTGTAATCCATAAAGCCAGGCTGTGCGGATAATAAAATATTTCTCTAATATCTTTTTTATTTCCTCTTCTCCGGCTAATTTACTCTTACCATAAATATTTATAGGATTAATTTTATCATCTTCGCTATAGACAGCAGTCTTCTCTTGTCGGCCATCAAAGACATAGTCAGTAGAGATATGAATTAATCTAATCTGTCTATTTGCAGAAAATAAGGAAATATTCCTCACCCCATCTTTGTTTATCCTTAAGGCCTCGTCTATTTCTTCTTCTGCCTTATCTACCTTAGTATATCCTGAACAATTGATTATCCATTTAATCTTATTATCTTTTCCAAATTTCTCCAGTGCTTTATAATCACCAATATCGACTTCCTTATCACTGGCCCAATAAGCAAGCCCTCGCTTTTTTAACAATTTTTCTACATCGCTACCCAACATCCCTTTATTTCCAATAAGCCAGATCATAGATTATTTATCCTCTTTAATAAAATCTAAATAAAATTCATCCTCTTTATCTTCGTGTCTTATTTCATCAACCTCTTCTTTTTTATCCCAACCTCGATATAATTTATCAGGATAATTTAAGACCATTCCATCTACCTCCAGGGACATATTTTTATAACCATGAACTACCCCGGGAGGAACAACCACCCTTATAGGATTATCTTTCCCCCCAATTACCTCCAGGCAATTTCCATAATTATCACTTTCTTTTCGATTGTCCCAAAGTTTAACCCTAAAATTACCCGGGCCGATAAAACAAAATATATCAGTCTGTTCCTTGTGTTCATGAGGGCCTCGGGTTATCCCAGGTTTAGTATAAGAGATGTAACTCATCATCGGTCTTATTTCCTTAGGCAAATTATCTATTCTAAAGGTCTCTGCTAAAAATCCTCTCTCATCATAAAATTTATTTAATTTTTCAATTATTACCCCTTTAATTTCCCCTTCTTTAAAATCCATTATCATTCCTACCTCTATTTTTATGTTCTTTTAAGATTATCTTCAAATATTTTTTATATTCATTCTCTGGTGATTGGTCAATTACTCTCTCAAATTGATTCTTATCAATATAACCCATTCTAAAAGCCACCTCTTCTATACAACCAATTTTTAACCCCTGCCTTCTCTCCATAGTAGCAATATAATTGGAGGCATCAAGCAGACTGTCCGGAGTGCCGGTATCCAACCAGGCGTAACCCCGTCCTAAAAGCTCTACTTTCAAATTTCCTTGCCTCAGATAAGCTAAATTTACATCAGTTATCTCTAATTCCCCTCTCGCCGAAGGCTTCAGATTTTTAGCAATATTTATTACCCCGTTATCATAAAAATAAAGACCAGGAACGGCATAATTTGATTTAGGATATTTTGGTTTTTCCTCTATGCCAATTACTTCATTAGCTCCATTAAATTCCACTATTCCGTATCTTTGCGGGTCAGAGACCCAATAACCAAAGATATAAGCTCCACTTTTAAGAGTAGCCATCTTTTGTAAGGTCGTAGATAGGCTATGTCCATAGAATATATTATCTCCTAATATCAAACATACCGAATCTTTTCCGATAAACTCTTCTCCGATCATAAAGGCCTGGGCAATTCCCTCCGGTCTGGGTTGTTCTTTATAGTAAATATTAAGCCCAATCTCTTGCCCATCTCCAAATGATTCTATAAATTTCGGTAAATCCTGGGGAGTGGAGATAATTAAAATATCCTTAATCCCCGCCAGCATCAAAGTAGATAAGGGATAATATATCATCGGTTTATCATAAATTGGAATTAATTGCTTGCTTACTGCTTTGGTTAAGGGATTAAGTCTGGTCCCCGCCCCACCGGCTAAAATTATACCTTTCATTGGTTATTCTTTACACTCCTTTTATCATTATTTAGACTATTTATAAATTTTAATATTCGAGGAATTGCTGGAGGAAGCATAATTTCGGAATTAACAATATTGTTTTGTTTTTCTACTATTTTATTATAAAAATCATCATTATTAAGTAATTTTATAATTAATGCATCTGCATTTTCCCCCCCTAAAGCATGTAAAGAAAAATCACGGTAATCACCAAATTTTACCGAATCTTCTTTTTTTGATAGATATTCAATAATTGGTCTTTTTAATAACATCGCCTCTATTGCTAAAGTAGTATCGTAAACCAAAACAATGGTGGATTTAGAAATATCTTCAAGTGGATCTTCAATATTTGAGATATCAACCTTTACCCCATAACATAGATATAGTTTTTTTAATTTTTGTACAAATTTCTCGCGACCTTTCTTTGTAACAGCCGGATGAAATCTAAGAGAAACTGTATAATTTTCCTTAGAAGATAATAACTTTTTTATAAAATTAAACATCATTTTATCATTCTTGTTAAAAAACATTGTGTCCCGAATACCCAAAAGCACTCTTTTGTTTCCATTATTCTTTAACTTGCCTTCTATTCTATCTATATATAAATCATATTTTGCCGTTCCCAGAATTTTTATTTTTTTTGAATCCATACCTGAAGATCTCAATATTTCAGCTTGATTAGTTCCAAAGACAATCATCCAGTCAGAAATTAAATATTTAAATATATTGTTCTGCTTGCTCTTCGATATACTTACCATTCCATGTTGTAATGTAATAGTCGGAATTTTACCCAAAAAATAAGTTGCAAAAACCGAATCAAAAGCATGAACATCTTGAAGGGTAATAAGTGTTTGAGGTAAACCATTTTCATTTGTTAATATATCTAGCAAATCAATCAAAGAAGCTGCTTTGGAAAGGAAAACCAATGAAAATATATCTAACAATAATAATGTTTTTTTTCCTAAAGAATTTAAAGGTATGCCTATTTCTAAATCATTTTTTCTTCTCCAAGGATTAGAAATATCTAACAAAATTACCGGTATTTCTATTTTATTAAAATAGTCATATACATCATCCTCTACGGTAATAACCAAGGAATGATCATCTCTTTTTACCAAAGTTGCAATATGCAAAAAATCTCTTGGATCATTAGGAGAAAAATTAATCGCATACAAATTTTTATTACTTAAATCATTTATTGAATCACAATTTCCCTTTAAAATCATATTATGTTTAGACATTTTATTTGTTAATAAATTTAATTTTAGTTCCCATTTTATAGAAGATAAAAATCTTCTCAGATTAAAATGCAGATTAAAATGGTCTCCATTCTGCATAAGTGGCTCATATTGCAAATATTTATAAACGATAATTGCATTTTTTATTTCATAATTTTTATATTTAATGCTAACGGAATCTAACCAATCCCAGAAATCATTACATAAATCATCTTGCATTTTATTCATAATCGCTCCTAATAAATTTAATTTTTTCTGAACAAAAATATAAAAAATTATTTTCTATATTCACTCTTTTATTTCTCACTTTCAGCTATATTATTTCTTAATTCAGAAAGGATTGCTTTAAAATATCCATAGTAAGCATTTTTGCATAAAAAATATTTTCTAATTTTCATTCGTATCCTCTTAAATTTATCTATCTTTTCTTAAATGTAATTTTAAATTACGTCGCAACGGTATTTTTTTTCCTCACAAGTAATTTTTCAAATAAACAATATCGCTCAATCTTATCTTACTCAATTTTGATATAAAAATAATATATAAACATGCGACTAAAAGTTTTAATAGAATAAATTGCAAATTTATATCATAATTAAAAAATTACTTATCAATACAAGTAAAAAATATGGATGAAATTTAACTTTAATATTGAATGCTAAAATTATTTTTGGAAATAATACTAATTCTACCCCTAACATTATAAAATTTATTATGGTAATAAATAAAAAAACATTTCCAATTAATTTCTTTCTATCTTCTTCTCTTTCGTAATCAAAAGCATGCCTTAATAGATATGTATTTAATGATAAATTGTAAATGCAAACAAAAAAATAGTTATGGAATTAGTGTAATTTATAAATCCATATTCAGTTGGTGATAAATATCTCGTAAATATAGGTGATAAAAAAAACCTATAACGCTTGGTATCATTGCTCCTATTGTGTAAAAAGAAACGTTTCTTATAATATTTTTTCCCAATCTCCACCTAATTTAAACAAATATATTATTTTACTACATGTTTTTCTTCAATCATCATCGAAAATAAATTTTCGTTTCGTAAATATAACTAATTATTATGCAAGTTATACAAATCTAATCTCTTTTAAAGAGATAATTTATAGTATAGTCTTTGTTAATAAAAAATGTTATTTCGCTAATTATATTTATGTTGTTTGCATCTATAAATAAATATAAATTCTATTTATTACTTATTAATTTCCACTTTAATGGTGTGCCTTTTTTGATGTTTTGAGTAGCTCGTTTACCCAATATTTCCTTTAAATATTTCGGCGGTAAGCCATAGCCGGGTCTTATGGAACGGATATTTTCTTCGGTAAAGACTTCCCCAGCTTTTATATCTTTTACTACAATTAAAGAACGGGAAAACTCACGGCTCTTTTTCATCTTTTCAGTTAAATCATAGGAAACTTCGCCTAAAGCCTTTTCTGCTTCTCTTACTGATTTTACCATTGCTTTGAACTCATCCGGTTCTAATGAAAAAGCGGCATCTGGTCCGCCTAATTTCCTATCTAAAGTTAAATGTTTTTCTATTATACAAGCCCCCAGTGCAACAGAAGCAATGGGAACAGATATGCCTAAAGTATGGTCAGATAAACCTACTACAGTTTTAAAGGTATCAGCTAAATTAGGAATAGTCCGTAAATTTACATCTTCTAAGGGTGTAGGATATGCACTTACACATTTAAGCAAAGCTATTTGTTCGTTCCCCATTCTCTTGCAGGCATTTACTGCTTCTTCTATATCAGAAAGAGTGGCAATGCCAGTAGATATAATTACAGGTTTTCCTTTTGATGCCGCATATTCAATCAATGGAATATCTGTTATTTCAAATGATGCTATTTTATAAGCTGGAACATTTATTTCTTCTAAAAAATCTACTGCTGTTTTATCAAAAACAGATGAAAAAAATATCAACCCTTCTTCTTCTGCAATTTTCTTTAATTTTGGTTGCCATTCCCAGGGAGTATAAGCTTTTTTATAAAGCTCATAAAGCGTCTGGCCATCCCATAAAGTCCCCTGTTTTATCTGAAAATATTTATTATTACAATCAATGGTTATGGTATCAGGTGTATAGGCCTGTAGTTTAACCGCATCTGCGCCTGCTCCTTTCGCTGATTTAATAAGTTTTACAGCATTATCAAATTTTTGAAGATGATTTGCAGAAAGTTCAGCAATTATAAAAACGGGAAAATTCTTCCCTATTTTTTTATTCTTTATCGTTATAAAAGTAGTCGTTTTTTAACATCTCCTTCCATTTTGACCAATCTTTTTTGGTAAACTTAAGAAGCATAACTTTTCTCTGGTTATCAAAAAAATCATTAATCATTTTGAATCTAAACTTTCTATATATATTTATTGCTGCAATGTTGCTAGATATAACTTTGGTAAATAAAATTTTAAAATTCATCTCCTCAAAAAACATCTTTAAAAATTTGAAAAGAATGTATTTGCCTAATCCTTTACCTAAATAATCATCTTCTCCGATATAAAAGCCCCATTCTGAAGTTAAATTTTTAAAATCTATATTCTGAAGGTAAACTGAACCTATAGGTATCTCATCAACAAATACAACCCAAAATTTCCAGTCATTTATATTTTTTAAACTCTCTATCCAATTTAAATGCTCTTCCTTGGTTATAATATGTTGGCTAAGCATATACTTTCTTATTTCCCCTTTATTTCGCCATTGTCTAACCCTTTCTTTTATTTCATCATTTACTTTTAATATATTTCCAAACTTTATTTCTTTCATTTTAAAATCCTTACTACTTTAAAAGCTTCAGCACATTCTAAACCAACTTTCATTCCCCAATTTTTTGCAATAAGTTGTATACCTTCTAATGATCTTGGATGAGGGTATTCTTTTAATTCAGTTTTATATTTTTCTAAAGCTTTAAGTTTAATTTCTATCGTTTCTGAAATATCGTAAAATAGATCGGGCGAAAAACTTAACGGGTAAGACCATTCTGTAGAAGATGGTATTTCAAAAGAATATATTTCTTTTACTTTTTCTCCCTTTATTGGTCTTGCTGCTGTTATTACTGCTTTGTATGTAATCTGATGGTCAATATTTAAATCCTTTTCATAATGGGTAAAAATAATATCTGGTTTAATGTTATTTTTTATTTTCTCGATAACTTTCACTATATCTAAAAACGGAACTGTATCAAATCTATTATCGGGAAAGTTATGAAAAAAAACTTCTTTAACCCCTAATATTGCATTAGCTTTTTTAGCATCCCTTTTAAGCTCTAAAATATTTTTTTCTCTTTTCTTAATATCCCTTGCATCGTCTCGAGAGCTTACTCCTTCTCCTAATATTAGTGTATAAATCGTATAGCCTTCTTTATTTAATCTTGCAACTGTGCCACCACATCCCAAAACTTCATCATCGGGATGGGCAGAAATTATCAAAATTTTATTCATTATTTGAATCTCCTTCAAATGTTTCAAAACTACCTATTATCTTGTCATTTTTTTTATGAACTTCAGAAAATTCTATTTTTAATTTACCAAATTTTATAAATGCTTTAGGATAACCTTCGCCGTCTAACATTCTAATAAAATCATAAAAATCATTTAACGATTTTAAGTTTGTTAATTTAATATTACTTTTCTCTGGTTTTCTTCTTTTAAAACTTATAATCTCTCCTATTTGTTCTATAGGTTTAGGGTTTTTATTGATAATAAAGGGAATCATTTTAAAAAATATTAAATCAGAGGCTGCACTAAAAATTTCATTTGCACTACCTAAACCAATATAAAAATCTTCTTTTATATATATTGGCCCTGAGTCAACTTCATTTATAACTTTAATAGCAGATATCTTTGTATTATAAATCTTTCTAAGTATTAAATTTTGTAGAGGACTGCCACCTCTGCCAAAGGGGAGATCTGTAATATGGAAAAGGACACAATTATATTTATCATAAATTCCCGGCGGAATTAACCAAGACCAATGGGGGAAAAATATCCATTTAGGATTAATACTATCAATAATTTCTTTTTTAAATTTATCTTTGTCATCTAAAATTATAACTTCATATTTATTTTTATACAATTCTTTAAATCTAAAAGCATTTTTAATATTCCACGATTTAACTGTAGTTATAATAATTTTTTCTTTCATAATAACACCTTTATTTATTATTTATTATTCCATCAGTCATTCTCAAGCTACCTTTTCCATCAATAAATTTTCTTCCTATTTTAGACTTAGATTCTCTTATTTTTATGCTTTCTAAATTTTTTAACAATTTATTTATTTCTGTTGTAATGTTACCTTCGTTATACCATCCGGCATATTCTAAAAATCCAATCTTCTCCCATTCTTTTATATTCCCCAATTGATTTTCGGCTACACAAATTCCTATTGTTGGTACTCCAACTCGGGCGAGTTCATATAATGTTTGTCCCCCTGCAGAGATAGCTATATCGGATTCAAGCATAATTTCCATCATTTTTTCTGCATCAGGATAATAAATTAGATTAGTATTTTTGTCTGCGCATTTTTTAATTTCATCTATATCTTGAAATGCTCTTCCAATAATTACGCTTTTATTTAATTCCGGATATTTTTCGTTTAGCAATTTTAAAATCTTAGGAGTCATATTTTTAGCATCATCCCCGCCAAAAGTAACCATTATACTTTTAATATTCTCTTTTATTTTCTTTTCTGGTACTTCCCAAAATTCTTTTCTTAAGGGCGTATATTTAGCGCCTAACAAATATGTTATTCCATCTTTTTTAGGATATTTTAATGTTTCAGCATGTATATTTCCATTTAGCACAATCCCTTTTGGATAATCCAATCTTTTATTGTCATCTATATAAACTGAGATTTTTACTAAATTAGCAATTTTATTATAAAGAGAAATATCTGCTAAGTAGGAATCGATAATAGCAATATCGGCATCTTTTATTATTGTGAATAATTTATTTCTCTCCCCAAGCCAGTTAAATATTTGGCAATTTACATCCTTAAATAAATATTCAATGTTATTATCTCCACTTATTATAAACTCTGGCAACATTCCTCTCTCTTTAAAAGCCTCATAAAGAGAAAGGCATCTGATTATATGGCCAAAACCAATATCTTTTCCACCTTCGGTTATTATTATAATTTTCATTTTCTGAACACTCCAAGTAACACTCCATTAGTATAATTTTTTTATAAAGATATCGTTTTATTCTTATGCCTTTAACCGAAGAACCGGCTGTTTATCAATTCCCAAGCCTTTGTAGGCATAGTATTTTCGAAGATTGCAACTTTCCCATTCTGTTTCTTCCTTCTCTTGCAATTCTGCGCATCTTCTTATCACTTTTTTATACGCTCCTATTTTAAAGTTACTCATTAAGCATTTTCTTCTTGAAACTTCAATTGCCATTTTCCATTGACTTTTTTCCAAATATTAGGATTTCTAAAAGAATTAGCAACTTTCCAGAATTCCTTTATAGTAATTCCAATATAATTACAGTATCTTTTTATGTAATCGGGGTTACAATGTCCGTCGTATTCTTTCGCTACTCGTAAACCCTCCTCTCTCGAAATATACCCCCATCTTATATCTCTGCAGGCCTGGTCCGTTGCTCTTCCATAACCATATTTTAAGTACTTAAGCAAGTGATTTATTACGGGGATTTCATCGTCTAATTGCTCAGAATCCCAATATCCTCCTGTTCCTAAAAGTTCATTTTTTGGTCTTATGGATAATCCTCTTTCGATGGCAAACTTTGCGTTTTTTCTGCTATCAAATCTTACATAATAACCCATATATATAGATATTGTTCCTGCATTCTTTAATTCATCTTCCGCTGGATGTTGAAATGAAATTAAATCTTGAGGAGTGACTCCTTTCATACACCAATAATCGGCATCTTGATTGTTTAAAGCACAGCAAGTTTTTTGTTTAGCCGCAGAAGCACCTAATCCTTCTCCTTTATTACCATACTCATACTGAGGATTTTCACCCCATATAACCAGTGGAATCCTATAATTCATTGCTACTAGCATAGGAACGGAATAGAGTATAAATTCAAAGGCTCGTACAGGCTGGCCATCTTCATAAAAACTCTTTTTAAGTAAACTAGGCATGATTTTTTGATTAGCCTTAAAATCAAATATATCAAAACCCAATCTTGACAAATTATCTAAATTTTTTCTTCCTCTGTCTGTAACATATACAGGTTCTGCACAAACAAGTAATGGCGTCAATCCTAATTTTTCTTTAGCAGTAACAGATAAAAAAGTAGAATCTTTCCCACCAGAAACTGGTATCACACAATTATATCCGGCTGGCTTTTTCTTTTTTACTTTATTAGCTATTCCTAATAGACTTTTAAATCTTTTATTCCAATCGACTTGTTCTTTTAATTTTTCATTTACACAAGCATTACAAACACCATGCTCATTAAATGATATTCCTGGTTTTGTTTCAGGCATTATACATTTAGTGCATCTTCTCATTTTTCATATCCTCCTATTAATTTTCATGCTTTTATAATCATGATATTTTCAAAATATAAACTTTAATTACACTGAGTTTCATGCTTTTCCTTTGTGTCAAAAAGCAAGCTGAAGAAATGGGATACTATTTTTATACATATTTTCAGTTAAGGAGTTCTCATTATATTAAGTTAATCTCCTAAATCCTGCATGGCAAATAGGCCCTTTTAAATATTTTTTGGGATCCCCTTCTTTAATTGTTTTAGATATAAAACTAAATGCTTCCTCTGCACTTTCTAAATATTTTTCAACATGTTCATTTTTATGAGCATAAGAAGCATAAAATACATTTGTAGCTAAAAATCCACTCTCAAGCATTAATTGGGTAAACAAAGTTTTTAAAACTAAAGAATTATCATAATTAAAAGAAAAATGTCCTAAAGGATCAATACCAGAAACTGTTATATTTAAATCATATTTTTTAATGATTTTTTTCCAGCCTTCTTGCACATCTTTACCAATATTTATAAGATGCTCCGGAATATTATCTCTTTTTAGCTTTTTTATTGTAGCCAATGCGGCAACTGGACCTATTCTTTCTGTCCAATAAGT
>SDBT01008436.1_pt1 | contig 16838 bp, 11 predicted proteins | sample 2277101 | NCBI WGS metagenome assembly SDBT01 (sample SAMN10404973, study PRJNA504765) | marine sediment metagenome | isolation source: marine sediment core GS10_PC15, 103 cmbsf | place: Arctic Ocean: Southern Knipovich Ridge | collected 2010
TAGATTATAAAGAGAAATATGCTGCACTCGGAAAATTCCCGGGAGGATTTCTGAAGCGTGAAGCCAGGCCTTCCGATTATGAAATTTTGATTTCCAGACTGGTGGACAGGGCTCTCCGCCCTCTTTTTCCGGATGATTACCATGCCGATACCTTCGTCAATGTAACTTTAATGTCTGCAGAAAGTGATACACCGCCGGATGCACTGGCCGGATTAGCGGCTTCAGCTGCCTTAGCAGTTTCCGATATACCTTTTCATGGTCCCATTGCCGAGGCCCGTGTAGCAAGGGTCAACGGACAGCTGGTTGTAAATCCCACCTTCAGTCAGCTACTTGAAGCCGATATTGAGATTATCGTAGGAGCCACCATGGAAAATATCCTTATGGTTGAAGGTGAAATGAACGAAGTTTCTGAAGCAGAAATGCTGGAAGCCATCAAATTTGCCCACGAGACCATTAAGCCCATGTGTGCAGCTCAACTTGCCCTGACTAAAAAAGTAGGCAAAGAGGAGAAGCGCGAATACAGTCATGAAACCAACGATGAAGCCCTTTCAAAGCGGGTTTGGGATGAAACCTACGATGCGGCTCATAAAATCGCAAAATCAGCTAATGCCGACAAGCATGCCAGAAGCGAGGCTTTCGGTAAGGTGAAGGCAGACTTCCTTGCCAAACTTGCAGATGAAGCAGGAGAGAATGGAGAAGTGAATGAGATGCTCGTGGGAAAATATTACCACGATGTTGAGAAAGAAGCTGTACGCCGCGTTGTACTGGACGATGCTGTAAGACTCGACGGGAGAAAGACCGATGAGATCCGTCCCATTTGGTGTGAAGTTGACTACCTGCCATCGGCGCATGGTTCAGCTGTTTTCACACGGGGTGAGACACAATCCATCACCACGGTTACGCTCGGAACTAAAATGGATGCAAAGCTCATTGATGATGTGCTCAAAAAAGGAAACGATAAATTCCTGCTCCACTATAATTTTCCGGCTTTTTCCACCGGTGATGCACGCCCCAACAGGGGAACCAGCCGCAGGGAAGTAGGGCATGGCAATCTGGCACACAGGGCATTGAAAAGAATGCTCCCTTCTGAAGATGAGATGCCTTACACGCTGAGAATTGTATCCGATATTCTGGAGTCAAATGGCTCCTCTTCAATGGCAACTGTTTGTGCAGGTACGCTGGCATTGATGGATTCAGGTGTTCAAATCAAAAAACCTGTATCCGGAATTGCCATGGGACTGATCACCGACAAAGGTTCAGATAAATTTGCGGTCCTTTCCGATATTCTGGGTGATGAGGATCACCTGGGCGATATGGACTTCAAAGTAACCGGAACACGCGATGGAATAACCGCCACGCAGATGGATATAAAAGTAGAAGGTCTCTCATTCGAGATCCTCTCACAGGCGCTCGAACAGGCCAAGAAAGGCAGGCTACATATCCTGGATGTGATGAGCGAAACCCTTTCAGAACCAAATCCAGACTACAAACCTCATACCCCAAGGATCGAAAGAATTGAGATTCCCAAGGATATGATCGGAGCAGTCATTGGACCTGGTGGAAAGGTGATCCAGGAAATCCAGAAAGAAACCAGCAGTACCATTACCATTGAGGAGAATGATAATGTGGGGTTGGTAGATGTATTTGCTGTTGATAAAGCAGCCATTGATGCGGCCATGAACTGGATCAAAGGAATTGTAGCTGTACCTGAGCCAGGTGAAATATACAAAGGGAAAGTGAAAACCATCACTCCTTATGGAGCATTTGTTGAAATCCTTCCCGGGAAAGATGGACTCCTTCATATTTCAGAAATTGAGTGGAGAAGGTTGGAGAAAGTGGAAGAGGTACTTAAAGAAGGTGATGTAATAGAAGTAAAACTCATCGCTGTTGATGAGAGGAATGGTAAACTCAAACTATCAAGGAAGGCACTTTTGCCCAAACCGGAAAGAAAGAACGACTAGATTTTTTTCTCAACCCCGTTCCAACCCGAACGGGGTTTTTAATTGCCATGGGCATTACTTCGCAACATTCATTTATCGTTCCGAAAACCAAAAAGGTTGATGTGATTGACAATTATTTTGGGACAGAAATTCCTGATCCATATCGCTGGTTGGAAGATGACATGTCTGAGGAAACTACCGCTTGGGTGAAAGCCCAGAACGAGGTAACATTCGCATACCTGGAAGAAATCCCCTTCAGAAATCAGCTAAAGGTACGAATGAGCGAGATTTGGAACTATCCAAAAATGGGAACTCCTGGTAAAGAGGCCGGTTACTATGTTTACAGTTACAACACAGGACTGCAAAACCAGGACATTATAACTATTAAAAAAGACCTCGATGGGAATGGTCGGATTTTACTGGATCCCAATACATTTTCAGATGATGGAACCGTAGCTCTTGCGGCCTTCCGCATCTCCAACAATTCGAAATATTTGGCCTATGGCCTTTCAAGAGCGGGTTCGGATTGGATGGAACTTTATGTGAAGGAAATTGAATCTGGCAAGGAACTGAGGGACCATTTGGAATGGATCAAATTTTCGGATATCTCATGGTATGAAGACGGATTTTTCTATACCCGATATGAGGAACCCATGGATGGCGACAAGTTAAAGGGCGAAAATAAGAATGCCCACATATTTTACCACCGTGTTGGCACAGACCAGTCCGAAGACATTCTCATACACAAGGATGATTTGCATCCCGACTGGGGATTTAACCTTGGAGTAACTGAAGATGAGCAATTCATGCTCCTTTCTGTAACCGAAAGCACCAGCGGAAATGCTTTGGCATTCAAAAAAGCAGGAGTGGGGAATCAGGCTTTTACCTGGATTGCCAGAGAATTTCACAAATCTGGAAGCACCAATGTATAAACTCATTGGAATCGACCTCAACAATCCAGATAGGGAAAACTGGGTGGAAGTTATACCCGAGCAAAAAAGAAATGTACTGGAATCGGTCACACTTGCCGGAGGAAAAATCATTGCCTCCTACCTTCAGGATGCCTGCAATATGGCTACAGTACATGAGCTTAATGGCCAACTGCTTCATGAGATATCCCTTCCAGGATTAGGCTCTCTTGGAGGCTTCAATGGGAAAATGAAAGATAATATTGCTTTTTATAGTTTTTCCTCCTTCACCTACCCCTCTGCCATTTTCAAATATGACGTCGTTAAAAACAGGTCTGAGATATACTATTCACCCCTGGTAGATTTTGATGTGGATGCCTTCGTAACCAAGCAAGTATTCTATACCAGCAAAGATGGCACCAAGGTTCCCATGTTCATTGTCCATAAAAAGGGAATTGAACTGAATGGAACCAATCCAACTCTTTTATCCGGATACGGAGGATTTAACATTACCAGCTCCCCTTCTTTCAGTCCTACCCGGACTTTATGGCTTGAGCAGGGAGGAGTATTTGCATTGGCCAATATCAGAGGCGGGGGTGAATATGGTGAGGATTGGCACAAAGCCGGAATCTTATTACAAAAGCAGAATGTATTTGATGACTTCATTGCCGCTGCAGAATATTTAATTGACACAAAACACACATCCAACAAACGCCTGGCCATTTATGGAGGATCCAATGGCGGACTTCTTATCGGTGCTGTAGTCAACCAGAGACCCGATTTGTTTGCAGCAGCTATTCCAATGGTTGGTGTGCTGGACATGTTGCGCTTCCATAAATTCACAATTGGGCGTTATTGGACTGTCGATTACGGGTCTTCTGAAGATCCTGAACAATTTAAATATTTATTGCAGTATTCCCCACTCCACAATATCGAAGATAGAGAATATCCTGCCATACTGGTAACCACAGGTGACCATGACGATCGGGTAGTCCCTGCGCATTCATTCAAGTACATTGCTACCCTTCAGTCGAAATACAAAGGAAAGAACCAGGTGATGATTCGCATCAATACAGATGCGGGTCACGGTGCCGGAAAACCAACTGACAAGGTGATCCAGGAATATTCCGATGTTTGGTCCTTCATCTTTGCAAGTATGGATTACACACCAAAATTTTAGTCTTCACAGTATTGGCCATTATTAAAACAGTAATATTGCCTAAAATTTTCTATTTTAAAGGTTTGAAATACAATTATTTAGTAATAGAAGGGAATATAGGAGCAGGCAAAACCAGCTTCGCAACCATGCTGGCCGAAGAGACAGGCAGTCGCCTGATCCTGGAACAGTTCAGTGACAATCCATTCCTGGCCCGGTTTTATGAGGATCCGGAAAGATATGCCTTTCAACTTGAACTCTCTTTTTTATCCGAACGATATCAGCAGATCAAAAACGAATTAGGCCCCCCCGACCTGTTTGGTCAAACGGTGGTCAGCGATTATTTCATTGCCAAATCATTCATCTTTAGTAAATACAACCTGAAGAATGATGAAATGCTACTTTTTGAAAAGCTCTATACCATCATTAACTTGCAAGTGCCCAGGCCAGATCTATATGTATACCTGCATCTTCCCGTGGAAAGACTGATGGAGAATATAAAAAACAGGGGGCGATCCTATGAAAAGAATATCAAGCCAGAATACCTGAAAGAGGTTCAGGATGGCTATTTTGGATTTTTCAAATCCCAGACCAAATTAAAAATTCTGGTTATCGATACAAGCAATATCGATTTTGTGAAAAAAAAGGCAGACTATCAACAAATAAAAAAACTTATCTTTGATGGAGAATATTTACCTGGAATAAATATGCTTATTTTGTAACTATTCTGGGTATTACACGTATAATTCTTTACTTTTTTCAAAAACATTCTTAAGTTTGCACTAGAAAAAGATTTACCACTGAAATCATTAACTATTAAACAAATAACCTGATTGTTATGAAAAACCTCAAAAACCTTGCAATTTTTATGTTTGCAGCAGCAGTACTCAGCAGTTGCGGTGGCCTCAATAAAATGGTCAAAGAAGCTGATCAAGTTGGCTACACAGTAACTCCTGAAGTGCTCGAAATGCACGGAGGAGATGTAGATGTAACTGTGGACGTGAACTATCCTGCAAAGTATTTCAACAAAAAAGCCATTGTTACACTTACTCCCGTCCTTAAGTATGAAGGTGGAGAGACAGAACTTGAGTCGATTGTGCTCCAGGGACAAGATGTTACCGAAAACAACAAATCCATTAGTTTTGATAATGGTGGAAAAGCCAACTATTCAGACACTTTTGAATATGAAGATGTAATGATGAGGTCTGAACTTTATGTTAAAGCCACTGCTGCCGTTAAAGATAAAACAGCAGACCTGGGTGAAGTGAAGCTTGCTGATGGTATAATTGTTACCCCTCAATTGGTTGCTAAGGATCCTAAAGTATTGCTTTTCCCAAACCATTTTAAGCAAATCGTTCCCGAGTCCTATGAAGCAGACATTAAGTATATCATCAACAGGGCCGATGTTCGCAGGGCAGAAATTGGTAAAGATGAAATGACCGAATTGAATGAAGTCATTAAGAATACCGATGAAAATGAAAGACTTGAACTAAAAGGATTGGAGATTTCAGCCTATGCTTCCCCCGACGGTGAACTTGATCTGAATACCAAACTTGCAGGTAAACGCCAGAAGAGTGCCGAGAAGTACCTGGCCGGTCAACTGAAAAAAGCCAAGGTTGAAATAGCTGATGAGCTGATGAGCCTGCTTTCCACTCCTGAAGACTGGGAAGGATTCAAAAAGGCCATGGAGGCATCCAGCATTCAAGACAAAGAGATGATCCTCAGAGTTCTTAGCATGCATTCCGATCCGGTTGTTCGTGAGCAGGAGATCAAAAACCTTACCGCTGCTTTTGAAGTGATTGCTGAAGAAATCCTTCCCCAACTGAGAAGGTCCAAGTTCACTGTGAACATGGATCGCATTGGATGGAGTGATGCCGAATTGAAAGATCTTTGGACCAATAATGCAGATAAACTGGTGTTGGAGGAGCTCCTTTACACCGCTACACTTATGGAAGATAAGGAGACTAAGGTTGCCGTCTATAAGAAAGCAACAGAAGTAGCACCCAAATGCCTGCGTGCACACAATAACATGGGAGCCATCCTCTTCCAATTGGATAAAGTTGATGAGGCCGAAGCCGCATTTACCACTGCCAAAGGTCTGAAAGATCATGATATCATTAACAACAACCTGGGAGCTGTTGCCCTTAAGAAAGGTGATGTTGCAGCTGCCAAAGAAGCCTTTACCGCTTCACTTGGAGCCGGACCAAAAGTTAATTACAACCTGGGTATTGTGAACATCATTGAAGGCGACTATGAATCAGCTGTAAACTACTTCGGTAGTGAACCTTCATTCAACGCTGCCCTTGCCAAGTACCTGAAAGGTGATGACGATGGAGCCTGGAGAACTGCTGCCAACCTTGAACAAGCAGATCCTCACCGCTACTACTTGCTGGCAGTGATCGCTGCAAACCAGGATAAGCCCGAAGTAGCTTATGAAAACCTGAAGCTGGCACTTCAGAATTGCGAGGTTCCTGATAAGATGAAAGAACGTGCCGCGAAGGACTTGGAATTTGCCAAACTCTTTAATGAGGCAGGATTCAAGGCTATCGTTGAATAAATCAATAACCATCATATTAAAAACCGCCTCGAATCCGGGGCGGTTTTTTTATTTCCTCTCCCCACATCACTCCACAGGGCACTTCTACAGGGAGAACTGTTTAAAAACTTCCCAAATAACTACGCCAGCGGCCACAGAAATATTCAAGGAATGCTTGGTTCCGAATTGAGGGATCTCAATGCAATGATCACTCATGTCCACTACCTTCTGATCCACACCACGGACCTCATGGCCAAAGACAAGGGCATATTTCTGATCAGGTGCTAGCTCTAACTGATCCAGAAGCACCGCTCCTTCCACCTGTTCAACAGAAAGGATCGTATACCCATTTCCCTTCAACCTAACAATTGCATCGAAAGTCTCCCTGAAGTACTCCCAGCTGACAGACTCAGTGGCCCCAAGGGCCGTTTTATGAATCTCTCTGTGAGGTGGGGTAGAAGTAATTCCACACAGGTATATGCCCTCCAATCTAAAAGCATCAGCAGTGCGAAATACTGAGCCAATATTATTCTGGCTACGGATGTTGTCCATGACTACCATGACTGGAATCTTAATTGATTCTTTAAACTCCTTCACTCCTATTCGATCAAGCTCTTCATTCATCAACTTCCTCATGGGACAAAATTTTCAACAAAAATATCACTTTCATACTAATTTCATAATGCTAAATTTGTATTGATAAACCTAGCATTACAATTTCGATGAATATTCATGAATACCAGGGCAAGCAGATCCTGAAACAATTTGGAGTGGCGGTTCCCGCCGGTGAAGTAGCACATACCCCTGAAAAGGCATATGAGGCAGCTCAACGTATAAAAGCAGATACTGGCGCAGACACCTGGGCCGTAAAAGCGCAGATCCATGCAGGAGGCCGGGGTAAAGGTGGTGGTGTAAAAATAGCTAAGTCGCTGGACGAAGTAAAAGCTTTTGCAAAAGATATACTGGGGATGAACCTGGTTACTCACCAGACTGGCCCTGAAGGAAAAATAGTCCATAAAATACTCATTGAACAGGGAATATTCTATCCAGGGGAGAGTGATCCGCAGGAGTTCTATATGAGTGTACTCCTTAACCGTGAATCTGGTAAGAACATGATTATGTACTCTACCGAAGGGGGGATGGATATTGAAACTGTGGCGGACAAAACACCCCATTTAATATTCAAAGAGGAGATTGATCCTGGAACAGGGATCCTTCCTTTCCAGGCAAGGCACATAGCTTTTAACCTGGGATTATCCGGTCAGGCTTTTAAGGAAATGGTGAAATTTGCCACCTCTCTTTATCAGGCATATGAAAATTCTGATGCTTCAATGTTTGAGATCAATCCTGTATTTAAAACATCCGACAACCGGATTATGGCAGCTGATGCCAAGGTCAACCTTGACGATAACGCCCTTTACAGACATTCAAATTACGCAGCCATGAGGGACCTCAATGAGGAAGATCCCACCGAAGTGGAAGCAGGAAAGTACAATTTGAATTTTGTCAAACTGGATGGCAATGTAGGTTGTATGGTTAATGGAGCTGGTCTGGCCATGGCTACAATGGACATCATTAAGCTTTCAGGGGGTGAGCCAGCAAATTTCCTGGATGTGGGTGGAACCGCCAATGCGCAAACAGTGGAGGCAGGTTTCCGAATCATTCTCAAGGATCCAAATGTGAAAGCAATCCTAATTAATATTTTCGGAGGGATCGTTCGATGTGACAGGGTGGCCGATGGTGTAGTGGAAGCCTACAAAACCATCGGGCAAATAGACATTCCGGTCATCGTCAGGTTACAAGGGACCAATGCAGAAGAAGCAAAGGTGATCATTGATAACTCCGGATTGGAAGTTCACTCAGCTATTACCCTTGAGGAGGCGGCCGGAAAAGTGAAAGAGTTGGTTGGTTAGTTAAAGCAAGTTTTTGTTCTTTAGAGTCACCTCCATCTGCTTCTGCAATTTGGAGGCCTCTTCCCTGGCTGCCTGTTCAAACTTATTGGTCACGTCGGCATAAAGAATGGATCTGCTGGCATTAACCAACAGTCCGCATCTATCATTCATCCCATGAACAGCCACATCAGCCAGACTTCCACCCTGACTCCCAATCCCTGGAACCAGAAGAAAATGCTCTGGAATCAGCTTTCTGATATTCGACAGCTCATCTGCCTTGGTCGCTCCTACCACATACATGGTATTATTGACGGTACCCCATCCGGCACTTACGGTAATCACATGCTCGAAAAGCTGCTTCTCCCCCTTTAATTCAAGCTGCTGAAAATCTTTCGATCCTTCGTTGGAGGTTAGAGCCAATATCACTACCCACTTCCCATCCACCTCAAGGAAGGGTGAGATACTGTCATATCCCATATACGGCGATAGGGTAATTGCATCGCAACCCATGGTTTTTAAATATGCACTGGCATACATGCGAGAGGTATTGCCTATATCACCCCTTTTGGCATCTGCAATAATAAAGATATCGGGATAATGCTTCTTCAGATAGGTGATGGTCATTTCCAGGCTCATATACCCTGCAGCTCCCATGCTCTCATAAAAGGCAAGGTTGGGTTTATAAGCCACCACAAAATCCACAGTGGCATCAATAATATGCTTATTGAACTCAAAGATGGGATACTCATTGTCAAGAAGCATCCTTGGTATCTTTTTATAGTCAGTATCAAGACCTACACATAGGTAGCTTTTCTTGCGCTGAATGTTCCTAAATAGTTCCTCGGCGTTCATCCGGAATTAGTTTAACTTTTCACTCTATACCACTATCTTTCAGTCGCTCTGCATTCTCAGCCATCTGAAGTTTCTCAATAACTTCTTTAAGATCACCATTAATAATGGATTGAAGGTTATACAATGTGAGGCTTATCCTATGGTCTGTTACCCTGCCCTGGGGATAGTTGTAGGTACGAATCTTGGCTGACCTGTCTCCTGAAGACACCATGGTCTTACGCTGAGAAGAAATCTCATCCATCCGTTTTTGGAATTCAAGATTGTATAACCTGGTTCTCAGCTCCTTCATGGCTTTGTCAAGGTTCTTTAACTGTGACTTTTCATCCTGGCAAGTTACAACAATTCCGGTGGGAATATGGGTCAGTCGAATGGCTGAATAGGTGGTATTTACCGATTGTCCTCCTGGTCCTGAAGAACAATATGTATCCTTTCTAATATCGGACTGCTTGACCTCTATTTCAAAATCTTCTGCCTCAGGCAGTACAGCCACAGTGGCTGCCGAAGTGTGTACCCTTCCCTGTGTTTCCGTCTGAGGAACACGCTGCACACGGTGCACTCCTGATTCATACTTCATAACACCATATACCCCTTCCCCGCTCACATCCATGATAATCTCCTTATATCCTCCCACAGTTCCTTCTGTAAAACTGGTGGTAGAGACCTTCCATTTCTTCGATTCAAAGAACTTGGTATACATCCTGTATAAATCTCCTGCAAAAATACTTGCTTCATCTCCACCGGTGCCAGCTCTGATCTCAACAATGGCATTCTTATCGTCCTCTGGATCTTTAGGGAGCAGTAGTAATTTGATCTCCTCCTCCAATGGGCCTATCTGCTGCTGATAAAGCTCCAACTCCTCCTTGGCCATCTCCCTGAGCTCTTCATCCTTTTCCTCTGACAGAATCTCTTTCGCACTGTCAATATTACTTATCAAATTACTGAATGCGTTGTATGCCTCGATAACCGGTTCTAATTGTTTGTATTCCCTATTCAGCCTCACATACCGCTTCATATCCGTAATCACCATCGGATCGGTAATGAGTTGACCAACCTCTTCAAACCTGGCTTTTACTCCCTCCAATCGGGTCAATATCATATTTTCTCCCATACTCTGCTTTTATCCGTAGTATTCGAATTCTCCCATTTCTCCCTTAATGGAGAGCTTTCTTTGATCCGCATCCTCACATCTGCCTATGATTTTTGCATCGATCTGGAATTTATCAGCCAATTGTATGATCCCCCCGGCAGTTTGCACATCGGTGTATATCTCAAAACGATGCCCCATATTGAATACCTGGTACATTTCTTTCCAGTCAGTTCCCGATTCCTCCTGGATTATCCTGAAAAGTGGAGGTATTGGAAAGAGGTTATCTTTGATGATATGCAAATGTTCCACAAAATGTAAGACTTTGGTTTGAGCTCCACCTGAACAATGAATCATTCCACTGATCTGCTTCCTGTACAGTCCAAGCACTTCTTTAATAACAGGGGCATATGTGCGTGTTGGTGCCAGTACCAGTTTCCCTGCATCAAGCCCTATATCTGCAATGGAATCGGTAAGATTCATGGTCCCTGAGTAGACCAATGAGGGATCGATCGTTGAATCAAAACTCTCGGGATATTTACTGGCCAGATAATTTCCAAAAACATCATGCCTTGCAGAAGTGAGTCCATTACTCCCCATGCCTCCATTGTAACTATCCTCATAAGTGGTCTGACCAGATGATGAGAGCCCCACAATGACGTTGCCAGGGATAATCTTATTTTCAATAATTTCAGATCTCTTCAACCGGGCCACAACCGTGGAATCCACAATAATGGTCCTGACCAGGTCACCCACATCAGCTGTCTCTCCACCCGTACTGTAAATGGCCACACCCAAATTGCGGAGCTCCCCGAGGATCTCCTCTGTTCCATTGATAATTGCAGAAATCACCTCCCCGGGAATCAGGTTCTTGTTCCTCCCAATGGTGGACGAGAGTAGGATATCGCCTGTAACCCCCACACACAAAAGGTCATCCAGATTCATTACAATGGCGTCCTGTGCTATACCCTTCCAAACGGAGATATCACCAGTCTCCTTCCAATAAATATATGCCAATGAAGATTTTGTTCCGGCTCCATCGGCATGCATTACCAGGCAGTGCTCAGGATCCCCGGCAAGCAAATCGGGGATAATCTTACAAAATGAATTTGGAAAAATCCCCTTATCCACATTCCGAATAGCCTGATGAACATCCTCCTTGCCAGAAGAGACACCGCGTTGAAGATAACGGGAAGCCTGACTCATTGAGCCTAATTTTGCGGGATATATTCGGTGGACAACACTCGAAACTCTGTACGCCTGTTCACCTGGTGTGCTTTCTCCTGAAGTTCCGGACTCACTAACTGATTGATAAAGCTTTCGGTAAGCACCTCTTCAAGTTCAAGAAAGTCATATTGTGAAATCACCTTCTCGTCCACTACTTTAGGTTGAGCTTCTCCATATCCCTTTGCTTCAAGGCGATCAGTTTCAATGCCCTTTGAAATCAGATAATCGACCACTGACTGGGCTCTCTTTTGTGATAGCTCCTGGTTGTCCGCCGGTGTACCCCGGGAGTCGGTGTGAGACATCAATTCAATCGTTACATTGGGATTATCATTCAATGTTTCCACCAGGTTGTCAAGTGAAACCATTGACTCGGGCCGAAGATCCCACTTTGCAAAATCATAGAATATATTTGGGAGCTCTATCACCTGAGTGGTAGAAGCCAGATAAATTGTTACCTCAAATTCCTTACTTTGATCAAGGCCTCTGGTTGACTCCCTCTCCTTTCCATTCAAATACCCGGATTGACTGGCAATAAAAACATAATCGGTTCCAGGTTTTAGCATGAACTTAAACCCGCCCTCATCGCCGGTTGTGGTCTCCACAGTAATCCCATCGCTACCCACCGATTTAACTGTCGATCCCGCAAGGATCTGATCATTTCGCTCATCCTTCACGACTCCTGTTACAGAAAACTCCAGTGGAGGAAGAACAAATGAAAATATTTCATCATTTCCCCTCCCTTTTCTTGATGTACTGAAAAATCCCCTTTCAACATCCACTTCAAAAACAATTCCAAAATCATCTTCCGGAGAGTTGATAGGTGGTTTCATATTCTCGATCATCCAGCCACCTGTTTCATCTATCGTTGCCTTAAAAATGTCCAGTCCACCCAATCCAACCCGACTGTCTGATGAAAAGTACAGCGTACCATCACTATGGACAAATGGATATAGTTCATTGCCAGCAGAGTTGATTTCCTCCCCCATATTTTTTGGTTCTCCCCAACCTCCCCCTTCACTATCCCTGGTAACTTTCCATATATCATTCTCACCCAGCCCACCAGGCATATCAGAAACAAAATACAGGGTTAAACCATCCGGCGAGATAGCCGGGTGAGCTGTTGTTATGCTGTCTCCAAATGCTTCAAACTCAACCTGTGGATCCGACCAACCAGCACCATCGGCATTCGCGCGATATATCTGACAGCCCAATTGTTGGTTTTTTCCCTTTTTGCATCTGGTAAAATAAAGGGTGGAAAAGTCAAGAGAAATACAAGGTGTTCCATCTTCGAACTCCGAATTGAGGCTCTCCACCGGAACAGGTACACTCCATTTCCCTTTTCTATCCATACTGGAAAGGAAAATATCCGCAAAATTCTGACCAGTAGCCCCATGGGTGTCATTACCTGTGGCATCTTCGCGTGTAGATGTGAAGAGAACCTCGGTGAAACCCTCATTCACATAAGCTGGACTAAAATCCCGTTGTCTTGAGTTGAAATACCGCATGTTCTCCACAATGTATCCAGTGGGATTATTCATCCATACTATTGCAGCTTCACAGGACTCTAGTCCGATTCCTCCCCTTGAATCATCAGGTACAAGATCCTGGTACTTATTGAACTGTTCTGCAGCCTCCTCATAGTTCTCATTAACAAGCAACATTTGTCCATACCTGAGAAATAGGATCGGATCCTGATAATCTTCTCGCACAGCCTTTCTATACCAGATGATAGAGGATCTGGAATCACCAAGAATCCTGTAACACTCACCGATTTTATAAAAGATGGCGGTTTTCTGACCCTTATCTACTTTATTGTACGCATTTTTATAGAGGTCTATTGCTTCAAAATACTCTCCAGCTTCGAAGGCTGCCTGTGCCCTGGAATCTTTCTGTTTCTTCTGTGCATCAACAGGGAGCGATAATACTAGTACGGCAACTATGGCCAGGGAAATGAGTCTCATGAATTTATGCATCGTTGATTGCCCTTTTTTACAATTGGATAAAATTACCTTTTTTTTCTATGAATATAAAACGCAACAAATCCGGATATTATTTGGTTTTTTCAGGACAAAAAAAAAGCCCCCCGCGTGCACGGAAGGCCCTGTGAGTATACCTTGATAGATGCTTCTAGCTTAAGAACAACAATTCCCTGTACTTTGGCAATGGCCAAATCTCGTCGTCCACAATAAGCTCCAGCTTATCGATATGGATACGAATCTTGTTAAGGAATGGAAACACAGACTTGGAGTATGCTTTGGCTTTTTCCTTCTCATCATCGATTCTATTTGCCACCTTCCTTGCTTCAACCATCTCATTCACACCATTTTTGATGCCTGTCACGTGGTCAGAGATCTCCTTAATCAGTTCAATCCTGTTTCCTGCAAGGGTCTTGTATTCCTCCCCATAGATCTGCTTCAATCCAAGTACATTCTCCATCAACCTGTTCTGATACTTAACAGCTGTAGGAACGATGTGGTTGATGGCCATATCGCCAAGGACCCGGGCCTCAATCTGGACCTTCATGGTATACTGCTCAAACATCACTTCCACACGCCCCTCAAGTTCGGCTTCTGTGAAGATACCCAGATCAAAAAATAGTTTCTTGGATTTGTCGCTCAGGTAAGCTGAAAGCGCTTCAGGAACATCTGTCACATTGGTAAGTCCTCGTTTTGCAGCCTCTTTCACCCAGTCATCGCTGTAGTTGTCTCCTTCAAAACGAATGGCTTTTGAAGCGATAATATACTTCCTGAGAACCTGGAAAATGGCTTCATCTTTCTTCACTCCCTTTTCAATCAGCTCATCCACATCTCTCTTGAATTCTATAAGTTGGCCTGCCATGGCAGTATTCAGGATAGTCATCGGCGTGGCAGGGTTACAACTTCCTCCCACTGCCCTGAATTCAAACCTGTTGCCAGTAAAAGCAAACGGTGAGGTACGGTTCCTGTCGGTGTTGTCTAAAAGAATCTCGGGTATTTTTCCTATGTCCAGTTTTAATTCAGTCTTTTCATCCGGAGTCATTTTTTTACCGGTCACCTGCTCCTCAATCTGGTCAAGCATAGCTGACACTTCCGAACCAAGGAAACAGGAGAGAATAGAAGGAGGTGCTTCATTGGCACCCAACCGGTGAGCATTGGAAGCGGAAGCAATACTGGCCCTCAACAGGTCCTGGTGATCGAATACAGCTTTTACAGAATTCACCACAAAGGTCAGGAATTGCAGGTTGCTTTTGGGATTTTTGCCCGGACTGTGCAGCAGCACACCTGTATTAGTGGCGAGCGACCAGTTGTTGTGTTTACCTGTACCATTAATGGCCTGGAAGGGCTTTTCATGAAACAATACCCTGAAGCCGTGGTGCCTGGACACCTTTTTCATGAGATCCATAAGCAATACGTTATGGTCCACTGCCAGGTTACACTCCTCAAATACAGGTGCCAATTCATACTGGTTAGGAGCCACTTCATTGTGACGGGTCTTCACCGGGATACCAAGCTTATATGCTTCAGACTCCAGGTCATGCATAAATGCAGCCACGCGCTCAGGGATGGAACCAAAATAGTGATCGTCCAACTGTTGATCCTTAGAAGATGCATGTCCCATCAAAGTTCGTCCTGTAAGCGCCAGGTCGGGACGGGCATAGTAAAGTGCCTCATCTACCAGAAAATACTCTTGTTCCCAACCAAGATTGGACTGCACTTTGGTCACATTCTTATCGAAATACTGACATACATCGGTGGCTGCCTTATCCACAACATTCAACGCCTTTAATAAAGGTGTCTTGTGATCAAGGGCCTCTCCAGTGTAAGAAATAAATACAGTAGGAATACTCAACGTTCTATCAATGATAAAAGCCGGGGATGAGGGATCCCAGGCAGTATATCCACGTGCTTCAAAAGTATTCCTTATGCCCCCACTTGGGAAGGAAGAAGCATCTGGCTCCTGCTGGGAAAGGGCTGAAGCTGAAAAAGCTTCCACTACTCCTCCATATTGGTTCGGAGTGATAAATGCGTCATGCTTTTCAGCAGTCCCACCAGTAAGAGGCTGGAACCAGTGTGTATAGTGAGTAGCGCCGCGTTCGGTAGCCCATGCTTTCATTCCAGAAGCAACTGCATCCGCTTTTTTCCTGTCGATGGTTGTTCCTTTATCAATTGCATCCATTACACTATGAAATGCATCCTTAGAGAGGTACTTCTGCATTTTCACCTTATCGAAAACATTAATTCCATAATAATCCGAAGTCTTGTCAGAAGGGGGAGTGACATGCAAAGGTTTCCTGTTATAAACCTGTTCCAATGCTTTAAACCTGATTACCGCCATGATGAATAAATTAAATTAAAATAAAATAAAATTAGGGTTTGATGCTGCAAATATATATTTATTTTACTTACACCCCCTATATTTTATGCATCAAAGTGGTAAATTATATATTTTTTATTCCCTATACCCTACTGGTTCATCTCTTCAGCAAAAATACTATAGAAAAGAGGAATAGTTTCAATCCCTTTATAGAAGTTGAAAAGGGGATAATTTTCATTGGGCGAGTGAATGGCATCTGAATCAAGTCCAAAACCCATAAGGATAGACTTGATCCCCAACACCTCCTCAAAATCCGAAACAATAGGAATGCTACCACCGCTTCTCACCGGGATAGGCTTCTTCCCAAAACTCTGCTCAATGGCCTTGCTGGCAGCCCTGTAGGCAGAAAAGTCGATGGGTGTTACATATCCCTGTCCACCGTGCAGGCTTTTCACCTTCACTTTTGTTCCTTTAGGAGCCATGTTCTTAAAATAATTGATGAAGAGTTCATCAATTTTCTTTGAATCCTGATCGGGCACAAGCCTCATTGAGATTTTCGCAGTTGCCTTGGAAGGAAGAACCGTCTTGGCCCCTTCACCAATATACCCCGACCAAATGCCATTTACATCAAGGCTGGGACGAATGCCTGTTCGCTCACTGGTAGTGAAGTCCTTTTCCCCGACCACCTCTTCAATATCCAAGGCAGATTTGTAATTTTCAAGATTAAATGGTGCCTTGGCCATATCGGCACGTTCATCATCCGACACCTCCAAAACATCATCGTAAAAACCGGGGATCGTGATATGATTGTTTTCATCGGTAAGTGAGGCTATCATTTTGGCAAGTAGGTTGGCCGGGTTTCCTACTGCACCACCATATAATCCCGAGTGGAGGTCCCGATTTGGGCCTGTCAATTCCACCTCCAGGTAACTGAGTCCCCTCAATCCAAC
>SDBT01008437.1_pt1 | contig 16838 bp, 16 predicted proteins | sample 2277101 | NCBI WGS metagenome assembly SDBT01 (sample SAMN10404973, study PRJNA504765) | marine sediment metagenome | isolation source: marine sediment core GS10_PC15, 103 cmbsf | place: Arctic Ocean: Southern Knipovich Ridge | collected 2010
ATAATGCATTAAACACAAATTAATTGTTGTATGTTCGGTTTTAATTATGTTTTTAAGCTCAAATAAAGATTTATCTAATGATTCTAATTCATTTTTACGAAAAAGTAATTCATCTTCTATAGGCTTCTCATAAGGATCAAATGCAAACCCCCGCGCCCCGCAAATCCCTACCTTGATCGAGTTTATCGTAACAATAGAAGCTCTTCCTCCTATATAAAAGAACTTGGGTGTTGAAAAACGTTCATACATCTTTTGTTGTGCTTCAGAGTATGATGGACTCAGTCTATCTACCCATATATCATGATTTCCTTCAATAAAAAACTTAAATTTTCCCGGAAGTTCTTGGAGTAGATCTAATTCTGTTTGAATTTCGGAAATATCAGATCCCCAAACTAAGTCTCCTGCAATCAATAAAATATCTGGATTTTTTTGTTTTAAATGATTTGAAACTTGCTGAAAATAATCTGATGGTACTCCAAATTTACTTATTTGGGTTTGAGTGGGAAGGTGGGGATCTGAGATTGCATAAATACCAGGCATGAATGGGTACCTCTAAAACTCCTAACATGTAGTCGGAAGATCATCATTTTTAAATCCATAATTTACTTCTTGCTTTTCTGCTTCTATATCAATATTGTATGAATTATGGTAATTTTTAATATATAAATCAATACTCTTTTCAACAAATCCCAGCTTCCAGAACAGACTGGTGTATTTCATATCGAGTTTTGTCATTCTCCTATTCCAATTTCAGTTAAATAATTCAATATAATATCCACAACTTTATTTACATTGAGTTCCGTTGTATCAATAAGTCTATATCTCATATCATAATCTTTTAGAAAATTCTCCATTTTAACATAAGCCTCCCGTATTAGGGAGATTTTAGGAAGATCTGGATCCCTTTTATCTCTATTTTGAAGTCTTTTTAAAACTGCTTCTTCTCTTGCGTATAATAAAAACGTGTAATCTGGCTTACCTATTAAATTAATTAAACAATCAAAGACTACCTTACTACTCTCTTCACCGCTCCAATAGTAGTTTGACACTAAATGTCTATCGGTCACAATATTCACATCCTTAAATTTATGATATAAAAAAATGTTTCCTAATCCATAAAACCAGGAAGTGAATACTTTGTTATCTTGTTGGTTGTTAACATAATCACGTATTCTTAAATAATTATCAAATACATTTTCTGAATCAAAGAGGTAATGTAATGGTTTTTCAATAAAACCATAATTTAATTTCTTTGCGAGTATTTTACATGTTGTAGTTTTTCCTACACCATCGGCTCCTTCAATAGCTATATGCAAAGCAATATTTACCTCATTTAATTGGGTTTTCTGTTTGCAACTTCAGCTTTTTTTCCAGGCGTGAAAAATTCTGCATTTTCTAAATATCCAGATACTCTTCTTATTCTTAATATGTTGCTGCTACCGCATTTCCCACAGCTATCAAATGTTCCTGTAGTATTACAGTCTAAACAATGGTCCATTGGAAAATTAAATCCAAGATAATTCACATCATTAAGAATCGCACTTTCTATTAATTCCGAAATCGCTTCAACATTGTTTAATGGTGCAGATTGAAACTCTATGTATGATATGCACCCTCCATTACAAAATTTATGAAATGGACCCTCAAATTTTAATTTATCAAAAGGATTTAGCCGAGAATCAACGTCTACGTGAAATGAATTAGTATAATAGCCTTTATCTATTAGAGAATTTGAGAAAAACTCCTTATCTACGCCAGGAAAACGACCAGAGATAAACTCCCCTGAAGTTCCAAGTAATGAAAAATTCATATTGTATTCTTTTCTATAATTATCAATTGATTCTTTCATCATTTTTACAATATCAATTGCAATCTTGTGATTTTCTTCGGAAGCAAAATATTTTTCCCCAGTCAATAGTTCTATTGTTTCTGATAGCCCTATAAATCCAATGGATAATGTTCCATTTTTAAACACTTCTTCCAGTGAGTTTACCTTACTTATATCTTGTATCATTAAGTTGTATTGTAAATTGCAACTAAGATCATCAGCGTCTAATTCACATGTCTTATAATACCGATCAAAAAGTAGATCCTTAGTAATATCAGCAATTTTCTTCCATTTAATTTTAAATAATTCGATTTTCGCTTCCTTAGTTAGATCAGGGTTATTCCGTTCAATTTCAAGTGCAATTCTAGGAAGATTTATTGTATTATAAACGATATTAGCCCTCCCAATTGTAGTATCCTCACCATGTAAGTTTTGATATACCTTTGATCGGCACCCCATTAGTGCAATTTTGAAGGGATCTACAGTAAGATTGTGATTTGAATCACTTAGAAAATAGGTTGGAATCATCTTTTTACATGTACATTCCATCGCTAAACGAAATAAATCATAATTTCTATCATCTTCACTATGATTAATCCCGTCCTTCAATTTAAAAATAATATTTGGTCTAATATAATCCGATGCCATAAATAACGTCAAAACAGACGAAGTTACAAACCTACTGATTTCTCCTGTAGCTAATCCAAGATTTAGGGTAACATAATATTGTACTTGACCACAACGATCTCTTGCCTCATTAATCCAATTTAAGAAAGAGTCGATACAATCTCTTAGAAAACGAAGATTAGTCTCACCTTTACTAATATTTAAATTATTAAAGATTATCTCAACTTCTTCATCAAAATTAGCAATACCTATTCCACCAGACTGTTCATTACCCAACCCTACAATAATATGTTTGTAATAGTTAAACATCTCAATTATTTTCCTAAAATCGTAGTAATTCTTATAAGTTTCATACGGGAAACTTTTTAAAATGTTTGGAGTTAAACAATTGTATGTTTGGCCATATGCTTCCAAATCATGTATATGTATTCTGCCTTCTCTATGTAGTTTTGAGAATTTTTCATCCAAACCGTCGAGTATAGTTTGTTTAATCTCTTTACTACCTCTACTGTACACAACCCCTACAAAAGTTTTACGTTGGGCAGCATGTTCATAATTAATTGACTTCAATATTATCACGTCTTAAATTAATAAATTTTTGGTTATTTGAACCCATAAAAGGAATAATAGTACTTCTTTGTTCTTTAATATATTTTCCAACTTTAATATAATCGAGATGATGTAAAATTTCTTTAGGTACATCATCAAATTCAAAGCCAGTATAAAGTACGATATTAAAATCGCATAAATCTTTAACCAGTTCAAGAATAGCTGGGTACTGTAAAAGAGGTTCGCCTCCAGATATAGTGAGTTTCTTATTTAAACATTTTTTTCTTAAATCTTCCACAATATCCTCTATGTCAAATTCTTTCCCCTTATCAACATCCCATGTGCTAGGATTATGACAATCTTCACATTTTCGCTTACAACCCTGCACAAATAAAACTGTTCTAATCCCTGACCCATCTACAATAGAACCGCTATAGTCAATTGAATTAATAACAATTTTCATAATGTATATCACCAATAGTTAAGGATCTAGTCTAATTTAGTTTTGTTATTCTTATTATTATAATTATTACTTATAAATTTTTCATTAAAGTCAAAATTTCGTACTCCTTCATGAATGGCTCCAAGGTAATAACGTTATAATACAAATAATTTTTATCTAAATGATTTGAAACTTGTTGATAATAGTCTATTGGAGCATTAAATTTATTAATCTGGATTGTATAGGAAGGAGGGGATATGGGATTGAATAGACACCAGGAAAGTTCTCTATAATTTAAGATTTGACTTCCTTATTGAAAAAACTAGTACTATTCATATCAAAATGGCCAAATCTCTAAGCCATGTATAGAATCTCTAACATCTCTTGATAATCTTATTGCTCTGATTGCCTCTTGATTTCTAAACTGATATACTGAGATTGTTGCGGGTGAACTTCCTCCAATGATTATATCATTTTGATATACACACAATCCTCTAGCAAACCCTAGTCTAGCATAACCATCAGGTAAAGAACTATTAATTAATTCTTCTTTATCATATTTTATGGTTTTAAAGGATTCAAGGATTTTCCCATTTGTGTCTTTATATGTAATTAAATTAGCATTTGTATCACACAATAATACGCCATTTTTATAAGGTCTTAAATTATGATTACCTAAACTCCCTCTTGAAAAACAGGCTAATCTATTCTTCTTAATATAATAGCAAATTATCGTGTGGGTACCACTTATATATATCGATTCATTTTTCTTCCACACATTATTAATATGATGAACGTCCAATTGTTTTGGACCTTTTTCTAAAGTGGGATCAACTGAGATTAGTTTTGGCTTGCTATTTTTTGGTTTTGAGGTTATAAATTTAAAAATATCTTGGATTATTTTTTTAAGTAATTTATTTGTTATAGTTTCTATAAATTTTCTCTCAATCTTTAAAAATAATCTTAGAAGCTTACTAGCTTTTAAATAGTAACCCTTAATAAAAGATTTGGAGTTTAAATCATATTTTAAAATAGAATTAAAGCGAGTAGATGTGATATAAAGGATACTACCTTCAATAAAAATTTCATGACAAGCCTTAAGATAATTTCCTTTAATAGTTTCTAGCAAACTAAAAGTTTTATCAAAGACGAGAATTTTGTCAAATGCTGCAACATAAATAAGATCACTATTAATTGCTATACCTCGTAATCCTCGATCATATCCACGTTCTTTCAAACTTATTGAATTGTCTTTCCAATCAAAGACCTCCTGAAATTTATCAGTATCTAAATCTACTAAGTAAATCTTCCCATGGCTTTCTCCTTTTTGAGAATAACGTACCACTGTATTACATATAACCTTAGGTAATTTAGAACCCTTCCCTTTTAAATTATCATTAATTTCAGATATTTTTATCACTACACTCAAGTTTTAGGAGTACTATAAATACATCTTTCATCTTTTTAATACCTACGTGAAATCCCTTAATCGGAGTCATTTAAGCACAAATTAATAATCTCATTGAAATCACAATTAATTGTGCTAAATACACTAATTCTCTTATCGTTATCAGTAATCCCTTTATATGTGTTGTAGGATGAGTGATGGTCACTGCCGATGGTTGGAATTAGGTTTTGAATCTTGCATATCTTCAATAATTTTTCATATCTCTGCTCTTCAACATGAAAAAAGTGATGTGTTTCAACACCCATTAAACCGTACCGCTTTAATACTTGAATTAAATCCAATACTTGTTGATCAGATAATGCTTTTCTTCTTGGCCCACGATAAGAATGGGCTAAAACTGGAATTCCACCAATCTTCAATATTAAGTCAATACTTTCCTTCAAGCTTGGTCTTACAAATGGATATTTGCTTAAAATATCCTTCGACCTCGTTATTTTTTTTGCTTCACTTCTATTTTTGCAGCAATTTCTTTCGATAAGCTGTTTTATAATAAACAATTCTGAGTATCCATTCAAGCTATCGAAATCTAATTGATATCCCTTCTCATTTAAGTGTAGTACAAATTCTTTTGCCCATTTTATCTTTAAAATCGACAACTCATCATATAACTTCTTCAATAGGCTACTGTGCCAATCAAATCTGTAGCATAAAATATCAATTCTCGTGTGAGGTTCCAAAGATTTAACATCATATCCGGAAGTTGCGGTAATTTCAAGGCCTGGGATAATTTTAATGCCAATCTTTTTACCATATTCAATAGCCTCATCTATACCTGATACGGAATCATGATCCGTTATAGCAACTACATCTAACCCAAATTTTTTTGCTGTATCTAACATCTCTTTAACTGTTTGATTGCTACAAGGGGAATGGTTTGTATGGTTATGTAGATCGATTTTCATCTAAAATCCCTCCAAATTATCAGCATATTCACTCCAAATAGGATGGTTTTTATATTTATTAAGAATCATTTTTGGCACCAAAATTTTTTTGTTTGGGTTAGTAGAATAAAAAGCATTTACCATAAGACTTACAACTTCTTCTGAGTTTAACTTGATTACTTCTAAGCTTTTACAATATTTGAACGCATTCATTCCAATTTTCTTTATCGTGCACGGTAATTCTATTCTATGCATCGTTTCACATAAAGTAAAAGCCCAGTCACCGACTTCTTGAATACCTTTAGAAATAATAACTTCTTTAAGGTTTTTACACTCATAAAAAGTCCATCTACCAAATTTTTTGATATCCGAGAGAATAAGTGTCTTTAGTGGCAGATATTGTCTCATTATGTTTTCAACTATAAATTCATCACGAATATGGATCTTAGGGATATTAGTCTTGCTCAAATCATCGAAATAATAAGCGAGCACGTATTTACCGCCAATATTCAATTCCTTGATAGACATATTATTAGTCAGAATTGCTTTACCTAATTTGGGTTTATTATTGATACTTATATGGGTTGCTGCTAAATTGTTCGCCAAAGCATAATCACCGATATATTCTGATTTAATATTGATCGTTCGCAGTGAAGTGTTAAATAATGAAAAAGCTCCAATCTTTTTAGTGGATTCAATATTAATTTCATGCAATAAAGAACAATTGTAAAAAGTCCCTTTTTCTAATGATTTGGGAAATCCGGTAACAATTTGAAGATTATTACAATACGCAAACGCACAATGTCCAATCTCAGTGGAATCAAGATCAATTTGTTCTAATTTATCACACATGAAAAATGCATAATCTCCAATATGTTCTACTTCTTTCAGAGTAATATAATTTAAAGATTTACAAAACGCAAAAACAAAAGATTTTATACTTCCTTTTAACCCCCGTATTTCCTTTAGATTAATACACTGATAGAATGTTCCTTCGGAAACAATGCATTTATCGTTTTTGATTGTCACACATTCAATTTTATGATTGTTAGAAAACGCCCAATTGGTTATCGAAACCAAATTTTCCGATATTATAATATTTGATTCTTTTCCTTGGTATTTATATAAAACATTTCCTAAAGAAATATAATCGTCAGAGTTGTCTTCAAGCCATTTAGTCCCGTATAGTGCGCTGTTCCCTATATGCTTTATTTTTTTTCCGACATTTATGTGCTTTAGATTTATTGCTCCTAGAAAAGAATTTTCACCAATGTATTCTAAATTCTCCGGGAGATCTATTTTTTTAAGCGACGTGCATTTAGTAAATGCATAATCCCCTATCATTGTAATAGAGTTTGGTAGGTTTATATGAACAAGTTCGTTTCGATGGTGAAATGCTCCGCTGGCAATTACTTTTACGATTTTTCCATTTATTTCTTCAGGAATTTTAATGATATTCCTTTTTTTTCCTTCATCCGTTAAACCTTTAATTTCGATAAAATCATCTTTAATGTTATATTTGATATAGTCATCATATATTCCAAACCCATTACTTTCTGTTTTGATATTAGAGTTATTTTTATCAGATAAAACTATGATTTTGATGAAATCAAGTTTTTCGTCATATAACTTTTCATATACAATAGGGGATGCACTCGATGTACATACTAGCTTAACATTGGGGAAAGTTCTGTTAATATATTTTACAAAATTAAGCCAATCGGGGATAAAGTGAATTTCATTTATGAATAAATAAAAAGTTTGACCCTTATCATGGGAAATAAATTCATTAAGAATTTTATATACATCAATATTAAATAATATCGGCAGATTATAATCTAATAATAATATATCTTTCGGATTCTTTCCTGAAGTCAATAGAGATTTTACTAAAAGGCCCAGTATATTACTCTTTCCTAATCCTGTATTACCAACTAGAAACACAATGTCATTTTTCTTTGTATAAAACCATTCTTGAACCTCATTGTAATCATATGCGAAACTACTATCTTCATAATTGGTATTATTAAAATATTCTCCAATTTTAAGTTTTCTAATATAATCATACACGTTCATAAGAATCACCATTTAAGAATACCATTTTTTTGTACAAAACGGTATACTTTTCTTTATTTATATCCTTGTGAAAATGTCCAAAATACCAATGCCTATAGTAAGTTTTTTCTTCAACCCGATCAAGATATTCGTTTAGTTCCCTCTCATATTCATTTCCGACTTCATTGATTTCATTCAACCATTTTTTAGGGGCTGTATGAGTAAGTACATAATCCACTGTGTAGCTTTTGATTTTCAGGTTATTTAGACCCTCATTATATTCATTTTGGGAGGGAATTTCTTCTTCCCACATATTTACAGGTGAATTTCCTGTTATTCTTTTTATGGAAAAAGCACCTCCAAAAGTAAAGAATTTCTTATCATCAATCTCAAATATTTGTCCCCTCATCAGATGAAAGACTTTTTTACTAATCTGATGAATTTTACCTCCTTTCCATTTTGTGACGGGGTATCTATTCAAAAGCGTAAAATTTTCATGATTGCCATCAATAAAAAGCGTATAAAATACCTGAGAATCAAACCATGTCAATAGTTCATTATCTGTTTTGGATTCATCCCAGACGCCTCCAAAATCTCCACATACAATAAAATAATCATTAATTGTTAGAGATTTTAGGATGGAGCTATTTTTAATACTCTTAAAATTCACAGTTCCGTGAATATCAGCAGTTAGAATTATCAATTTTATACTCCATTATTTGATTGTTTTTTAATATTAGTTTCAGCTCGGAGTGAGTGCAATCAAAGATCTTTTTACCTTGAAAGATTGGAACTGTGTTAAAATGAATTTCCTTTAAATTTATATCAAAATAAAACGCTTTTTCTTCAATAACTCCGATATTTTGAAGAATTACCTTTTCTAAATGAAAGGCATCCGATATTGCACGAAAAGAAATCGTCTCTACCGAACTTGGCATGTAGAAAGTTTTATCTGGCTTTGCGATGGCATATTGTAATATAATTTTACCATCTTTAGTATATAAATTACCATCTATTTCAGTATAGGAAATATTGTTTTGGTCCACATTTATGTATTTTAAACTTTCACAAGAACCAAAAGCATACTTCCCTATTTTCTCTAACCTTTTAACTATATGTATTCGCTGGATTTTGTCACATCCATGAAAACACCATTCTCCAATCTCTTGTAAAGACTCATCAAAATCAAGGGATTCTAGATTTTTACAATCATCAAAGGCGCTCCTTCCGATGATTTTTATTTTTTTATTGAATTGTACTGACTTTAAATATCGAGCATTTTGAAAAGTATAATCTCCGATTTCTATTACAGAACTCGGTATTTGATATATTTCTGTTTTTCGTCCAATAGGATATTTTAGTAAAATTGTTTTATCCTTATTTAATAAGATTCCATCAATACTTGAGTAATTTGGGTTATCAACATCAACAAGAATCTTTTCCAATTTATTAGAATTATAAAAGGATTGAGAATTAATAATCTTTATATTGTCATTTATAAACATGGTGCCCTTATGTAATCTTTCATTCCCATCTATTATTAGAGTTTCAGAATTGTCGATCTCAATAATATCATCATTAATAAATTTATTTAGATTTATTTTTGAACCCATTACTGCTCTAATGCCTCGATTATAATCTTGTTCAATTGCTTTCTTGAATAATTTATGTGCAATTTGTAAATCTTTCTTTACCCCAAAACCTCTTAAATAACAGGAAGCTAAATCGCTTGTACCATGAGAGTAATTATAGCTTGCCGCTGTTTTAAACCAATAAACGGCTTTTCTATAATTTTTTTTGACACCAATTCCTTTTATATAATTTTGACCTACATCACGACAGGAATGGGCATATCCAAGTTTTGCAGATTTCAACCAGTATTTGAAAGATAATCTGTGATTTATATCAACACCTTGTCCTACCAAATAACAATAGCCTAAATCACATTGTGCCTCGAGATTGTTTTTTTTAGCCGCTTTTTTATACCAAGAAAATGCCTCTTCATAATCTACTGATTGCCCCAGTCCAAATGAGTACATATCGCCATAGACAACTTGGTATTTTGGATCTCCATTTTCTGCTTTTTCCCGGACTTCTTCTATTATAGGTGCAACTAATTTTTGGGCTTTTTTACGATTCCTCTCAGCAGTGTTTCCCTCGAAAAATGCGAGAGCATAACCAAATGTACCTCTCGAGTTTTTAAGTTCATGAGCATCTTTATAGTATTCTATACTTTTAACTTTGTCGTTCTTATAATTGATACTTCCTAAGGAGAGTTCCTTAGCAATGTCACAATATTGTTCCGCTAAATAATTGTAATATATTTTTCTTATCTCTCTTAACATTTTCTTTAGACTAAAACCCTCAGGTTGAATTGGTTGGTCACTATGATGTTTGTCCAATCCATCCAACAAATTATTAATGAACGTACTAATGCCATTAATTCTTAGATTACCTCCAATATTTAAAACTTTTATTTTTTTATTCTTTAAAATAGATCACTTCCGCATCGCAATTATTAAGTGCCTTAGAGGCTAATATTGTATCTTTATAAATTTTAATTTGTTTCAGCATTGTACAACCATTAAAAGCCCACCCCTCAATTCGCTTAACGGTTTTTGGGATATGAATTTTCTCCAAATTTATGCAACCACTAAAAGAACCTCTACTAATTTGTTGAACACCAGAAATTATATTCAATTCTCTTAAACTTTCACATCCAGTGAAAGAATTCCTACCAATATTGACGAGACTTGAAGGCAATTTTACTCTTTTTTCCGTAATTTTACTTGTACAGCATATCAGCTGTTTTTTTTCACGATCTAGTAATAAACCATTCTCAACTGAAAACATATCACTATAATTTTCAAATTCTAAATTAACACAGGAAGCAAAAGGATTGTATCCTATCTCTCTCACGCTAGGTGGAATTACTATTTTTTCTAATTTTCTACAATTCCAAAAACTATTTCTACCTATTTTCCTTACACTATTTGCGATTTCAAGAATCTTATTATTCATTCCCATAGAGTAGTGGAAAATCTCGGTCATTTCTTTATTATAAAGCCCTCCTTTTTCATACACAAAGAACGGACTTTCATTTTTTAAGATAATTTTTGGACAGTCCGAGAAGACATTATTACCCATGAAGCTTACGTTTTTTGTGATTTTAACACATTCTAAGTTTTTACAATTATAAAAGCTATGCTTGCCTATCCACTCCACTGTTTCTGGAATGGAATATTCTCTCCTTGGATTCTGTGGGAAGTAATGAATCAATATTTTTTTATCTCTATCAAATAGGACATCTTTTTCAATGATAAAATTTGAACTATGATTATCAATTTGGAGATTATCACACCCTGCAAATGGATCATCGCCAATTTCATCAACTCTGCTTGGAATATTAATCTTTTTAAGATTTTTACTATAAATAAAACAATCGCCAGCGATACATGTAACAGTCTCGGGTAAACTAATCTCTTCTAAAAAAAGAGCGTTCCAAAAAACTCCTGTATCTATTCGCTTAACACCATATGGGATTTGGATTTTTTTTTGATGTCCAAGATATTTTTTTAATATGTCATTATGTACTTCGAATTCTTTTGGGTAAGTATATGAGGATTCCTCATGAGATAATTTAATATTATAAGGAATTGCCAATTTTTCAAAAATGCCTGTATTATAAATATCATCTTCTTTATATATCGTTGATATAAAATCAACAAGTCCTCCACTCAATTGGGAAGTGTATAATACAACAATACCATTAGATTTATGGTTATACGAGGATACTAGTTTTCTATAATCATCCCATCCGGAACATAATACTTTAAAGAGAATTTGGTTCTCATTAATAATACTCAAATAAAAATCATTATGATATATTAAAATTCTAGCCGCATTATATCCTTTTTTTAATAATCTATCAATACACTCCAACAGTACAAAATCCTTATATTCTTTCAATTGGTATGATTTATTCTTAAAATTGAACAACTCATTTTCAGATTCTATCGTAATTGTGATATCGTTATAATTGTAGGCAAATATATCTGGTTTTATTTCAACATAACCCAACTTTCGATATAGAATGATATATTTCATATCAATAAATAACGTGTCTCTAATTATTTTGTTCTCGGTCATTCTATTATCTCTTCTTTTTTCAATGTATCAATTATAATATTAATAACTTGGTTTACATCAAGATTGCTACTATCAATAAGATGATATTTCATTTTATGCTTCTTTAAGAATCCTTCCATTTTTGGATACAAATCCGGGATTAATTCCGTCTTTTTGATATCCGGATCATTTAAATCTCTTTTTTTTAACCTTTCAATAACAACTTCGGGAGAAGCATAAATTAAAAACGTAAAATCTGGAGATTTTAATTCATTTACTAAAAGGTTGAAAACATTTTCGCTTTCATTAGCACCACTCCAGCAATAATTTGATACAAGATGGCGATCTGTTATAATATTTTCATCTTTAAATTTATGATATAGGAAGATATTTCCCAATCCATAGAACCAAGATGTAAACAATTTGTTAGTTTGTTCATTTACATAGTTTCTTATTCTTATATAGTGTCGGTCTTCCCCTTCCTGATCAAACAAATATTTAAGAGGTTTTTCTATGAAATTAAAACTTAATTGCTTTGCCAATTGTGTTGCTATAGTACTTTTACCAACGCCGTCTATTCCTTCAATTGCGATATGCATAATCTACCAATTTTTTATTTTTATTTTTAATTTATTTGTAAAAGGGCTTGTTTAAGGATTTCTTTGTCTTTATCATAAGATAGTTTTTCAATAGCATTTTCAAACTTAAACCATGAAATTGATTTAATTTCTGACTCTTGTCTTTGAATTAATACAGACCTTGGTTTGGCCAAAAAATATATTACCTCCTTCAATGTATCAGTATCAGATAAATAGGAAACTTTTTGTTTAAATCCCTCAATAATAACGACTTCTAAGTTTGTCTCCTCCTTTATTTCTCTTAATGTTGTTTGTTCTTCAGTTTCACTTAGTTTCACATGGCCTTTCGGGAAAGACCAGTGGCCCCTATTCATTTGAACTAATAATATATATATCCCCTTCTTTTCTTTCTTAAAGACAACCGCTCCACAAGATTTTTCGAATTTCATTTTCTATACACATTAAGGTTAGGTTTACGATAGGCAACTTCAGCTTTTTTTCCAGGTGTGAAAAATTCTGCATCCTCTAAATACCCAGATACCCTACGTATTCTTAAAATGTTATCACTACCACATTCATTACATACATCAAAAGTTCCCGTTGTATCACATTCCCTACAACGGTCCATTGGAAAATTAAACCCGAGATAATTAACATCATATTTTATTGCCGTTACGATTAGTTCCAAGATTGCTTCAACATTATCCAATGGTGCAGATTGAAACTCTATATAGGAAATACACCCTCCATTACAATATTTATGGAACGGGCCTTCATATTTCAATTTATCAAAAGGATTTAATTGGGAATCTACATCAACATGAAAAGAATTAGTATAATAACCTTTATCCATTAGAGAACTTGAAAAATATTTCATGTCTTCACTAGGAAAACGACCTGAAATAAACTCACCGGACGTACCCAGTAATGAAAAATTCAAATTATAGTCATTCCTATATCTATCAATGGTCTCTCTCATCATTTCTATGAGATCAAGTGCAATTTGATGATTTTCTTCTGATGCAAAATACTTTTCCCCGGTTAATAGCTCCATTGCTTCTGATACTCCAATAAATCCAATTGATAGGGTTCCATGTTTAAAAACCTCCTCCATGGTGTTTACGGAATTTAAATTCATAATCCTTAAATTATGATCTAAGTTACAAGGAAAATCATCTGGATCTCGACTACAAACCTTATAATAACGATCAAGAAGGAGGTCCTTAACATCATTAGCAATTTTCAGCCATTCTCTTTTAAAGAGGTTGATATTCTCCTCGATGGTTAAGTTTGGGTTACTGCCTTTTGTTTCAAGAGCAATTCTAGGAAGGTTTATTGTATTATAAACAATATTTGCCCTCCCAATTGTAGTATCTTCACCATGGTCATTTTGATATACCTTTGATCTACAACCCATTAATGCTATTTTAGAAGGATCTACCTTAAGATTGTGTTCAGAATCGCATAATAAATATGTCGGAATCATTTTTTTACAAGTACATTTCATTGCTAAATGAAAGAGATCATGATTCCTATCTCCTTTCGAACGATTAATACCCTCTTTCAATTTAAAGATGATATTAGGTCGTATATAACTTGAATCTATGAAGGTATTTAATATAGAAGAGGTAACAAATCTACCCATATCTCCTGTTGCTAGTCCAAGATTTAATGTAACATAATATTGAACTTGACCACATCGATCTCTCGCTTCATTGATCCACTTTAAAAAAGAATCTATGCAATCTCTTAGAAGCTGAAGATTAAATTCACTTGTAGGGATATTAAGGTTATTATATATACTTTCCACATCCTTATCAAAATTTCCAAAACCAATTCCACCCGATTGTTCATTTCCCAAACCTACTATAATATATTTAAAATAATTAAATATTTCTATCAATTTTCTTGAATCTGAATAATTCTTAAATTCTATATAAGGAAAATCTCTTAGGAGATCAGGTGTTAAACAATTATAGGTTTCACCATAAGCTTCCAAGTCATGAATATGAATTTTACCCTCTCTATGTAATTTTGAGAATCTCATTTCCAAACTATTGAGAATTGTTTCTTTTATCTCTTTGCTCCCTCTGCTATATACAAGGCCTACAAATGTTTTACGCTGAGCAGCATGCTCATAATTAATTGATTTCATTGTTTTTACACTCCAAATTAATAAATCTTTGATTTTTTGACCCAATATAAGGGTTTATAGTTGTTCTCTGTTCTTTAATATAATTTCCTACTTTAATATAGTTAATATGGTTCAAAATTTCTTCTGGTACATCCTTTATTTCGAACCCTGTATAAAGTGTGATATTAAAATCATGTAATTTTTTTACCAAATCAAGAATTGCTGGATATTGTAGAAGAGGTTCTCCTCCAGAGATTGTTAAATTCTTATTTCTGCATTTATTTTCTAATTCCTCAATGATTTCCTCAATAATAACCTCTTTCCCTTTATTTGCATCCCAGGTCTTAGGATTATGGCATCCATCACATCCTCGCTTGCATCCTTGTACAAATAATACCGTTCTAACACCTGGTCCATCTACGATAGATCCGCTATGATCAATTGAATTAATTTTTAATATCAATTTATTTTCACACCTTTATTTTGTTTAATTTATATAAAAATATTTAAATTTAGGTTTTCGTCATGCGCAGCCTTATGATGTTTATCGCATAATACGATTAAATTTTTCGAGTGATCTCTCCCCTTTTTTGAGATGAGTTTTATGTGATGTACTTCGATCTTAGCACCAAGGATGTGTTTAGTGCACACTTGACATTTAAAATCGTATTTCATTTTCATTAAGTAGGATAATACATGATTCCTCTCAATCTTATTATGAGAGTTCCTGCTATTTTCAAGATGGATCATTTGATCTATGAATAAGCCTTGCTTCTTGTAATTTTTAAAATGCTGGTTCATATTATGACCTGTGGCTCTACAATGTTGAAGATAAGATATTCTTTGAGCAAAATTTCTCTCACATCTTGGGCATCTATTATGAGTTTTTAAGTGTGAATTTTTTGTAGGAATAGGTCTTGAATATCCGCAAATACATACATATTCAAATTTTCCTTTTGCTTCGTTTCTTAACCCCATGAGGGTTTGGCATACAGGACAATAATTAGCTAATATCTGAGGATATTTATTTCCATTTGACTTTGGATTATTATAGACAATAACCGAGGTAAAACTTTTTACAATTTTATTTTTTCCCATTTTTAACCATCATGTCAAATTTGTTCATAATAATAATTAGCTTGTTTTTATATTTAAATGTTTGTATTTTTATCACAACTATTTCATTTTACAAAAAACGATTGGATCAAGACAGCAATATTTTTAAATCCAATTAGATTTATTAAATATAATGAAAGTATGCCAAATTATGTTTTATGGGAGAGAACATAAATGGATTGATATAGCACTCCGTAAAAGTCCCGACACAAATTGGTTTATAATTCTAAACCAACCTTTTAGTGAGTTGATATCTGATTATTACCAACCCGTGGAAGAAAAAATTAAAGAATTAAAATCTTCTCAAGAGATTTATCCAGATAATGAAAAAATCAAATATACCAGGATAGAAATAAATATTGAGAATAATTTGGTTGACCTTACACGTAATTTCCGTGCTTTGATACTATACGTTAAAGAAAAAGAATATGAAATTATCTGTAATCTTACTTCTGGGCCATTCAAAATGAAATTAGCTCTCTATATAGCTTCACAGATTGAAAGACAACAAATAAGTGAGGTATTTTTTTTAAACAAATTAAACTTAGAAAAGAATGTTCTATTCAATTTAGTGAAACCACGTAAAAAGGAACAAGAATTAATAGAAATATTCTATAACGAGGTTTACAAGAATAATTCTACTCAAATTAAATCTACAAATTTGAAAAAATTACTGAAAATATGTAAAGATAATAACAAATCTTGGGACCTACCAAGTTTGTCTCGAACTGTAAATAAACTCGTTAGTATAGGGTATTTAACTGAGGAACGTATAGGGAGAGAAAAGATTATTGAAATATCCGAGCTAGGATTAGTGGTTTGCCCAATTAACGATAATTATTCGTATTTAAAAAAAGAATTGTATGAATAATTTATAAATTATAGATTTAATCAAGGAGAAAGTGTAAATGAACTGGTCTATATCTAAAGCTAAAATTTTTTCGAAATGCCAAAGAAAATGGTTTTATTACGAAATTATGGCAAGAAAAAATAGTAAAGATAAATATAGATTTGAAGCTTATGTTTTAAAAC
>SDBT01008438.1_pt1 | contig 16838 bp, 19 predicted proteins | sample 2277101 | NCBI WGS metagenome assembly SDBT01 (sample SAMN10404973, study PRJNA504765) | marine sediment metagenome | isolation source: marine sediment core GS10_PC15, 103 cmbsf | place: Arctic Ocean: Southern Knipovich Ridge | collected 2010
CTGTCCAAGTGCCTAACATGCCAGAAGAACACGCCGGGACTGGCTCGAAACACGGCATTCCTGGCATCACGCTCTTCCAAGCCATGACTTTGGAACGGATAGTCTCTGCGGAGGTGCCACCTAACTTCTTGGCCGAACAATCTATCAGCCCAGAAACCGTCACGCTCCATAAGCTGGCCATTTTGCGCCAGCAAGTTACGCCCATTGAACATGATCACTTCGGTGCCAGCAGGCAATATGGCCACCTGTGCGCACAAAGAGTCTAGCTCACGCTCACGCCATATCTCGTCACCGTCTACCAATAGCATCCAAGGGGTGTTGATCATCTCTCGCAACCGGTTTGGGCAATTGCCTATGCGGAGCGCATCGCTACCCATATTCTCCTCGATCAGCGTAAGATCTGCATTCATAGCCCGGGCCAAATGTTTGGCAATACCCACCGTGTCATCCGTACTACCAGTGTCGATCATCACGGCCCGGCCAAAGATACTGAACAAATCACGCAGCACATAATGAATCCAGTACTGCTCATTCCTGACATGCAATGCCGGTGTTATACTTCGGGTCACGCTGTCCATCTACACACTCCTCGTTACTCCGTACAGCTTGGAGCAGAATGACTCATCCATCCCTAGCTGCAACGTATACAGTATTTTCATGCCACTGTCGAACAACATGCGTAGCACGTTCTCTTCAGGCACCACCACAGAATTATGCAGCACCTCAGCCCCACCTACCAGTACCGTGAATACGTATATCGGCGCGTTCCAGTTATTCAGCACCAGACGCACCGCTTCCACAGGATCGCTCTGATGCTGCGCTACATCCAACAGGAGCACAGCATCGTACGAGTTATCCGACATGTACGCGAATACATCAAGCACAGCATACTCAACGCCTGCTAGTCCCCGTCCTCGCATCCTTGCCGTGCGGAGCATGGCAACGGATTGATCGAATCCGTAGTACCTACTGTACGACAGCACATCAGCGTACCGGCCTGCTCCACACCCAAGGTCTGCTATCCTGTTCGCACGGCCCACCAGACACGACACCAGACATTCCATGGTTGCCTTGTCCTGCATGTTGTCCCACGCAGCTATCATGTCGTCCGGATCAGCCCACAGTTCCATCGCTGTGTCCAGTGCCTTCATGCTGTGTTCAGCTCCTCATTGGTCCAGTCGTCTCCGTCTGCCTTCCGACCGTGACTGTCCACAGGTTCAAACATGTTCTCCAAGTTGATCGGTATGTCGTCTAGCCGCAACTCTCGCAGCTTTGGTAATACGGACCTCGGTGGTGCGACCTCCCATATGATAGCCTCCACTTGGTCAAGCATCTCGTTCAGCTTGAGGTAGTTGTCCTTCTGCGCCTGAGTCTCGTAGCTTACTGCCCCAGTAGAGTGCAACCATGTGAACATGCCACGCAACCAGTGGCAGCACAGCACCAAGCAACCCATCATCTCATAGATCGGCGTGTGTTCAGGATCACTAAGGATTCTGTCTACCGACTTTTGCTTCTGTCGGTGCGCTTCTTCGGCACTGATGCTGCTTCCTTCTCTGCCAGCCATGCAGACCTCTCCTGTATGTCGTGATATAGCTGCTTGATATTCTTGAATCCGGCCTTGGCCAGCATGTCCGGGACGTCCATCGTACTCTCCGTTTGGACAACGATCTCACCACCGTCTTTGAGTACACTCCTCGCAGCACGTACCACCTTGGTTCTGCATATCCTCGGGAGGTGATGCATCACTCCCAGGATCGTGACAAGATCAAACTCATCAGGTGGCCCGAGAGGCACCTTGTAATCGCAGATGTCCTGACGCACTGGGATGATGCGTCCCTCGTAGCCTAAGACCTCGACCACCAGTGCCAACTGGGGGTAATACGTCTTGCTGTTCTCGATGGCAACGACCCTCGATCCAAAGTTGTCCACGAGCCATTTCGGGATATACCCGCTATTAGATCCCAGATCCAGCACGTGCTTGTACGCCGGTTTGGAAAAGGCACCCCCTGCTATCATTAGGGGCATCTTATCTGGGAATAGGTTTGGCGCTGAGTCACCGGTCACTATACCAGGTGCCAATTCCCAGCAATAATGCCAGGGTCCTACGTCCTTGATCCTCTGTTTCAATTCTGCGTCGTTCATCTTTTACTCCTTGATCTCACTTTCATTGGTGTTGCAGGGACCCCGCCCCACAACTGCCTAGACGGTACGTTTCTCGTGACCACTGCGCCTGCTGCAATGATAGCACGCTCACCAATAACTACGCCCGGACAGACTACAACACCCCCACCGATTATGGCACCATCACACACTACAGGTGGCTCCCACATTTCACTTTCGTACCGCGGAGGATACTTGTCATTCAAGAACATCACGCCCGGACCTACAAACACATTATTGCCTATCTTGGTGCCCTGGGACACATACACATGATTGTGCAACTTTGTATCGTCGCCGATCTCAACGTCTGGATCGATGGTGCAATGGCTCCAGATGCTCACATTATTACCAATGACACACCTGCGCAACACGACAAAGTAACCTGTGTCCAGGTTGTCGCCATACTTGACATCCCCTTCGATTACAACGTTGCCTCTAATCCCCATCACGTCTACCTGTCCTCTCGAAATCCGTTATAGTCAGGTCGGCCAGGTTGATGGACGGTCGCCACTTCACCCGTGCAAATGTGTCGGACATGTCTGCACACGCATTGACGATACCGTCAGTCATGCTCGCACAATGACAATCTCCGACCGCCGGCTCTGAGCTGGGATTTATCAGTTCCCACAGCCCCCTCATGCTAATTTCAACGCCAGTACCAACATTGTACAGGAACGTGTCCCACATCCGTGCATCGATCAGTGCATTGATCACGTCGCTGATGTGCACGAAATCCCTGGTCTGCGTACCATCTCCACATATGCCGCCCCCACCATTGATGAAGTCATCAACTGTGGACAGGGAATGCTGCAAGCCCCACACCTCGTACAGCCGCAACACCTTAACATTCATACCTATCGAGTGGAACGCAGCACACACACCCTCCATGGACAACTTCGAGCAGCCATACACCCCGCACGGCAGCACCGGACCAACCTCAGATGCATTGGTCATGCTACCATACACCGCATATGAGGATGCAACGATGACGTTATCGACGCCAGCACTCCTGGCACATGACAGCACCACCGAGGTACCATATGCATTGGCCTTGATTGTACGCATGATGCAGTTCTTGTCCCTGGCCAACTCCTCGTTATACACCATGCGATCTGCAAGATGATACACAATATCGACACCCTGCATGGCTCGCGCTACGGCATCGGGATTGGAAATGCTGGCCCGGTGGTGGGCAACGTTGGCCGGGAATGACCAATCCTTGGAACTCAGCATATTGTCCAACACCACCACATCATGACTCAGTGCCAGCGCGTTTACGAGATGACCACCAACGTACCCATAGCCACCGGTCACCAGTATCCTGCTCATCTACCTGTTCCTCTCATACCCCATCAGAATTACACATACTGCGGACATCGCCAGCACCATGGAAATCCAATCTATGATCAGCACATTGAGCGCATAGCACACCACTGCCACCGCACTCACCCACACACTCAGGCACAACGGGCAATTGAACATCCTACCGGTCATACTGCCATTATCTCCCCGCACGTTGTTGAGCACAGTCACGCCCATCTTGTAGCGCAACCAGTCGAATGCATCAAACGGTCCATCCTCGGCCCAGAGCATGTAGGTCACACGAAATGCAGCAAGTGCATACATCACAGACCTACCCATCCACAACAAGTTCTCCGAGTTCATCTATCAGCTCCCTGGCCCTACTGATCAGCGCCTTGGCCCGGCTCTCGGACACTCTAATCATGTTGCCCAGCTCCGGTGATGGCATATCGGCCACATCTTCGTAGTACCTGATCCCCGCATCTGTCAGTGCTTTGGCCTGCTTCTCTGTTGCGCCCATCTCTACAAAATCGTCTGCCTCAAATTCAATGCCCGCATCTTCAGGTATTACCATCTCTTTGTTCGCCTGCGGCTGTGGCGTCATCATCGGATCATCAGGCAGCGCCCTGGAGGTATCGTCCGACATCACTACCGCCACTGCTGCCTCTACTACCCGTTTGATCACATACGGCCCATTCGCAAACAGATGGGCATCCATCGCTACAATGGAAAAGGTCGGCCCGTACGTATTTTCTGGGGTATTGGAGTACTTGTAGATCCTGCCGCCCCTACCAATCTTCGTGATAGTACTCGATGTATTACCGCTGTACGTCACGACCAAAGGCTCTCCCGGATCGACGTTACCGAGCTTACTTATGTGGACCGTGCCACTGGTCCTTGTGAACTTTGCTTTGTTGCCGCATCCTGGGCATCCCATATCCCACATCCCTTCATTTCTCAGCTTAGGATGCTTGCGATGTATGTACTCCGCAAGTATCCTCGCATTCTTACCAGCACGCGTGCGCATAGAGCCATCCTTATGGTTCCGATACATGAACAGCGGTTTCGGAACACGCGTGCCACTCCAGCCCTTCTCTGCGCAAGCTATGGCAAATTCCCAGTCCTCATAGCCTATGCGCATGATCTCACCCTCATCGTACCCGTACCCACGCTCCACAAATATGGACTGCCACATACCGGTCAGCATGAGGAAGGTGCAGGGATGGAGGTGCTTCTTGCGCAAGCGTGAGCAATCGTAATCTTCCATCTGTACTTCATGCCATGCATCGCCGAACAGTTTCACGTCTGAGTATACGTAGTGGTAATCTGTCAGTTCGGGCATCGTCTCTTCTACGTAGTCCGGTGATACCTTATCGTCAGCATCCAGCATGACAGCATACTGCGAACCATAACGCGTGGTTGCGTATGCCATGCCAGAATTTCTAGCACTAGCTAGTCCACTGTTGACCTTCTTACGCATGACGTACACACGCTCATCATTTAGCAGATCAGCTCCATCCAGTGCAGCATCAACATCTCCTGGCGATCCATCATCGACTACAATTACTTTAACGTGGGGATATATTTGATCCAGTGCGGACCGGACGGCCTCGGGCAAGTACTGTTCGTGATTGTAGCACGGCACCACAAAGGTTACCAGGCCCCTACCCGCACCAAACAAATCGTTATGGTATCCCTCTAACTTGCCGCGCAGCAGTCGATCCTTGCCCTGTGCCATGGCATCTCTGCCGGTGGGATTCCTGCGATATATGTGCAACCCCTTTGGGACATGGTGCCACTTGGCTCCGTGCGATGCACAATTGAGGAAAAATTCGTAGTCTTCCCAGCTCGGATTCATAGCAGCCTTGAATCCGCCAACTTTGTCAAACATATCACGCCTGATCAGTGCAGCATAAGAGTGACAGTTCCCGTCCATCAGCGCGTGCACGTCTCCTGCCGCAGACCTGATGACCTGGCCCCGCACCATCATGTCAGTGCTGACTATATCTGCAGCGTACTGGGACGTAATGGCGAGGTGATCAGGATGCAGTTCATCGTCGGCTGACAGGATCACAAATCTGTCGCCCTTGCTACGGGTAATGCCAGTGTTGAGAGCACGGGACAGCCCCTCGTTCTGCTTGTGCCTTATGACACGCACACCTCTGCCCCACACATTCTCCACGCGCTCAGTGCTACCATCATCGACCACGATGGTTTCATATGGCTCATCATACGTCTGACGTATAGCACTTTGCACCGCCCTGTCCACGATCTTGTTGTGGTTGTAGCACGGTATCACTATTGAGATCATTTTATCCTCGTGAATCCTACACGTTCTGCGTGTCCGTCTGCAACCTTATGGCACCGGGTGCACAGTGTCTCTAGGTTGGATAACTTGTTTGCTTCTTTGTAGTCCACCGCGTACGTACGAGAATCTACGAACCAAGAGATCTTGCGCTTGTGATGCACGCTCACCTTCCGCGAATTACCACACTTGACGCATGCGTGACCGTCACGCTTGAGTGCTTTACGCTTGGCCCGTCGCCAATTTGGACCATACCCCTTGCGCAGTATGATCACCCTTCTACCGTCAGCAGGCGAGTGCTTTCTCGATGAGAAGCTGCTCCGCATTGTCCCCAGTGATCGCCTCATATATCTCCTTGTACTTTGGAAATATGTGTTCATTCCACAAAAAATGCTGTTGCACCTTCCTGTACCCCGATGCACCCATACGGGACCCTTTACGCTCCACCACATCAATCGCAGACAGAACGTTCTCGGCACTCTCAAACAATACACCACCTTGCACAGCACGGCCAGGAGACATATATCTCATCAGCTCCTCGGAACCGCTGTGCGCAAGCGCAACCGCAGGCGTGCCACAAGACCACGCTTCCAACATCACCGTGGGACACACTTCAGGTCCTGGCAGCAGTATACACAGTGCCCCACGCATTGCAACACGCATTTCATCTCGGGTGAGCAGGCCTGTGCAGTACACATTCTCGGGTAGCATTTCCAACCCTTCCGAGGTGACGGTGGGATCATTAGTAAACCCACGTGGCATGGCTGGCGTGACGAACTTCAGATCGGGACGTTCACGAGCAGCATACAACAGCACGTGCATGTAGTAATCGTAGCACTTAGGGTACAGTACATATGCACTGTTAGGGAACAGGCCTTGATACGCAACGTCCGTGCCTTGTGCGGCCCAGTCATCCTCGTACACACCATTATGCACCACTATGGTTTTGTGGGCGAACTTTGGAAAATATTTGTAGACCATCCACTCAGCTACAGAAATTACAATTTTTGCAGTAGCAATTGATCTAACCACTTCAGGCATGGGTGTGGGTACAAACCCCCCATGACACACATACACATCAGGCATAGCACCGTTGGCGTCCGCGCAATACACTGACTCTATGTGCACAACGTCAGCATCCTCAGCCGAGGTAGCACGCTGCACGGATTGATCCTCTCGAAAGCACCGGAACATCTGCTCCATATGCTCCCGGACACCACCGGCGTTTGGTAAATTGTCCTCAGATGGACACAACAGCACACGCATACATACCCCTATCTACAAGTGTACGAGTGGTGGGAGTGTCATATTTCGCAACACCCCCACCACACAAATCTACAGTTCAGATTCTACTTACGCAGCAGCTCCACCTGTATCATGGAACCAGCCGTTGTCGTTGTACCAGTACTGGGTGATCGGTGTCGCCGTCACCAAGTTCTCTTCTATGAAGTAGTCAGCCTGCGGATCAAGGCTGAGAGGATCGAACTGCGTGGTCACGCACACGTTCTCGATCTTACCTTGACACCACGGAGTTTCTAGGTACAGCCGTGGATTGAACTGCGTACAGGGTTGCGCACATGCGTTGTCGAACTTCAGCCACTTCAGACCACGACCGCCCTGGATAGACTCGATGTTAAAGTAGCGGTAGCCAGCTTCAGCCGCCACTGCATCTGCACCGATGTCTGCCGGGATGTACTGGCCTTGCAGCACTCGCCGCCCACCGACAGTCCGCACCAAGAGATAGATGTCGGAGCAGAAGTCAGGTGCATCCTGCGTGATAGGCGCCCAGTCGTGAGGCATGATATGGATGTTAAACCCGTCGATTGTGATATAACCTCCACCGTACAGGCCAACACTGTATCGATCTCGGAAGTCGCGCATCTGATAGTTGTCACGGAAGACCTCGTTGTACTGAGAGCCGTTCCGGATGCTCCACCAGGCCCACTCGTCCAGGAACTGCCATGCCAACCAAGACGGCATAGTGAGGATCACTTCACCCTCTGCAGGCCTTGAGAATCCCGCGGCAGTGATACGCCACATAAGCCGGCGCCACATGTCCCGAACTTTGGCAATGATAGAACCATGCCCATTTACTGCACCGGTCAGCCCGTCATTGGCCCAGTCTACGATGAGGCTGTCCATGGCGTAGCAGCGTTCCTGGCTTGTCGATATGTACCCAGTTTTGATCAAGTTGGTCAGGCCGTCAAATTGCCCGGTCACCGTCTTGTCACCGGTGACGATCTCACGTGACAGTTCATGCTTGACCACCATGGCCGATGCAATGGTCTCAAGATCCAGGTCGTTGTTGATGCGGACCGGACCTATGCCCTCGATTGGTAGAGTGTACGTGGGCTGCTTGTCACACTTACGCACGCCCTGCATGTGCACCTTGATTGGCTCACCGCAAGCATGCAAAGTGCCGAAGTCACCGATGTAGTACTCGCACACACCCTTCTCACTCTGCGGTGGGTCATCGCAGGCGTCACCGTATACGGTCCCGACCACGCTACCAGCAGCCGTACCCTGCTGGTCAACGTAGGTCCAACCTTTGATGAACTTCTCGCAGATAGTGTCTGGGAACATGCCCAGCCATGATACCAACGGGTCATCGCCCATGCTAAGGCCAATGATCTCATCCGGTCCGCACAAACCAAACAACCCCTGACAGCCATACAACTGAGATGTGCCCACCGTCAGAGACGTTTCCTTGAGTTTCACCCCTTCAGGCCGTATGGAACCGTTCAGGAGTGCTTGCCTGTAGTCGGTCCATGTCATCTGTTGGGGCTGCGCAAGGCTGGCAGGATCGACCCCGCCGGCCTTGGATCGCCGTTCATATTCTTGTAGCACCGTCATCAACATACTAACGTCCATCTAAGTACCTCCAAATGGCATCGTATAGGCACCGAATGGAAATGTTACGCCTCCGGCTTGCCTAGTTTTCGAGAGGTGAAGGAATCGTATAGGTCACCGCCCCCGGTCCCTTCCTTGAGCTTCTTCTCAATGTTGTCGAGCTTCTCAAAGATCTGAGTGTCCACCTCCTGCGCTTCACCGTCGGCGTCTACGTCTGCCGACTTGGACCGGGTCAAGAACTGTGGTTTCCTTCGCGGTTGGCCCGCAGCCTCAAGCAACAGGTCAGTACTGATACCACCAGCACTTTCCTGCAATGCCTTCTCTGCTATCGCCCTGGTCTCGTCAAGCGAGGTATTTATGGTCTGCAATTCCTTCAGCACATCCTCCAGCCCAAAACTCTCGGGCTGCTCGCTAACCCCTAGCGCAGCCAACAGCTCCGTGCGCTGTTCGGGCTTCAACTGTGTGGCTAGTTCGGCCAAGTTGCTTTCTTTGGTGGCTTGATTCATCTCATCTTCCCGGTCGGTGTCGTCTCCGGTACCCTTGGCCCGCTCTCCGTTCTTGTCATCCTCAGCCTGCTTCAGTGCAAACTCCTTGAACTCCTTCACGCCGACAACTGCATCAGCACCCGCAAGGGCTTTCTGGTGCAGTTCTGTTATGAAGGACACGTCCAACCCCAACTCCTTGGACACTTCATCCAATTGTTCTTTGGTCAGTACCTTTACCATGTCATTTCCTCCATCAATCGTTAGTGTGGCGGTAGCGGGTATGACCGGATTCTGCGTCAAGGATCGCTCAAAGATTATGGTACGTGAGTACACACCGTTCACCAAATCCTTCGGTCCATACAGCAATCCCGGACTGATCCTCCACCCGGAACCATTTCGCATGACTTCCTTCATGGCCAGCCCCATGGGATCGTCACGAAAAGTACCGGACTCAAAGAGGTAATCATCGACACGTACCTGCCTGTCGCAATCACCCCCATCCCAACCCGGAACATGTCGGAACCTGAGAGGTCCCGCTCCTACTACCTTTGCAAAGTTCAATGCCCAGTCAATGGCCTTGTGTGTGAGAAGCTCGCCTTGCTTGTCCCACATCGACACAGCCGTTATAGTGGCCCACCTATCAGTACCATCTGCGCCCTTGTACATGGTGGCCCAACCGTTTTGATCAACTACATCAGGTATGTCGGGTGCTAGTTCTTTGAACTGTTGAGGCATTGGTAATGTCTCAGCACTTTCCTTATCTTTGTGCACCCACCGATCTCCCTGCCTTGTGTGACTCTTCTTGAATTGACTTATGGCAATCGCCCAGTCGCCCTCTCCCGATGCTTCTGCGACACGCGCAATGAAGTTAGCTTGCGCTAGTGTCAGGTTGGCATCCTCGATACTCTTGAGGTTGTCAGGCACGTCACCCTCACTGGCCCACACCTTGAGTGATACAGCGGAGGTGCCAAGCACTTTTACATCATGGTTGGTAATCTGCACATCAACATCTGCCCATGGCCAGGTCATAACATGGCCGCCCAGATCATCTGATCGATGCTTGTTCTTGACCACCACCATGTCGAATCCTGCGGTGTCCTTAGTGGCAACATCACCACGCTCACTGAACAGTATGACGGCGTCGGGATCCTTAATGATGTAGTCAGTACCATGCTTATATTGCACGGGCGTGGCACTCAGACCATCAATACTAACCGGCTGCTCTTTGAATCTCGTCTCTATTACGTCGGAAAGTTCTGATATGCCTGGGGATCGCATCGCCGTTAGAAGTACCGTATCAGGTGTGTCTATGCCTGCAGCTTTGAGACTAGCTGCCACACCTGCCGGTGCCCCTAACAACCAACGCTGACTTCCGGACTCCACTATTGCGGAACCACAACTTAGAACAGACACTCTCATGTGTTACCTCCATCATATTATTTACGAGTATCACAAGGTAACCCTATCAATTAAGCATTCTCTACTGGCGCGAACTGGATGCCGTGGTCGCCGGGATACGGTTCGGCGTGGTTATTCTCCCCCAACCAGATCGACAAGGGTATCTCAGTGAAGGCTGCGCACTTGCGCTTCTCTTCTACCGCCACGTGCTTGCAGAAGGTGCAAACTTCGCTGTATTCCGGGACACTCAACTCGCGGTCGTCTATGCCTTGTATCATGGTATCACCTCTCTGCTATAGCCCAGCGATCCCTTACCTTTGTATAGGTCCTCAACTCTTGTCCATACCACATGCCAATGTTCTTTTCCAGCGTCTACGATTGTCATACTGCCGCTACGAACGCGGCCGGTAAAATCACGACGGACATCTATGTCTGTCGTTCTAACGATTTCAGTGAAATACTGCTCGTTTTGCCCCGACGCCAGCGCACGTATTATATCATCGGGACGCATGCGGTATAGGTACTTGTCGCCCCCTAGTTGGCCAACCACCCTGATTTCACTCATTTCAAGATCAAACATAGTCTCTACGTCCGCGCGTGAAAAGCTCTCGCCGGGGGGATGGTTATGTGTCAGCGTTTTGCCCCTGAGCTTGCGTGACTCTGCAGGCGTAAACGCTACATAATCCTTAGCGCCCTTCTTCTCGAATATTACGTTGCCAGAATCATCAACAACGACCGCTGCCTCATACTTTAGTCCTATTATATCACGTTCATGTTGTCGTAGCACATCCTCCGTCGTCGCAACAGGCGCGCGCGGTATCCTCTCCCCAGCAACACTAGCAGCCACACCACCAGTCCCAGGTGCAGATCCACCTACCTGACCAGGTCTGCCAGCATGGCCATGATGCCCGCTACCGGGTCCGCCCTTCCAGCCATAGATCATCTGAATGTCGGACTGGGCAACTGGCTCTTCTGGTTTCTTGTCAGGCTCGGGCAACGGTGATGCGATTGGTAATAGGATGTGTCGGCAGGCCATCATGCAGATGAAGTGTCCTGGTATCAGGTCTTCTGCCAGTATCTGTGCCACCGTGTAAATCTGGTTGACATGCTGCAAACAACCCCCGGGACCTACACACGTAGCTTCATCTGCAGGCCCGATGAATATGAACAGGTCGGCAAAGTCACGCACGTTCACCCCGTCAAACAGGACCGTGGCCAACATGCCAAATGACCACAATGCGCCGGCATACAAGAATATGGCTCGATACTCCAACCCATCTAGGTTGGTCATGCCCTTGATAATGTCCGGGAACAGATGATGGTCCAGGTATCCCTTGTGCTTAGTTAGCTCCTCTTGCAGCATATCATCTTGCACACCAGTAAGTTCCGCTATGTCGAGGACTTGCTGCATGACCTCTGGCCATAGCTCCTCTGCCACTTCCTTCACTGCCTCAATAAATTCAGCGGCACTGACTTCTGTGGGATTACGCCTGAACGCATGCCACAACTCTCGTATGCGCCCTTCATACACACCGGTGCCACCTACAATGGCCCGGATGCTTGATGGTAATGGTTCATCCTTGTCCTCAAGCTCTTCGCACAACTTGATGTAGAACGCAGTGAAGTACCAGGGTGGGTGCTTGAATACGTTTTGGATGTCTGTGCAGTTCTCACACACGGCCTACTCCAGCCACTTCCTCTTTTTGTCTGCCATATTAGCTCCCCCTACACCCAGCCCAGTATTCGCAGTACGCCTGGCTGCACTTCCAACCGGTGGGATTGCATGGAAATACACCATGCCTAATCCCCTTCCACACATCACGCATCATCGTCATGGCCCACTGTATGCTCTCGGGACTGCACGTTATATCGATCACTTGGACTTTCGGCGTCTTGGTCTTGACAAATATCACGTAGCGAAATCTGCCATTATGCTGCACGTACCCACACTGGTTCAACGCCGCCAGGTACATGGCCGGCTGGACCTCCGCTGCTGCCTTAGTCTCGTTCCACGACTGACTGGATGTTTTCAGGTCCACCGGCACCCCATCGACACCGATGATGTCAATGTACCCAATAATGGGCACACTTACTTTGTCTATCAGAAATTCAAATTTCAGCTCCACGGACGGCGCAGGCATCGACATCCTGTCCTGGCCCACGATCAACGGATGCATCATGACAGCGTCCAACTGGCGCACGGCCTGCGTGACATCCTTACTGGAGAACATGCGCACGCCATCCCCGTAGAACACATCCTCCGACTTCGTGCCCCAATCAACGGCGCCGGCCATTGCCACCTCTTTCTTCCACTCCCTGTCCCACACTTCCACTAAGTCTTGCATGCCAGTGCCTATGCAACGCGACTTAACATCATGCTCAACAGTGCTATGGAACGCCTTACCAAACAACAGATTGGCCGACGTGTGCACACTCAGTTTCTCGACATACTTCTTACGCCATGAGCTGGGACACATAGCATACGAACTCGCTGATGAATAAGACAGATGCTCTACATACATTACAGACCTCCTCTACAGGTTTACACTTCTTCGATAGACGGCACAGGCTCTTCGATCAAGCTCTCACTGGGCAAAGATCCATTCCCCTGCCCAGAGCGGCCACCGAACATGTCCTTGAATGTTTGGTAAATCGTCATGGCATCTCGCGCATCCTTGCCGTGCAACAAAGGCACAACGCGAGATGCACGCCCACTTGGTCCCACTATCCAGTTGTCTTCATTGTCGGAAATTGATTTGAGGACGCTACCTACCACATGGGGCACCTGCTCTGCCCCAAAGTCTTCTGGCATTATGCCCATGTCCACAGCCAATTGACGTAGCTCCTCTTTAGCATATACCGGATCGCCACCGGTGCCTGCCGCACCGCCGATCATGGTCTCGGCCATGGTCTTGACGCTGTTCACGTTCACCGACAGTATGTCGGCCCGTATCTGATCCTGTTCATCATCCGGGTTGTCAAAGGCAAAAAAGGTGCCAAAAGGCATGACCTCGTTGTTCATCCGCCCTTCGAGATCCGCCATGAATCGAGCTGTGCCCTTGCCTCTCGACTTCGCCGCCTGAACCGACTGAGACGCTTTGGTGGCCCCCGAGTGCTGGATCAACCAGTACTCACCCACATCCTCACCAGTGTTGAGTGCCAGCGTCTTGATCCACCACTCCACCATCTGCTCATACCGAAATGCCTTGTTCGGTGATGTAAAGCTGTGTTGGGTTAGGGTCACCGGCGCCGAGGGATCATCACTGCCCAGCCACCATGTCTTTGGATATGTGCTCAGTCCCTTGGACTCACGGTCTAACATGTATTTGGCATGGGAGTCTTCCACCTCAGTAGCTGCCAATCCATTTATGATGACCACCAGTTCTGGCGGCAGGTCCCCGATCTCTTGCCTGTAGTATGTGAGATACCCCACCATCAGGCGCTTGGCATCCAATAGTCTTGACAGTGGCGAGAAGCCCAGTCCACGAAATCGATCCCGGCCCAAGGGCAAACTGCGGATCGATATTAGGTTCGCATCGGGAAGGTCCACGACCCCGGACCTGGATGTGCCTTTGACCGGGATCGACGGGTAATACCGCCACCGCTTCCCTACATTTCCGGTGTACACCATGCGCGTGGGGTCAATCTGCTGTATACCCAGCACCCTACCATTACTCGATCCTTGCCCGGCACGCCCAAGTTCCATCATGCATCCCTTGTCGCATATCAAATAGTCCAATCCCAGCTCACCGATCATCACCGGCCAATTGGCAGCGGCAAGCATCTTGGCGAACGATATTGCATTGATCTTGCCGCCACGCACAGTCCACTGCACAGTTTGCAGCTTCTCTACCCAGGTGGAGAACGCTCCGGCGGTCATAGGCTCATCCTGCCATGAATATGACAGATACGCATCACGCTCGATCATACCGTATGACGGCAGATTACCACCGCCCATCTGCATGATGTCTCGGATCATGGCCCAACTGCCATGTGTCTGTGAGTCGTCAACAGATCGGAATCGTGGCTGGATGCTGTAAACCTTGGCCTTCGCCATCACATGTACTCCTGTCCCTCGAATAGCTCTTTGATAATGTCGTACCCCATAGGGTCCTTGGCCTTCAGCACAGCGGGTCTCGCCACATAATGCCCATAACACTCGGCCATATATTCAGTGCTGGTTACTTTTGAATAGTAAGTCACGAACTCGCCCTTGTACGCCCCCGGCTCTTCGCCATATGGGGGCACGTTTTTGAGTCTATTGTAGTTGTCCTTCAGTTTCGCACTGGCTACTTTGCGCCGCTTGTTAAATGTGGCATCGCCAGAGATGCCCGATCTACCCCTGGCAATGTCTCGCGCAGAAGGAAACACCATGTGGGCTACTTCATGTGCGACAACGCGATCCAAATCAAGCTCATTGCGCCCCGCTAGGTATATGTCACGAGATCGTCGTGTGTGAATGGCGGCACCATCCATACTGGCATGTGTCCTATCGTACCCCGAGTACTGAAACGCTTTCTTGGTACCAATATTTGCCCCATCTTTGGACCGTATTCTGGCAGCGTTTATTACATGCACAGAGTCAACCAACCCCTGATGCAATATCGGTAGCTTGACCACCTCAGCCTCTACACGGCTCAACTGTTCTTTGGTAGGTGCTCTGCTTTTGACTCCCGAGCCACCTGGGATTATCACGCCAACTGCCAATATGCCCGACGGGTTTATCGCACCGGCGACCGCGTCTGGTTTCTGCCCCAAAAGCTCCGGGTTGTCTGTCCACGATGCGGTACGCGCCGCGGCCACACCCGTTCCCCCTGTACCTGGTGCTGATCCTCCCACTTGACCAGGTCTCCCTGAGTGTCCAAAGTGCCCAGATCCTGGTCCGCCTTTGCGTTTACGCAGCAACTGGCGCAACTCGTGGAGATCGTTCAGCATGTTATACCTTCCTGAGAATGTAATCCCATCCGTGAAGATGCTCATCTAATGCGCTCGGGAAGTCCGGGTCGCCCAGGCTCACTTCCGTGACCCCCGACCAGGACACACCATCCTTCGAGTCACCATCCCGTAATTGCAACGGACCTGCTACCGCATGACGTAGCAAGGTATCCAACTCTGCACTATCGGCCACTACCTCTGCCACGCCGTCCACCAACATCACAGTACCGGCCACATCACCGGACGACGCACTCACCACCTCATACTTTGCCACCTACATGCCCCCTACTATGCAGTGTATTCCCAAATTGGCTCATACTCTTTTGTTTTGTGAACTTCCAGGCTCGGCTGCACTATTGTCCATGATTCGCCACAGTTGTCACATGCCAGTACCGCTGCATCGCCCGGTCCCAGCGGATCCTGCAACGACAACTCCACATCACATGCACCACACGGGAACTTGAGATGCGGTACAGGCTCAGGAATGCTACGTACAGGACGCACCGACTGAGGCTTAGATCGCAGTTTCAGGAAGTTGGTTATACTGTGTGCAACGCTATTGAGCATATGATCACACCGTCCCTTCTGCTCTGGTGTACTCGTGCTCAGTCACACCAGCCCGCGTTCTATTCTAGCGTGCCGGCATAAGCGTTCCAGATGCCGGCAATGATACCATCAAGCACCTCGTCACTTGGGTCAATCGCCTGCAATTGCGTCGATACACCAACCGCCATGACTTCGGCCCAGTGCGCAGGACTCTGCAAGACCTGTTTGGCAAATGCCGCCCGATTGGCATGGTTAGCCGTTCCCGAGTCTTCAGCCTGAATGTCGATGGCCGCCCTAACCGTCGCGACTCCGACTGTACTAATTAAGCCCTGGTTGATGCTGTATTCCCATCTAGTGAAATAAGTGTTTGCCATTGTGGCCTCCTAATTCTTGTAGTTCACTCTTATCCATCTGTGATTGCTTACAGTTGCGTCCAACGCCGCTGTGCCTTCAGCGTTATCTAAAGTAGCTCCTGCACCTTCGTCCATAAGGTATTGTGCTACGGTATTAATGTCGATTGTCGGAGGGCGTCTATCATCTTTGAAAGCTTCGCCGTTGGTGTAGCGGGAGACTTTGCTGATGTCTATCCAGCCGATTGCACCGTCGAATGTGCGCGCTCCACTAGGTCGGCTCCCTAGATATAAGTCTTCACCAACATCTGATGTAATCGCACCGATGCCAGCATTTTGAGTTTCATATGACGCGACAGCCTCGCCATCTAGCCATATATAAAGCTTGCGATCTCCGGCATCGTTAAATTGAAAAGTTAGTCTATGCCATTTACCATCGACGAGAATACCTGATATGTCTACTGTTGACAGTGCGTTGGTGCCAGCACAAAAAACGTATACATATAA
>SDBT01008439.1_pt1 | contig 16836 bp, 18 predicted proteins | sample 2277101 | NCBI WGS metagenome assembly SDBT01 (sample SAMN10404973, study PRJNA504765) | marine sediment metagenome | isolation source: marine sediment core GS10_PC15, 103 cmbsf | place: Arctic Ocean: Southern Knipovich Ridge | collected 2010
CCACAATTTTGAGTACTGTCCAAGCGGGGCCTTTGCCCAATATAGCCTGAGCGACTATAATATGAGGAGAAATTAACCAAGCCCAAGCGATTAAGGGGGTGGGTTTGATAAACTATCTTCACATTAACTCACCGATTGATGCTGAGACAGTTAAAAAGTTGACCGCAGGCACCCAGGTTCTGATTTCCGGCGTTATCTATACCGCTCGTGATATGGCTCACCGCCGACTTATCCAGGCTCTGGATAGGGGTGAGAAGCCCCCTTTCAACCTTAACGGACAAACCCTATATTACATGGGGCCATCCCCAGCCCAGCCAGAAAAGGTTATTGGCTCAGCCGGCCCTACCACCAGCAGTCGCATGGATATATACACCCCGCGCCTTATCGCTGCCGGGATTAGAGCTATGATCGGTAAGGGGAGCCGCTCACCAGCAGTAAAGGGGGCTATCAAAAAGTATAAAGCGGTTTATTTCGCCACTATCGGTGGCGCCGGTGCCTTGCTAGCCAAATCCATTAAACAGGCAGAGGCTATCGCCTATGAGGACCTGGGGGTTGAAGCTATCCTTCGGCTTAATGTAGACAACCTCCCGGCTATTGTTGCCAACGATATTTATGGGGGAGACCTGTTTGAGCAAGGTAAAGGAAAATACCGAAGGGAGGGAAACAGAGGATGACAACGGATTGTATTTTCTGCCAGATTGCAACTGGTAAGATAAACAGTGAAATCCTGTATCAGGATGAAGAGGTGGTTGCCTTTCGTGACATTAACCCTCAGGCACCTACCCACCTGCTTGTTATCCCCAAGAAACACATCCCCTCCCTTGCCCACCTACCTGAAGCCGAGTCACCCCTTATAGGCCATATGGCAAACATTGCTAATCAGCTGGCCAAAAGAGAAGGTGTTTTTGAAAGTGGCTATCGCCTGGTGATTAATTGTGGTAAGGAAGGCGGACAATTAGTGCCTCATCTACACCTTCACATTCTCGGTGGTCGACAGCTCTCGGGGACAATGGGTTAGTCAGAATTGCCTTTTCTATACTTCAGGAAGATGAGAAGTCCAGCAATACTCTTGGCATCACAAATGCTGCCTGAGGTAATAAGACCGGAAATCCGGCTAATCGGCACTCGAACCAATTCAATACTCTCCGTATCCTCGGCATTGAGTGAGCTGGGAACAAGGTCACTGGCTAGATAGAGGTAGAGGTATTCAGTGCAATAACCGGGCGTAGAGTAAAAACCGCCCAGCCTCTCCACTTTTCTGGGTAGATAGCCCGTCTCCTCGCGCAACTCACGGCGAACGGTAGCCACCGCGTCTTCACCGGGTTCAATGCCACCAGCCGGTATCTCCAGCAGCTCTTTCTCAACCGGCTTGCGAAATTGATTAACCAGAAGAACATTATCGTCAGCATCAACCGCGATAATAGCGACGCAAGCACTATGCTCCACTATCTCCCGGCTAGTTTCCCGACCACCCGGCATCCTAACGGTATCAACCCTTAGCTTTACGGCTCGTCCATCATAGACTAGCTGGCTGGATATCGTCTCTTCCTCAGCCAACTTAAATTTCCACCTTCAAGTTATAGACAAGAGCTACCTCATCACAGTCGGGGAATTTGGGGCAAAGGTAACACTCACCCCAGACCTTGCGTGGCAGCTCCATCTTATCCACCTGACAGAAGCCACACTTCTCAAAAAAGGCGGGCTGATAGGTAAAGCAAAAGACGGTAGGAATACCAAGCTCCTTAGCCTCCTTAAGACAGGCTTCTACCAGCTGGACACCAATGCCTTGTTGCTGGTTATCCTCAGCCACAGCTACCGACTTTATCTCGGCTAAGTCTTCCCAGCTAATATGTAGCGCGGCACAGGCAACCACTCGCTCACCCTGCCTGATCACAAAATAATCCCTGATATTCTCGTATATCTCACTCAGCGCCCGGGGTAGCATCTCGCCCTTATCAGCAAAGTAGTTAATTAGCTGATGTATCGTGGCGGCATCTCGGATTCTAGCTTTCTCTACCGATTTCAACCTACTGATTTCCTTTCAACTTTGGCTCTAGCGAACCGTAGAAGTTCTCTGGGTGAATTCTTAAAAACCGAATCTTATTGGAGCTATGCTTAACCGTAATAGAAGCACCGCTTGGCAAAGGTAAATTTATATGACCATCAATGCTCAACGTTGCCTGATGAGTGGTGCTAATGCGCAGTTTGACTACGGCGGTAGGTGGTAATACCAGAGTATAAGCCGAACTAAGGTGAGGCAATATTGGTAACAGCAGGAACTCCTCAGCCTGTGGATGGAGAATAGGACCACCCGCCGCCATTGAGTAGCCGGTGCTACCAGTGGCGGTAGCCACAATCACTCCATCTGCCCCATAGCCGGTCAGTGGCTTACCGTCAATGCTGGCATCTACATAGACTAAGCGGGCTACTTCTCCCCGCGCCGCCACCACATCGTTCAAGGCATGAAATATACGGGGTGGCTCTTGGTCTGTAGCCGAAAGCTCCGCTTCAAGCATAGCCCGCTCATCGAGCCAGCCTTCCCCCGCCAGCAAGGCAGGTAGCTTGGTCTTAACCTCGTCAGCTCTGAGCTCGGTCATAAATCCCAGCTTACCTAAATTTACCCCGGTAATAGGGATAGAGGCAGGAACCGCCACCTGAGCTGCCCGCAGAATAGTGCCATCACCGCCAATAGTAAGAATTAAATCGGTATTAGCTACCTGAGCCCCGGCCTCCTCCCCCTTCCAGGCAGAGCATAACCAGGCAGAGACGCCCTTGGCGTCCAAAAACCCCTCCAGCTCCTTAGCCAGAGGATAGGCAGCTTCATTCAACGGGTGATAGAGAATACCAACCCTTTTCATAACCTACTCCAATAAAAAGTTAAGGCGCCGCTTTTGAGGGCAAATGAAGTGTAACATCGGCAATTTGAGGTGTCAAGGTTAGAATTTAGTCAGCTGCAACTCAGACTAAAAAGAAGCTTGTAAGCATTTATGCCTGCTTACCTGGCTTCACCTTCGATTTATACTTGTCGGCAACCTTCTTGAACCGTTTTATCGCCCTGCCCGACTTAAACCGGTTCAGATTAACAAAGCCTTTAGTTCTATTCACCGCCTCTTCCTCCGCCCTCTCATTTCTCCGCTTCCCAGCCTGAGGCTAGTCTTCTTTTCGGCTGAAAGCGAAGATGTATATTATAGGCAATATACCCAGTGTATTAAATATGAGCAGCACGATGAACCAAGCAAGGTGAGCGTTTCTACCTGCTCTCCACAGGGCTACCCCCTTCCACGCCATTTCCCACACCACGGCTAGAGATATTAGTACCCAGAATATGACTAAACCGGGAAAGAACGGACATACCCAATCTGTCAGCTCCATTTTTCCCCCTCCCTTTTGAGTCGATTCAGATTAAAAAGCTCTTTGCCTCATTATACATCACAAATCAGCTAGGAAAGAAGCTGTTTATCAGGGAATGCTTGAAGGGGCGAAGCCCCTTCAAAAAACTACTTTCCCCCTCTCCTTTAATAATTAGTCACCCTATCCCCTGTATCCCCTTCCCCTTGGTAAGGGGAAGGGGAATATTTGTTTTAAGAGGGGCACTAGCCCCTCTAACTCCCCCAATATCTCAGGGAAGTAAGGAAAGTTTAAGAGAGGCGAAGCCTCTCTTTATAGAATATTTCCCCCTCTCCTTGTTAGTAATATTAGATACTTCGTCAGGGCGTCTAAGAGGGGCGGTAGCCCCTCTTTAATAAATCTTCCCCCTCTCCTTGAAAGGAGAGGGGGATTAAGGGGGTGAGATTGATAACAATCTCAACTAGAAAACGAACATACTGGCAGCTATTTCGGCTAGCCTCATCACCAGGCCAGGGACAATACCAAGAAGCAGGACGCCCAAGATAGATAGAGATAAGGCTAACCTGAGGGCTCCGGAAGAGGGCACCTTTTCCTCGGAGACCGGCTCACCAACCCACATTACCTTGACCACCCTGAGATAGTAGTAGGCGGATATTACGCTGTTTATTACCGCAATAACCACCAGCCACAGCAAACCATGCTGCACTGCTCCGCTGAAAATATAGAACTTGGCCATGAATCCAGCGGCTGGTGGCATGCCAATAAGAGAAATGAGACACAGTGTCAGCGCCAAAGCCAGTAGCGGCGCCCGTCTGCCCATACCCGAATAATCGTCAATCAGGTCACTATCAAGCTTATTGGAGATAGCAATAATAGCAATAAACGCTCCCAGATTAGTAAGCGCATAACTGGCTAAGAAGAAGAGAACGCTGCTTCGCCCGATAATGTCAGCGGCGGGAGATAAACCGACAGCAGCTATTCCCACCATAAGGTAGCCAGCCTGAGCTATGCTGGAGTAACCTAACATACGCTTGATGTTGGTCTGGGGAATAGCGACTACATTGCCCAGGGTCATACCAATAGCGCTGAGCACAGCGAAGATTAACCCCCAGTCCAGGCTCAACCAGTTGGGGAAGCCAAAACTGGAGTAGAAAACTCTCAGGATAATGGCAAAGCCAGCCGCCTTGCTGGCTACGGAGAGATAGGCAGTTATCGGCGTCGGTGCCCCCTCATAAACATCAGGCACCCACATATGGAAGGGGATAGCCGCAACCTTGAAGCCGAAGCCAGCCACCAGTAATACCATCCCTAAAACAAGCCCCGGGCTGGCTAACAGAGTTTGGGGCGACATAGCCTGGATAACCTGAGCAATCTCCCCCAGCTGAGTCTTGCCGGTAAAACCGAAAACTAACGCCATACCGTAGAGCAGTATTGCCGAGGCTATCGCGCCAAGCAACAGATATTTGAGCGAGGCTTCAGTGGACTTGGGGTCTTTGAGAAAGCCGACCAGAATATAGAGTGAGATGCTGGTCAGCTCTATGGCAATAAAGATGGATATCAAATCGGTGGCAGCTGCCATTAGCATCATGCCCAGGGCAGACAAAAGCATCAGAGCGTGATATTCACCTTTAAAGTAGGCAAACTTGGATGCATAATCTACCGAAGCTAGAATAACCAGGGCAGCAATGCCCAAGAACATCAGCTTGAAGAAGAGGGCGAAGTTATCCACCGCCAGTGTATTGTTGAAAATAGCCTGGGAATGACCTCCCCACATGGCTAGAGTAAAGCCAGCGGATACTACCAGGCCAGCTAGGCTGACCCATACCAGTAAGCCCTTTTTCTGGATGAAAAGGTCAACCATAATTACTATTATGGCAAAGAGAGCCAAGCTCAGTTCGGGTAAAAGCAGCCCCAGATTCAAAATCTACTCCTTTATCTGCCTAAGTTAACTAAGAGAGGCTCCGCCTCTCATTACCCTCCTACCATTGGCAAAACGCCAAGCTTAATAACATCGGTTAGAATAGCCGGGTAGATACCGACCAGCATAATTACGGCGATAAAGGTGACCATATATACCTTCTCCATAACATCGGCATCAGCCACCCCATTGAATTGCTCTAGTACCGGACCATAGAATACTCGCTGTAACATCCACAATATGTATCCAGCGGTAACAACGATACCCAGCACCGCCAGGATAGTGTAAACCTGAATACCAGCAACAATGGTACTGGTAAAACTCCCCAGAAAAACCAGAAACTCGGCAGCGAAACCGCTGGTGGTGGGCAACCCCAATGCACCCAGCCCGGCTATAGAAAAGACAACAGCGATGACCGGCATCTGCCGTGCCAGACCCCCGAGCTTGTTGAGACTGCGCTCACCGGAGTTGTGCATGACCAGACCCGCCACCGCAAAGAGGAGCCCGGTAATAACGCCATGGCTGAACATCTGCAAAGCAGCTCCGGTCAGGCTCACCTGAGTTAAAGCAAAGACGCCCAGCAGCACATAGCCCATATGGCTGATACTACTGTATGCAATCATCCGCTTAAGGTCAGTTTGTCTCAAGGTTACGGCTGCCCCGTAGAGCACGGTCACTATGGCAAACGCCACCAAAATAGGAGCGTAATGAAGGGCAACCTGTGGGAATATGCCGACACAGATGCGAATCATACCATAGCCGCCCATCTTAAGTAGCGCCCCTGCCAGCACCACGCTGACCGCCGTCGGGGCATCAGTATGGGCATCCGGCAACCAGGTGTGCAATGGGAAAACAGGTAGCTTAATGGCAAAGCCGATGAAAAGAAGGAAGAAGATACCCGCTATCGGAATGTCAAGCCCCCTCATTTCCACCATACTGAGACTGCCAGTGGCGAAGTATAGACTGAGGATGCCCGCCAGCATCATGGCGCTGCCAAATAAGGTGAAAATAACATACTTCATCGCCGAGTATTCCTTCCGGCCCGTCCCCCAGATAGAGATCAAGAAGTACATCGGGATAACCTCTATCTCCCAGAAGACGAAAAACAACAGGAGGTCCAGAGAGATAAATACTCCCAGAATGCTTGTTTCCAGGAGCAAGAGCCAGGCGAAGTACTCCCGAAGTCTGAGGCTAATCTTCCACGAAATGAGAACAACCAGGAAACCGAGAAGCGCCATCAGCACTACCAGGGGCAAGCTCAGTCCATCAACACCCAGGTGGTAGTAAGCGTTAATGGTTCGAATCCACGACAGCTTTTCCTCAAACTGGATTGCCCCGACGGCTCCTGATGACCTATCAAAGCTAAAGAAGAGAATAATGGATAAAACCAGGGGAATAAAGGTAAAAATAGCCGCCATGCGCCTAATCAGCCTATCAGAAAGATTAGGCATAAAGGCAATTAAGATTGCCCCCACTACCGGCAGAAAGATTATCGCCGTCAGATAAGGAAAGTCCACCTGCACCGACTCCTATAATTTTTTATCAACCTCATCCCCTTTATTTTTAGTAACCCTATCCCCTTCCCCTTAACAAGGGGAAGTTAGTTTCTTTAGAGAGCTAACACCCTCTAAAACTCCCTGTAAGCATATTTCGAGGCTTCGCCTCTCTTCGACTCTCCTTTAACCAAAGAAATACACACTGAGAATAATCGCCAAAAGACCTATCCCAATGACCAGTCCATAGAGCTGTAGCTGACCGGTCTGGGCTCGCCTGATGGCTCTGCCTCCGGCTATAGTTCCATCGGCTATCCCATTTACCGTCCCATCCACACCATGGGTATCAAACTGCTGTAAGCCAGCAAAAAATCCATTGATTAAAACCTTCCTTACCAGGACACCCTCGTAAAGCTCGTCAAACCAGTATTTCCGGTAGAACAGGGTATATAGTGGTTTGAACCAGCTACCGACTCGCTCCGCCGACAGCCATTTAGCGCTGTATATAGCATAGGCTAAAAGAATACCCAATCCCGCCATCATCAGCGATACCCACGGCAACGAATGGGTCAAAATTCCGAAAAAGCCTTCAACAAAGCTGTGCGTCTCACCGTGCCCCATAAAGACACCGAACTGTCCGGTAACATTCCAGAAACCAGAAACCACCGCCAGCACCGCCAGAATGACCATAGGCATTACCATTACTGGTGGTGATTCATGAGGATGACCGTGAGCTTCGGGACTGCCTCCCCGATACTCCCCACCAAAGGTCATAAATACGACTCGGAACATATAGAAGGCAGTCATAAATACTGTTATCAACGCTAAAACAAACAGGATTGGTTGGCTACTCAAGGAACTGGCTAATATCTCATCCTTACTCCAGAAGCCGGCAAGTGGCCAAATACCAGCAATACTCAGCGAGGCGATAACAAAGGTACCGTATGTCCACGGCATTACCTTGCGCAGTCCCCCCATTAAACGCATATCAAATGTGCCGGTGGCATGATTTACACTGCCCGCCCCGAGAAATAGCAGTGCCTTGAAGAAGGCATGATTAAACAGGTGAAAAATACCAATGGCTATGCCGCCAGTGCCCAGCCCCAGCATCATATAACCAAGCTGGCTGATAGTAGAGTAGGCAAGAACCCGTTTAATATCGGTCATCACCAGCCCTATGGAGGCAGCGAAAATAGCAGTAAAGCCACCGATGATGGCTACCGTGGTCATCGCCTCCACCGAATGAGCAAAGAGGGGGAAGGTGCGGGCAACCAGAAAGACACCAGCCGCCACCATAGTAGCGGCATGAATTAAGGCGCTGACCGGCGTCGGACCTTCCATGGCATCGGGCAGCCATACATGGAGCGGGAATTGGGCTGACTTGCCTACCGCGCCAGAAAAGATGCCAATAGCTGCCCAGGTAAGGACCGTGCCCGCTAGAGCCCCAGTTATAGCCAAACTATGCAGTTCAGCGATATCAAAGGTGCCGGTGTTAAAAAATAGAACTAGAATGGCCGCCAGAAAGCCAAAGTCGCCAAGTCGAGTAACCACAAAAGCCTTCGTCGCCGCATTACGTGCCGCTGGCTTATGGAACCAGAAGCCGATAAGGAGATAGGAGCATAAGCCAACCATCTCCCAGAATACAAACATGAAAACCAGATTATCCGCCAGGACCAGACCCAGCATTGAGGCAGTAAATAGTGACATAAAGGCAAAGTAGCGGTGATAACCCGGGTCGCCACGCATATAGCCCTGGGAATAAATCTGCACCATCATGCTGACCAGGGTAACCACAATGAGCATCACCGCAGTTAGCGAATCCACCAGTAGCCCCAGATGAATGGTAACCCCACCCTCAATAACCACCCAGTTAATATCAGGCACTGGTAACGCATGACCAGGGGCAGCCAGCACTCCCATTAAAACCCAGACTGACAGGAGGAAGGAACTGAAGATAGCCGCAATAGCCACATAACCGCCAAGCTGGGGCTTATGGTTGAAAAAGGGTCTAAGAAACAATGAGACTATTAAGAATGAAAAAAGAGGTAATAGAAAGATAAGCCAGATTAACTGGTGCGGCATTATAGTTTCCTTAACACCTCATTAACCATATTTTGGGCCTCTCACCCATTTAATAAGTAATCCAAACTACCATTTCATCAAGTCGATTTTGGTAGCATCAATAGTCTCATAGTTCTTATAGATAGAGATTATTATGGCTAAGCCCACCGCCGCCTCGGCGGCGGCCACCACTATTATAAATATGACAAAAACCTGTCCGGTCAGCAGTAATGGCACAACATACCGAGAAAAGGCAACCATAGTGATACTCACCGCGATGAGCATAATTTCAATAGACATCAGGATAACTATGGCATTGCGTTTAGCCAGAGCCCCATATAGCCCGATTGAGAATAGAACGGCCGACAGTATAAGGTAATGTTCTAATCCTATAGACATACTTTTTACTTCTCCCTAACTAAAACAATAGCCCCCAAAATGGCGGTAAGTAAAAGGACGGCAGCGATATCCACCACTAAAATAAAGCCACCCTCGCCGAAAAGCTTACCGGCAAGAGCGGCAGTCGTTGGTTCCAAAGGCGATACTGTGGATATCTGCCATGGAGTATTAAGCACGGCAAAACCCACCACCCCAAAAAACAAAACAGCCACCACAAAGGCTGGAATTCGCAATTTATTGGAGAGACTACCCTGCTGAACTTCCCTGGTCAGCATGATAGCCAAAATAATTAATACCGATATAGCACCAACATAAATCAGGACCTGTACTGCGGCCAGAAAGTCAGCACTGAGGGTAACATAGATACCAGCCACAACCAAAAAACAAAGGATTAAAGAAAGAGCCACTCGAAAAACATCACGGAGCAAAACTACGGCTAAAGCGGCTACCACACCGACTACGGCTAATACCCAGAAAGCAATTTCTAGACCCATTACTCTTTCACCTTATCCCTATCAAGAAGCAAAGTCTGCTTAGGTAAGGTCGCTGCAACTTCAGGACGGGCATAACCACTGGGTTGCCTCTTTTCCAGTATCAGCAAATCCTCCTTACCCAGCACCAGCTCCTGAGACCGATATTGGGACCGTTCATAACTGTAACCCATAAACAAGGCATCAAAAGGACAGGACTCAACGCATAAGCCGCAAAATATACACTTCCTGGTATCTACTTCGTACTTCTCCGGCTCATAGGCGAGGTCACACCTCAAACACCGTGTCGCCTCTTCAATAGCCACCTGCTCACTCCAGCTAAGTTCCACCTCATTGAAGGTGCTAAACCGCTGCTCATGCGAGATGGTAGGTATCTCCGGCCGATAGTCCTCACTGGGGCCGCCCTCCCGAGCCGGTATCTCCTCAACCGGTGCCAGCACTTCATCAATATCGCCACTGCCACCCAGGTATTTGTCTATGGAGATGGTTGCCTGTCTTCCGGCCGCAATAGCGGTAACGACAATATCCGTCCCGGTGACTACATCACCGGCGGCAAAAACGCCTTCCTTACCGGTTGCCATCGTCTCTGGGTCAATCTCTACCCTTCGCCCTCTACCCGTTTTAATGTCACTTATCCCCTCAACCGATTCAGTATCAGGTACCTGGCCCACCGCGAAGATAAGAGTGTCGGCAGGTATGATATGCTCTGAGCCAGGGACAAAATCAACATGGAGCTTACCTTCTTTATCAAACTCGAAGGAGCGCACATCAAGGCATTCCACGCCACTAACATGCCCGTTATCACCGATAACCCGGGTAAAAGTGTGTGAAGAATGAACGATTATGCCCTCTGCCTTACCCTCTTCAACCTCCTCAGAGCTGGCCAGCATACCAGTTTCGCACTCCAGACAGGCTAGATGGACTTCAGTAGCACCCAATCTCAGGCTAGTGCGGGCACAGTCAAAGGCAACATTGCCACCCCCCAGCACCGCAACTCTCTTGCCCACTTTAACCTTCTTACCCAGATTCACGTCTCTTAAGAAATCGGTATTGAGCAGCACTCCCTCAAGGTCAGCCCCGGGCAGGGGTAGCTTTATCCCCCGGTGAGCCCCAACCGCTACCAAAATCGCATCATAGCCTTCCTTGAGAAGCTTATCGACTGACTCAATCCTGGTATTGGTTCTAATCTCAACGCCAACTCTCTTTATCTCCTCAATTTCATTGTCAATTATTTTCGGCGGCAGACGATAATCAGGAATGCCAACTCGGAGCATACCCCCAGTTACCGGCAGGGACTCAAAGACGGTTACGCTATGACCGAGCTTAGCCAGGTAATAGCCTGCCGTCAGTCCGGCTGGTCCTGCGCCAACAATAGCCACCCGCTTACCGGTAGGCGGGGCAACCTTAGACTTTGGCGCCCACAGTCTGGTGTCATGCTCCCAAGCGAACCGCTTGAGCACCCGGATAGCAATTGGGTCATCAATCTTGCCCCGGTTACACTTAGTCTCGCAGGGATGGGCGCAAATGTAACCGCAAACTGAGGGGAAAGGAATTCTCTCCCTGACTACAGCCAGTGCCTCGGCAAACCTGCCCAGGGCAATTAAGCGGACATAACGAGCCGCATCCACACCCGCCGGGCAAGCCTCACGACACGGCGCCGGTGCTGCCCCGATTCTCCCCGCCTCCATAGTCATGACCTCAATGCAGGTATGAGGACAGCTCCTGGCACAGGTGAAACAACCGGTACACTTTTCCTTATCCCAGGCAAGCTCATTGCCCCGGAATCGGCGGGAAACGACCAGTCTCTCCTCAGGATACTGGGTGGTTATTGGCTTACGGAAAAGGTGCTTAAAGGTTAAAGCCATACCTTTAGCGATACCAATGCCATACCGTTCAAACCGCAACCCTGCCACCTCCCAGTTTGAAAAACCTTGACCATAAAACTACTAAAACTACCATTATTGCCATGTTCACAAATACTATTGCCCACGGTGAAGCCTCCCCCCAGACAAGCACCTGCAGAGCGGTGATAAGCAGGTTAATCAAGGCTAAAGGCAGGAGGAACTTCCAGGCAAATGCCATTACCTGGTCTATTCGCAGGCGCGGTATAGTACTCCGTATCCAGAAGAAGAGAAAGAACACGCCAACTACCTTAATCAAAAACCAGAGGAAAGGAGGCAACAGAGGTCCCTTCCAGCCACCAAGGAAAATGGTGGTGATTATAGCCGCCATAGCCAGGGCTTCACAGTATTCCATCAGGTAAAACATGGCAAACTTCATCCCGGAGTATTCAACATGAAAACCAGCCACAATCTCTGAATCAGCCTCCACAAGGTCAAATGGACAGCGATTAATCTCAGCCAGAGCTCCCGTAAAGAAGATAAGGAAACCCAGTGGCTGCAACAGAATAAACGGAATGCTCTGCGCCTCAACAATTTTGGTCATTGATAGCGAACCGGCAATTAAGACCACGCCGACAATGGAAAGGACAAGTGGAATCTCATAGCTGAGTAACTGGGCGATATCACGCATTGCCCCAATAAGAGAGTACTTATTATTTGAACTCCACCCCGCCATAAACACCCCCACCGCGGCTATGGAGCTAACCGCTACTATATAGAGGATGCCTATGTTAAGGTCAGCCAGCAGTGCTCCGCTTTGGAACGGAACCACGGCAAAAATCATTAATACCGGAACAAAGGCAACCACCGGAGCCAGCCAAAAAACCAGCTTATCCCCTTTAGCTGGAATAATGTCCTCTTTAATCAATACCTTAATGGCATCGGCTACCGGCTGAAGAACACCAAAAGGTCCAACCCGGTTAGGACCAAGGCGTATCTGAAAACGGCCTAAGCCTCGCCGCTCAATATAGATAAACGCCATAATCATGGTGAGGACAAAGCCTAGTATTATGACAACAAATAAGGCAAAGTGTATCCAATAGTTATCAAATAAGTAAGTCACTATCTATCCACCTCACCCATGGTAATATCAATACTGCCAAAAATAATGATGGCATCAGCCAATTTCCAGCCAATAACCATATCTCGAAGCGCGGTCAGGTTGAACAGTGATGGGGCTCTTACGTGCCAGCGATAGGGATTAGCTGAGTTATCTGACACCAGGTAAAAGCCGAGCTCACCCTTGGGGGCTTCAATATGCCCATAGACTTCGCCCACCGGCGGGCGCAGCCGAAGCGGCACCTCAGTCAATACCTCACCCGATGGCAGTTGTTTCATAGCCTGCTCAATAATACGCACGCTCTGTCGCATCTCCTGTATTCTCACCCAGTAGCGGTCATAAGCGTCGCCAACGGTGCCAGTCGGAATATCAAATTCAAAGCGGTCATAGACCGAGTAGGGGTCTACCCTGCGAATATCCCGTTTAACGCCGCTGGCACGAAGCACCGGGCCACTGGCCGATATATTAATGGCTAGCTCTTTAGACAGAATGCCTACCCCCTTTGACCGAGCCAGCAGTATTTCATTCTGCGCCAGAAGCTGGTCATACTCATCAATAAAACCAGGCATGCTATTAATAAGCTTCTTCAGTGCCGGCAGGAACTCCTCAGGAATGTCCTGGCTTACCCCGCCAAAACGCATATAGTTATAGAGAAGCCGCTGACCACAAACCATATCAAAGAGGTCAATAATCTTTTCCCTTTCCCGGAACATATACAGAAAGGGAGTCATAAAGGCACCACAATCATTCAAAAAGGCACCCACGGCGATTAAGTGGTTGGCAATGCGCTGTAGCTCGGCCATGATAACGCGTATATATTCGGCTCGCTCCGGTACCGGTATTTCAGCCAGCTTCTCCACCGCCATAACATAGGCCTGATTATTGGTCATCGAGGATATGTAATCCAGCCTATCGGAAAGGGGAATATTCTGCTTATAGCTCCTTCCCTCGGCCAGTTTCTCCACCCCCCGATGGAGATAGCCAAAGACAGGCTCCATATCGACCACGACCTCACCATCAAGGGTCGTCCTCATCCGAAACACCCCGTGGGTGCTGGGGTGCTGGGGGCCTATATTGATAACAAAGGGTTCAGTTTTAATTGCCATTAGAGAAATCCTTACGCAACGGGTATCCCTTAAACCCCTCCCAGAGAAAGATGCGCTTCATATTAGGGTGACCATCAAATCTAATCCCCATAAGGTCATAAATCTCCCGCTCCTGAAAATCGGCTCCCCGCCACAGGCTAACCACCGAAGGAAGGGCAGGGTTGTCCCGACCATAACAATGTGTTTTTACTACCAGGCTGTGGTTATGCTTTATTGAAGTTAGCTGATAAACCACCTCAAAGTAGGCATAATAATCAACCGCAGTAATGGCGGTAAGGTAGTCAAAATCAAGGTCAGGTGACGTCTTGAGAAAAGAGGCTATATCCAGCCAAGATTCGCCCTTAACCACAAGATTACTTTCGCTTGATTCAACAATACTGCCCGGAAAACGTTGCTGCAGTTTAGCCGCTATTTCCTTACCGGAGAGGGCTACCGTCATCTACCTGCCCTCCTGAAGCAAGCTTCGCTGGGATATCTTCTTCTGTAGCATCCTTATCCCGTAGAGCAGGGCTTCCGGCCGCGGTGGACAGCCAGGCACATAAACATCGACCGGAATTATGCGGTTATACCCCGGAACCACGTTATAGGACCCGGTAAAGATACCCCCACTGATGCCACATGCCCCCATAGCGATTACCCACTTTGGTTCCGCCATCTGGTCATAGATTCGCCGCACCTGAGGAGCCATTTTCCAGGTCAGGGTGCCCGCGGTAATCATCAGGTCAGCCTGCCGTGGTGAGGCGCGTAAGATTTCCATACCAAATCGGGAAATATCAAAGCGAGAGGCCGCTGTGGCAATGAACTCAAAGGCACAGCAGGCTGGGAAACAGAGCACGGTCCACAGTGAAGAGCGCCGTGCCCAGTTAAGCAAACCATCTACCGTGGTTAGTATTATGTTGCGCTCAAGCTCTTCCTCCAGCCACTTATCCGGGTCAGGGATAGGCTGCTGACTACCCGCCTTTAGCGCCTCTATCATCTCACCCTCAGCCCTATCCAGCTCCACAGCAGAATAAATGTATCGTTTAGTTATATCCTCTACTTCCATTCCAGAACCTTCTTTCGCCAGGCATAGATATAGCCGACAACAACAAAGAGAATAAGAACAACTACCCCGATAAAGCCGGAAATCCCCAGTTGTCTGAGCTCAACTGCCCACGGATAGAGGAAAACAACCAGGACGTCAAGAATAACAAACAGCAGAGCGTAAAAATAATAGCGGAAATTAAATTGAACCCAAGCCTTACCAATGGTCTGCATACCACATTCATAGGTGGAATTCTTGACGGGATTAGGCTTTTTGGGGACAATTCTCAGAAATCTAAGAGTAACGGGGAGAAGAAGAGTGGTAATTGCAAAAAAAAAGGCAACTAACAGAAATAAGGCGATAAGTCCGTAGTTTGCCAGCAATACCTTCCTCCTGTATTACCAATAACCGTCGCTAGTATATCACACTGATTTTCCCGAGACAAGGGGTTATCCTGATTGAGGACAGCCTATTGCAATAAGTAGTGTTTTATGGCAAAATAACCGAGGTAAACTTGTCTTATCCTGTAACCAGCGTTAGTATATCACACTGATTTTTCTGAAACAAGGGGTTGTCCTCGATGAGGGCAGCCTATTGCAATAAGTAGTGTTTTATGGCAAAATAACCAACGATGCTTTCAGCATTCTCAGCCCTTATCAAAAAGCTATAAATGCACGCCATTTTGAGTGCATATACAAGCCAAAGGTTAGGTGGTGAAGATTTAGTAAAGACATGAAGAAGCTCTACAAGCTCATAGCGGGTCTTTTAATTCTCCTTATTGTGGTACTTGGGTCGGTTGGTTGTACAAGAGAGCCTGCACTAAGATTCGAAGAGACCCGCTCTTTAATGGATACCTATGTCAAGGTTATTGTTTACTCCGATGAAGAGACTGCGGGAACGGCGATAAATGCGGCATTTGCCCGGATAGGAGAAATAGAGAAGATAGCTACAACATGGGATAGTGAAGGTGAGGCATTCAAACTCAATCAAGATGGGTACTTAGATACACCATCCGATGACCTTTTAAAGCTGATAAGCATGTCTCTAGATTATTACAAGCTGACAGATGGGAGCTTCGATATAACTATTCAACCATTATTAGAGCTGTGGCAGGGCGGTCTGTGGAAAGAGAGTAAAGAGGTTCAGCAAAGCAGGATAAACGAGACGCTAGAACTCGTTGGTTCGGATAAGATAGCTATTGAAGATAGCCGGATATACTTCCAGACAGAAGGGATGGAAATCACCCTTGGTGGAATTGCCAAGGGCTACGCCGTAGACGAAGCGTTAGAAGTCCTCAGGGGTATGGGCATCAAATACGCCCTGGTGGATGCGGGTGGGGACATGGGCACGATAAATTCCAAGCCAGACGGAGAGCTATGGAATATTGCCCTGGTTAACCCGGATGACACCAGCCAGTCCCTCGCTAACTTTGAGTTTTCCGATAAATCGGTAGCCACATCAGGAAACTACGCACGATACTTCAACCCGGAAAAGACTGCCCATCATATAATCAATCCCAAGACCGGTTACTCAGCGACGGAGAGCATCAGCGTCACCGTAATAGCCGAAAGCCCTACTGAGGTTGATGCCCTGTCAACTTCGGTTTTTGTGATGGGACCTGAAGACGGCATGAGACTGGTTGAATCGCTGGATGATGTGGAGTGTCTCATAGTAGATGCCGAGAGGACAATACATCGCTCTTCTGGATTATCCAAGTATCTGGTTGAAAAGTAATACGGTGAATTAACGTAGCAATCATGAATATCAGACTTAAGAAGAAGGGTGCACCACACGGGATAAACCTGCCCCACAGTAAGTTTACCGCTGAAAGTCCAATTGAAACCCTCCCACTACCGGAAAAGGTAATCCTCCCTATGCATCAGAATCTGGGCGCACCGTGTGAGGCCGTGGTCACCAGAGGGGCCAAAGTGCTGACCGGTCAGAAGATAGGCGATTCAGAAAAGTATGTCAGTGCCCCTATTCACGCCTCAGTATCCGGTGAAATATCCGGTACCCCTATGGTGATAAATCCTCC
>SDBT01008440.1_pt1 | contig 16836 bp, 14 predicted proteins | sample 2277101 | NCBI WGS metagenome assembly SDBT01 (sample SAMN10404973, study PRJNA504765) | marine sediment metagenome | isolation source: marine sediment core GS10_PC15, 103 cmbsf | place: Arctic Ocean: Southern Knipovich Ridge | collected 2010
GACGACATGGAGGATCTCGCCTTCGACACTGATGAGTTGATCGGTGCCGAGTTGACTATCAATATCAAGAACGAAGAGTATCCCAAGGGATCGGGAGAAATTCGCTCGGGTATCAAGTCGACAGCTCGCAAGGCGTAACCACCCACGGAAGGTACCCTAGCCCAATCAAAAGGATGGGGTGTCCTGCTAGCGGGAAAGTGTACTGCTGAGAGGCTGGTACTACCTACGTGGGACTCCTTTTCCCCTCCTTCTTGGTCGACATGAAGCACAAGTTACTAGAACGTCCCGTTGAGATAGCGGAGGATCTCGACCGTCGTGCGGATACGCTTCGTATGTTGGGAGAGTACATACTGATCGAGTGTAATGAGAGTGATCCTTACACTATGGTTGGTGGCCTCTATGTCCCCCTTGCAGCGTCTGAAGTCTACCCGACATCTGGGTGGGTGATAGCCGTTGGACCCAAGGTTGTGGACCTATCGAGAGGGAACTTCGTGTTGATCGAGGAGGAGGGGACTTCTGTTGATGCCACCTACTACGATGTATTCGAGATCCTCCTACGTATGCCGGATGGTAGCATTGAGGCTATCTGGGCTGAGCTTGAGGTGGAGATTGTCCTGCGTGAGCAAGTAGCCAAGTATCGCAGGGGTGCTGGACCAGACAATCAAATGTCTATCAAGGATCTGAAGGAAGGTGATAGTATAACCTTCAACTGCTCGGACGTAGTAGACTGGCAGTTCGGAGATATGGCTAACCCCTCGTACGATCTCACCTACGTTCCCGTCTACATGTACATCTATCTGAATGAGGATGACGAACCTGCCTTGTTCTATATCACGACACCCGCTAAGATCATATCCACCTTGGAGTACTGATGCTTACCGTTAGTCCGTCCAACATTGAAATTACGCCTAGACAACGTAAGACGCTTACGCCAGTACAGGTTGAGGAGATGGCCGCATCCATCGAGAAGTTCGGCTTGTTCGCTCCGCCTGTCATGGTACCTGGATCAGAGGAGGGCAAGTTCCTGTTGGTGGCTGGCTTCACCCGCTTGCAGGGTATGATGTACCTACGCTGGAAAGAGATCCCTTACACGTTGCTCGACGAGACTGACGAGATCACTCTCAAAGAGATCGAGTTGGAAGAAAACATACGGCGCACGGATCTAGAGTGGTGGGAGAAGGCCGAAGCCATTGCTGGTATCCATGAGCTACGGGTAGCTAAAGATCCCAACTGGTCCATGCGAGCTACCGCCGACCTGACAGGGGAAGCGTTGGGTACTGTGTCTCAGTCGGTTCAGCTTGGCAACGAGATCAAGATGAATCCTGACATGAAGAAGGAGGAAACACTCAAGGGTGCCCTTCAGAAACTCGACGTCAAGAAGAAGCTGATCGAGAAGAAGAAGGACATTGAGAGGAGAGCTAAGGGATTGACTCCCTCGCTGCGAGCTGAGATCATCCTAGGCGATGCGAATGAACTGATCAAGCTGGAGAAGGACGAGAGCTACGATGCGGTAGTCACGAACCTACCCTTCGGGATCGACCTAGAGTTCAAGGGTGGACTCAAGCCCTATGAGGACGATGAGCAGTTAATCATAGACACGGTGCAGAACGTGATCAAGGAGTCGTTCCGTGTCCTCAAGGATGATAGCTGGTTCGTGGCTTGGTTCGACATCAGGAAGATTACGTACTCCAATGCACAACTGAAGCTGTACAAGAAGCTGGCAGGTCTGCATAAGATGAAGGACTTCAAGAAGATGTTCTTCGACTCGATGGGCCTAGCCTTCTGGTTGGAGGAGGCAGGATTCTCATACGTGACGTTGGTCCCACCCTTGTGGGTTAAGCCTAACAAGTCTCAGGGTATGATAGGTGACCCAAGGAAGGGCATGATCGTTGCAGCCGAGGCTATGGTCTTCGCTTCCAAGGGCGGCGCCTTCCTCATGAAGCAAGGCAGGAACAATGTCTTTATCTACGATTCACTCGTTGGGGCCGAACGCGACTATAGTATGCAGATGCCAGCCGACCTTTGCACGGAAGTTGTTTCTCTGGTTAGTCTCTCAGGGGGTAGAATACTCGATCCCTTTGCAGGGAGTGGTTCTATTGGACTCGGAGCTCTCAACCGTGAGTGTGAGTTTCGAGGATACGAACTCAACCCCGAAGCAGCCAGCATAGGTAACATGCTTCTCAAGGCACATCACCTCGCTGCACAGGAAAAGAGCAATGAAGGAGTATAAGGTTATCAACTGCCTCGGTCACCAGAACATGGCCAAGGCTATCGAGGAACACCCTGGATGGGAAGTACATTCATTCGTCGGTGCGGATGTAGAGGAGCATCAAGTTGGAGAGAAGCTGCTGATGCCAGCGGTACAGATCCTACGGGTCACACGGTTCATCCTACTGCTGATGCGAGAGCAGCCCGATGATCCTTCGCTTGGTAAGGACAGGAACCCCGGTGGAATCGTAACTAAGTGAGGGCCTTGATACGCAAGTTTGCTTATTGGCTCTTGCACATAACCGAGAAGAAGTATGACTTCCGTGCCCCAGACAACTTCATGAAGCCATGACCGACATGGTGAACCAGCCTCCTCATCACCTGGTGGGTGGGATAGAGACTATCGACGTGATCGAGGCTAAGGGTCTAGGGTTTCTCGCCGGGAACGTGATCAAGTATGTCTTGCGCTACCAGTTCAAAGGAACGCCACTGGAGGATCTAAAGAAAGCACGGTGGTACCTCAATCGTCTCATTGGTAACATGGAGAAAGAGTGATTGTCCCGGCTGAGGGACCACTAGATGCTAAGATCATGGTGTTGGGTGAGAGCCCAGGTAAGAACGAATGGGCTCAGGGTCGCCCCTTTGTTGGTCAAGCAGGGGACATACTCAACGATGTGATGCGCGTTAGTGGTATCCCTCGGTCCAGTGTCTACATCACCAACGTCATCAAAGATCGACTGCTCCCGCATGGAGATCACAAGCGGCCCTTCTTCTTTCAGGGTGGACACCCCACGCATGAGTACCTGGAGGGCATCCTCGATATAGTCAAGGAGATCAAAGAAGTCAAGCCCAACGTGATCATGCCCCTTGGTAACTACGCATTGTGGGCTCTGATGCAGCATGAGGGGATCATGAAGTGGCGGGGGTCCATCCTTGATTCCAAGACTGTCCCTGGTCAGAAGATCGTACCAGCCCTGCATCCCGCCTTCTTCATCAACGCTCGAATCTTCTGGCATAGGCTACCACTGCTCGAGTGGGACTTCCAACGTGTAGTACGTGAATCGAAGTTCCCCGAGATCAGAGCTCCCAACCCGACTATCATCGTTGATCCTACACCGCAGGAGATGCTCGACGCCGTTGAACGATTCACCTCCGGCGACTGCGTGATGATCGACACGGAGTGGTACAGCCAAAACCAGCTAGCATACATCGGCTTCTCCAACTCAAAGGACTTTGCCGTAGTAATCCCCAACACCTCGCAGAACGCCCTCCGTGCATACAGGGCTATCCTCGAATCGGATGTACCCAAGGATACTCAAAATGGCTGGGGCTTCGACATACCTGCACTGTATAGGCAGGGCCTCGAAGTGAACAACCCCGGAGACGATTTGATGGTAGCTTGGCATAGCTGCTGGGCCAGCCTCAGAGCGAAGAGCCTTGGTATGATATGCTCAGTGCTTACAGATCAGAAATACTACAAGGCTGACGTCGAGTTCGTCGGGAAGAATGATACTCTAGGTCAGCAGTACTGTGGCACGGACTGTGTGGTACAGTGGGAAGCGCTGGACAAAGTAAAGAGGGAAGAATTCAAGGTCACGAATGGCAACGTAGGGTATGAGATAACCAAGTCAGCGATGCCCTTCTTCATCGAGGCGTCGAAGCAAGGTATTCTAATCGACGATGAGCTCCGAGTCAGGATGAAGGAGGTTCACCTTGACAGGGCGAATGAACTCGAAGATGCCCTATCCCAAACGCTAGGCTACACCATCAACTGCCGTTCGTCGCAGCAGGTTATCAAGCTAGTTCACGACCAGATCCTCCCTATGTATGGGATCAAGAGAACCAAGCGTACGTCCAAGCAAGAGTACTTGATGGACATAGCCGGATCTACTAAGAACGAGGCGGTCCGGCTTATCCTCGGCTCTATCATTCGGGTGAGACAGAACCGTAACATCGTATCGAGGTATCTACATGATGGTATTGTGGACGCAGACGGACGAGTACGGACCAACTGGAACCTCGCCGGGACTCGCTCGGGTAGATTTAGTAGCTCTAAGCCCTGGTGGCCAGGCTTGGCTTTGCAGACTACACCCGAGGATGCCCGAGTTATCTTTATACCAGATCCCGGTTACGTCTTCATTGGCTTCGATTATAGACAGGCTGAAGCTGTCGTCGTGGCTGTACTCACTTATAATCACGACTTGCTAGACGCGATGGCGGCGGGTGAGGACATCCATACTCAGCTGGCAGCACAACTCCCATTCAATAAGACATACGATGAACTGATTGCCGAGATCGCTGTGCATGTGGCAGCAGGTAGGTCAAAGGATGAGTGCCGACCTCGGTTCATATCTAAGAAGTCGAGACATGCTTTCAACTACGTGGAGGGTGCAGATACTTTCACTCTCCAGGTCAATCGAGAGTGGATCGACACGGGCATCGGCATCACTAGGACCGAAGGGCGAGAGATAAGGAAGATGTATCTTGACATCAACCCTGGTCTTGAGCCTTGGTGGGATAGTGTCAGGCAAACGATCCGTACGCAGAAGTACATGGACAACTCATTCGGGCGGCGTCGGTGGGTGCTAGGTAGGATCACGGAGGATGTAGTACGAGAGATGGTGTCCTACTATCCTCAGAGCACGATCGGTGACTTGTGCACACAGGCCATAGTCAAGGTGTGTTGTGCCCTGCCCAATGCCCAAGTCATGGCCCACATGCACGATGGCGGTCTATTCCAAGTTCCGATAGCTGAGTTAGACGAGTCCTATGAGACCATGATGGATCTGGTTGAGTGGCCTATACGGGTCGAGAAGGAATACATCACTATCCCGGCTGACGGTAAGGTCGGGTACTCCTGGGGGGAGATGGGAAAGCATGGCGCATCGTAAGCTCTACTTCACCTGTGACGTCCGTGATCCCTACATGGGCAACACTATACCAGTAAAGATCGAGGTCCGGCTAGGGGATGAAGTATACACCGGACTGCATGAACCCAACTTAAGGATCTTAGTGACTAATGGGGAGGGTATGACTATGGAAGCCCGCCCTGTTGATCCCGAAGATGTTCATCCGATGAACACCTAATGCCAATCATCGGTGGTGGAGCAGGCGACGTAAAGGTAGAGCCGACAAAGAAGAAGAAGACTGAACGGGTGTTAGACAACTGGCTCATGAGGTATGGTGAGTACACTATAGAGTCTGAGAGCCCCGAACAGTTTCATCTCTGGACCGGTCTGTCTATCATCGCGTCCACTGTTCGTAGGAACGTCTATCTGAATCAGGGCACACACATCCTCTTCCCAAATATGTATGTTATACTTATTGGTCCTCCCGGTCGTGTACGAAAGTCCACGTCGATTAGGTTGGGTCGTCATCTGCTTTTGGGTGTAGAGGGCATACACTTCGGGGCAGACAGTCTCACTCGGGAAGAGTTGATTCGGTCGCTGGCTAAGATCAGTACAGGCTCCAAGCAAGCAGCCATGACGATTCACTCGACTGAGCTGTCCAGTCTGATCGAGCCTAGTGGTATCAAGATGATCCAGTTCCTGACCGACATCTTTGATGGAGACTACAAGTGGCGCTATTCGACGAAGCACCAAGGGAAAGACGTAATCAACAACCCGATCTTGAACATCCTAGCTGCGACCACACCGACGTGGATCGCCGACGGTCTACCCGCAGATGTAATAGGGCACGGTTTCACGTCGAGAGTCTTGTTTGTCTACGGTGCGGACAGACGGTTTTTGAGACCTTTTCCTGGGCAGCTAGATGGGGAACTCGCACGGAACTTGCAAGCAGACTTAGATCACATCAGCCGTATCGAAGGTGACTTCATTTGGGGAGAGGGGTCGAAGGCTTGTTACAAAGAGATATACGAGGAGATTGATAGAGAGATCCCGAAGGACTATCGGGTGGAGGGGTTCCACAACAGGAAGGACATCTACACCTTAAAGGTAGCGATGCTCCTGTCCATTGCTAGGAGTGATGATCTGATCATATACCCAGGGGACATCACCACAGCCTACTCCGCCCTCTCCGACATCGAGGAGTCCATGCACAAGACATTCTCTGCTGTAGGTAAGTACGACCACGCGGCAGACACCGAACGTCTCCTCGCAGCCATCAGGGAGGATGGTGAGCTGACCTCCGAGGAGATCCATCAACGCTTCTACGCCGTGGGCAGCGTGGACGATATAGGGAAGATGATCCAGATGCTGAGATCGCAGGGTGTAGTTGAGATGATTCTTCAAAAGGGTAAGAAGCCCACTATCTTTCGAGCAGTGACTCCATCGAAGGTAGACCGGCAAGGCTCCGCTGAGGAGGAGACGCACCCTCTTCGGGATCCGCTAACGGATTAGCTCCGAGATCGTAGGCCATGTTACGCTGATCCACATTCCTTCCTAGCAGTAGTCGAGTGAGTGCGTGATCGACCGTACCCGCGTCGAGGATGTCTCCGATCTCCCGATAGAACAACTGGCCCGGGAAGGCGAGAGATCCCAACTGCTCTCTCAGTCTAACGGCGGCTGCCTGCTTCCGATCAATAGGAGCATCGACCAGAGCCTTCAACTGAACGGCGGTGTCTAGGGTCGGACCACCTCCGAATTGCAGAGAGGTCGGAGCCATCCAACTGTACATGTCTACTCCAAGCTGGAAGCCCATGTTACCCACTAATCCCATCAGGCTGAGAGTGCGAACACCGAGCATCATCTGCTGTGTGGGAGTAGCGTGAGCCCTCCGTCGGAAGTACAGGTCACTGAGCCAAAGGGGCCACTGTCCAAAGACGCCAGCCAATCGACCGAAGGGACGTTGCATCCAGCCTGGACTAGCGGAGGTTCCATAGATGAAGTGAGCCTCATCGGCTGCTTGCTTACCTATGAATTGAAGCGCTCGTTCTCTCCCCTCTTTATCGAAGATAGCACGAAAGTCGTCCTTGATTGAGTTGGAGAAGAAGGGTAGGCCATCCTCTAGGAACTTATCCCAGCTTATCTTACCTCTGTTGAATTGGGCTAGGAACTTCTCAGAGTGTAGCCTCTGCCAATGGTAAGCTATGGCCCTGTTGACTTGATCTCCGGAGCCGTAAGGAATCAGGAATTTCTCGGCCCACTTCCGTGTTACCCTACCACCCCTCAGGCCCACTCGAATACTTGCGGCCAATGCGTTGCTCATGGGGGAACTGCCGGTGACAGGAGTACTCCGCATCAGGCCATCGAAGATAGCATCTCCCATGGAGACTGAGGCGGTGACGGGTCGGATCGCTCCTGCTTCAACCGCTTGATTGTACCCTCTCAACTCCATCGCCAGCTTGTGAGCCTCGGCTCCGAACTCGCCACCCACTCGGGTATACATAGTCCACATGTTCTGCATGGCATTGCGGTTCATCGTAGCGAAGCGCAACCCGAGAGCAGCCCCATACTGGATGGACAGCCAGGTGTTGATGAGCTGGTCAAAGACCTGAGGATCACCCTTCATACCTAGCTTCTCGAACATCCGAGTCGTGAACCTTCTAGCGGACTCGAAGCCAGCAGTATAGTTGCCTTGAATGTTAATCATGTACTCTGCACCTACATCCCTAACTTCCTTAGGTAGCACGAAGCTGGTCCCATCAGTGTTGGGCAACCCGTTCTTGATGATCTCTTGTTGCTTGGCCCTAGGTAGATCCCGAACTCTTAGCTCTAGCATCTGAGCCATTCTAACTTCGTGAGGGGCTACCTCCAACTCACGGAACAGGGCACGAAAGTACTGATTCATCACGATGGTAGGATCAAGCTCTAGGTTAGCCAGTTCACCTGTCCTCTGCTTCCTGGCCCAGAACTCAAACTCTCTGATAGCCGTGGGACTGTCGCTCAATAGAGCTCTGATCTGCTCAGGCGTCTTACCTTCGCTATTCCTGATCCGCGAGTAGTACGTTTTGATGTACGTGCTCTCATCCAGTCCTAGCTCCCGAGCGGCTACGTCATAGAGACTCCGACTCTGAGTGAGCGCCCTGATCTGTTGGTTATTCAGTCCAGCGTTCCTGGCTGCTCTGACCAACTGCTCTCCCTTCAGACCCGAGCCTTCTATACTCACCCAGAACTCAGCAGTTTCAATCCTACCTGCTCGACTGATTCCTTTCCACGCCTTGTCAATAGCCCGTCCGAACGGCTCGAACCGTATCGACGCTGCGATTGTAGCTTGGTCAATAGGGCCAAAGCCAGCGGACATAAGAGGGACACCGGTTAGCCGCTCAACCGCATCGAAGTAATCCCTTCTGTTCCGAATACCGGTAGTCGGGGTAGAGCTGATGAAGTCTTGATGGGTGATCTGGCTGGCTCCCCTTTCCAGCACAGCCGTCATCTTTCCAGTTCCTTCCTCGAAGAAGAAGATACCATCAGTGGGATCAAACCCGGTGGTGTAGCCTGGCATACCATGAGGGCCAAGGTCATCGAATAGGCCAAAGGGATCCTTCTCACTTCGGATGATGTTGGTCACAGCGTCGTCGGCCAGCTGTAGGTTTCCGAACTCTATCCTTGCGCCAGTGTTGATGTCTCGAAGGGCAACCCTTCCTCCCTCCAGCTCCTCAATCACCATACCCTTGACCCCTGCCCGAATAGCAGGCGTGGATCTTGCCTCAGCCAATAAGAGATTCTCATCCCGTAGGGCTTGGAAGACTTTTAGATCTGCGTCCGGAACGAGGTTCCACATGTCTTGCTGATAACGTCTGGCGAAGTTAGCTCGAAATGCAGGGATGTCGGCCGCAGAGAGATCCAATCCTCTTGACTCTGCCCAGGCATTGAAAGCGTCGTCCATGTTCCGAATGGGTACGGCCTCAGTCAGGTCCCCTGCATACTTACCCTTCTGTGCAAAGGCTTCCGCAAACTCTTCGGCCGTTCTCAGGGGCTCGGCTTGGCGAATGATACCCAGCTCCGAGGGATGAGTGATAGCCCCTCCGATCTCAAACTGCCGAACTACATCATCGGAGAGTGAGATGGTCCCATCCCTGAAGCCGGTAATCATCGCTTGCTCAGTTATCGGGCCCTCGATCCCCATAGCGGCAGTCATCCGATCCCACGTAGACTGTCGGTAATCTGCGTAGAGTGCCTGACCAGCGGGAGGTAGAACGATCTCCTCAACAGCATAGGGGAGATTCGATACTCCCTCTTCCGAGATACGGAACGGATTCTTGCTATCAGCGGTACGAACCATGATACCACCAGCCTTCGGTGCTGGCCTCACATACTCGTAAGTAGTTCCACCCTTAGAGATCACCTGCCCTGTGAACCGGCCTTGTAACTTAAGCTGGTTCCTTTGAACGTTGTTCAATCCGGTCATTCCAAAGTGGAGATCCCAGGTCCTACGATCCCCAATCTGACGAGCGACGATATCGAATTTCAAGCCAGGGAACTGCACTCGCATTGCAGGTAGCCTTGACTCTATTTGAGCGAAGCTAGTCCCGAAGTCCTGAACAATCCCTCTCGACTGTTGAGCCTCTGCTATACCCCGGATGCTCGCCACTAGAGCATTGTCAAACTCTAGGTTCGCCATGAATTGCTGAGCTGCGGGGGTGTTAGCGAGATATCCCTCCTCGTTCATCAAATGAACAAGTGAGGAAGCCTGCGCTTCGTTCGCTACTATCCGGCCACCCTGTTCGATCTGTAGGATCTCTGCAGCGAGGTCAGCATCTCCAGCCTTCAACCTGGCCCGGTTGAGACGTATCCCTTGGACCGCGAAGATCAGACCATTGAGAGCAAGTCCGGTCACTCCGAAGACAGCAGACTGTGTAGCTAGATCCTGTACCCTCTCTTTGACGTTCTCCTCAGGAGATAGAACTCCACCGAAGACTGCACCCGCAGTAGTGTCTAGGATGAAGTTACGAGTAAGGGTTAAGCCTCCTCCTGACTTTATCCCCGTGAGTAAACGAGCTGCCTTGAAGGACGCGGTGACCGGAGCGATGAATCCTAGGATCTCCCCAAGCATGTGGGAATCTGCTATTACCTCAGGGGGAGTACCTGCCTCAAGCGCTGCAGTCTCAGCCCGAGTAGTGATCCCTTCAGCTAGACGTCCGAGGAAGTCAGCGGCTCGATCAGTGGGTAGCTCTCTAGTAGTGAAGAACCCTGGGATTTGAGCGATAGCTTGTGCTCCGCCAATGATCGGATCTAAGATGCCCGCACCTATCACTGCCAGTTCTTGCGGACTCGATGGAGTGAGAGCGTCGAACGCCCGACCAACGAATCCCCTTTCGCTACCCACCATAGGAGACCGCTCATCCATTATCCTAGACATCGAAGCCGTGAGAGGATCGACCTGAGCTATCATACGTACCTCTCGCTCTGCTCGAAGCCTGTCTAGGGATTCTTGCAGAGGATCTCTCTGACTGCCGTTGGACATCTATTTACCCTTGCGCTATGGCGGTCTGGATTTCTCTGAGTAGGGTTTGCTGGTTGCCGACTCTCTGTCTCCGGCCAGCTCCGCTAGTAGTTCTATTCAAGATATTTTGTATACTGTTGTATCGAGCGGCAGCAGCCTTGACAGAAGCAGGTACACTATCGACGAGAATAAGTCCGCTGTCGTCGAAGGGAACAATGGCCTGTTGGATAGCAATCTCCTGCCTCAACCCTACGATAGTCTCATCTACGAATTGAGTACTAGTACCACCGCTAGCCATGTTCGCTCGAAGTGCAAGGAGCCGATCCAGCCTTCTCTGCTCCGAGGTAATCACTATCTCTCGATCCGCTTGTTGTGCTGGAGCATGGACTCCTGCTCTAGCGGCAGCAGCTGCAATATCCGCCTCAGTAGGCTCAACAGGGTCGGGCTCGACGACTGGTGGAGGAGTTTCTCCTGGCTCTATTGCACCCAAGGCCTCTGCCGCAGCGACTATCTCCTCACTCATCCTCTCTACTAGCTGTGCTCTAGGTAGGGTACTCAGATTCTCCCTTACCGCTTGAATGTTCTCCTCCCTAGTAAGCTGTGAAATCGGAGGCGGCGTTCCAGTTCCTATAGGTCCCCCTTCGCTTGGAGGCAGGATATAGGTCGATGTACCAAAACCTAAGAACGAGAAGGGGCCTTTCTTCTCTATCCTCCCAGCAGCTGCCGGTAGTTGCTCAAGCAGTCCGCTCAACTGGTCTGGATCAGCCGCCCCTATCCTAACCAGTAGATCAGATAGCTCTGCCGATCCTTGTATAGCTCGCTGTGCTTCGGGAGGAAGGCCCGCAAGCAGGAAATTGAGCCCAAACGGAATGGCTCCGCTGATGAGATTCATTGCAACCTTCTCACCTTCAGATGCACCCGAGGCAGAGAAGGCATCTAGGAGTTGCTGACCCGTTCCAGGCGATTCCTTCTCTGCGGCGATTGCAGCGTCATAGATGCTAAAGAGCCGCACTACCGCGGGAGCCCCAATCAAGAACTGTCTTTCTTCCATCTGGTCCTGGATGTTCTTGACCGCCTCAGCTTGGACATCTGCGTTTAGCTTAGCGAACTCATACTCGGAAGCTGACTCCTGCCCAAGCATAGTAACAAACAGCTGAGCTTCCGCAGAACGATCGAAGGACCTGTCCGCAGTACCGTCAGGGAACGTAACGGTGATGGGATCCAGTCCCTGGTACCTCTGTTGAAACTCCAGTTTCCTCGCAGGGTCCGCTGCTAGGCCAACGAGCCCTTCTACCTGTATCTCAGCAACACCTCGTTGGAGATCGGATACTTCTGCGATAGGCTCCACCCCTGCTGCGGCACGTAAGAACTCATCCCGGGCAGCTTCCTCAGGAGTAAGATCCCCAACTCTATTCAGAGTCAGAGTCTCGGTGAACTCCGCCAGCGTCAGCTCGTTCAGAAGCAAGGCCTGAAACTCAGCTGGGTCTATTCCCAGACCTTGCCCAAACTTGATCTGAGTAGCCGGGTCCAAATCACCGAGCATGGTACCATCTGCTAGATGAGGTATCAGAGCAGTGATCTGAGCAAGAGCGTTCTGCGAGTCTTGAATGTCGATCTGCCTGTCTCGCTGCTCTAGCTCTCTCTTTGCGACCTTGGCTTCGAAGATCGCCCCCGCTGCACGGGACAGTCCCCCTCCCGTAATACTCGGTATGGTCCTTCCGTTAGCCATTAGTTAGTACTCCTAGATTAGCGCAGCAGCGCCGACTCGTCCACCGGCTTCGAGTAGATCGCCGAGGAATCCTTCTCGGAAGTTCGGGGCACCCGGCTGGAAGAAGTCAAGCGTCTGACCACGCGCTCCGAGTATGGCCTGCATGATAGAAGCCAGTGCCTGTGCCTGCTGGCCCTGAGCTGTAAGCAGACCCTCCTGCCTCGTCCTGAGTTGCTGAGCCGAGACCTCACCTTGCGTCCGAGCTTCACCTTCCAGGACGTTCGTGCTGAATCGCCCGCCTAGTCGACCGAAAGATCCTCTCGTATCGGCTATGGCCTCGTTCCGTTGTCTCCGCTCGAAGGGCTCAAGGGACGCAAACAGACCTTCCAGCATATCCGCGGGATCAGCTAGCAGCCTCTGAACCGCTTCCTCTAGCCCTGCGGAAGCAGGATCGAATCCCAAGGCGTTCCGTGTTGCGTTGGTCTGGAGACGGCCTCCCCCTGGACCAAGCAGATCACGACCCAGCCTCTCAGTTCCTCCTCGGGTTTCGATAGGGGTTCCCGATACCTCCCCACCAAACAGTAGATCCGGCATCCTAAGCCTCCTGTAGTTTCGATTGGAGTTCGCTGTCCAGTATCCCATACATCTCTAGATCTATCCAAGTTCCCTTATGAATAGATCCCTCTCGCCTTGTTCCTTCATGCTGAAAGCCCAGGCGGTCGATCATCCTGATAAGACCCTTGCTATGTCCAGTCACTTCAGTGGATAGCCGTCGGAGCTTGAACTCTCCCATCCACACTCTCATCATTTCAAGGAACAGGGGCTCCTTCCCGCGAGCCTTGCCATTCCAGATAGTGAAGTGAGCAAGGGCATCGAAGCCTCTAATCACTCTGTTCATCATCATAGACCCGATTGGAGTCTCATCATCCAAGCTGTATATCTCTGCTTGAATACCGTTAGGAGCAAACAGTACATCAAGGAAGGGCTCCACCTTACCGAGCGTGTAGTCCGAGAACAGAGTATCATGCTGACTGCACTCAATCCACAGTTCTTGAATCTTCTGTGGCGTGAGGTAAGGGTCCACTTGCCCGAACTTCGTGAGCAGTCGAACCGAATACTCTCGTTCCTTTCCGTTTTCCACCAAGCCCATCCGCAGTAGTTCACTCAAAAGATTAGATCTCCCCTCTCAATCAAATGAGGCCGGAACCCATAGATGTTCACGAGTATGTCTGTATCGAATAGAATCCTAAACCTCACGTCATTCCCTGTTACCCCGAGCCCTACTCTCACAGTCGCGATCTCATCTGGTGTTAGAAGGAGATTGACTACCTGATCGGGTCCGAACGTCTGCCCGCCATCTCCGCTTGCCGCGACGCTGATCGTAGTAGCGAACGCTGAGTAGAACAGATCGAGCAAAGATAGCTCGAAAGTCTTACCCTCGTCTAGTCGATTCAACGTCCCGCTTTGCCACTCGGATGTAAAGCTCGCTCCATCCTTCGTTACCGACGCTTCATCAATACGCTGAACATCATTCGCCAGGTCCGCAAAGAGGACAAACCTCTCAGCAGGTAGCGATGCTTGACCTGGAGGTAGAAATGGTAGAGGCATTACAGCACCTCACTTATGCCGCCAGTGGCAAATCTCTGCACATCCATTGGCTTCCTTCTCCAGATAGTCTCCCTACTTTCGTTCCATCTGTCCACATCGAAGACCCACACCTTGGTAATCTCCGTCGCTGCTCCAACAGGGTACCCAAGATAGTACTCTCCAAACGTGGGGTCCCATCCTGAATCCACGAGAGATAGATCTCCTGTCAGATCCTCAATGATCTCCTGATGAATAGGTAGACCAACTGCTACGGCTCCCTGCTCGGTCAAGAAGTATGGCATGCTATCGTGACCAAGGAACATCACCCCTCCTATTACATTCCGTATGGAGAAGGGGAAGTTGGTCCCCAAGTTCTCGATCCATGTCACTACACCTATGGCCTGCTGGTTGTTCCCAGACTCAAAGGCTCTCATGATCGAACGCTGACGGAACACCGCTAGGAAGTTGGAGTTCAGAACCGCTCCACCTTGCAGGGCATCAATACCATCGCTTCGAGTATCTACAAGGAACAGCTGTCCTGCCCCTAACTCAATGTTGTCAAACTCAGTCAGGAGTCCATCCGCTGAGAATGAGAAGACCTGACGATCTCCTAGATCCTGCAATGCGATCAGTCGACGAGCAAAGTGAATTAAGTATCTTGCCCCAGGGCCTGGATCAATAGGCTCGAACGTTGACTGTGCAACTCCTGCCGTCGAATAGGTTATACCAGGAGTCGGATCACCAGTAACTGCTTTGTTGTTAGGGTGGACCACTATGTCTGTGTTCTGTGCAGTCCATCTCACCCTTACGAAGTTGATGAAGGTCGCACCACAAGCTACTCCAGTTTGGCCAATTAGCTCAATTCCGAACCTCACGTTAGGTCCCTCTGTACCTGGGATACCCAAGTCTACTATTTGGCCGAGTACATCCGGAGGCCTGGAAGTGGTTATAGTAGCAATCGTTACGAATATCCCGTCTCCATTATCAAGGGAGTATCTTAAAGTAACGCCACAAGGTGTATCATCGTAGCCCACAATGAAAGACCTAAAACTGTAGATGTTATTGACCGCAGGTACGAGTAGACTCTTATTGATAATAAAAGGCGGATCAGGCGGTACAGGCTGAGGACCCACGTTAGATAGTTGCGATACATCATCTTCGGCTGTAAGGTTTGGAGTTCTAATCTGAATAATCTCCATCGTTACTTCATCCAGATCCTCAATCTGTTTATTAAAGACGAACGCTTGATCTCCCGTCAGAAGCGGGAAGGCGTCGTCTCTAGTGGCTGCATGAACCGCAGTACCAAGAGGATCGCCTTCGTGCTTGAACTGGATCACAACTACATCACCTTCTCCTGTCTCAGTTACGACCCGATTGAAGGTGACACTGTAGCCGATTGAATACTCAGCTAGGCCAGCTGGAAATGCAGGAGTTACAATGAGAGCAGAGGAATTTCCTTCTAGTCTTAGATCAACGCCAGGTGGGAAATCATTCTCTTGGGTGACAGTTGCAAAGTCCTCAAGCCAGCAGAGGATCTGAGTTCCCTCCGCCATATACAGAGCACCTTGAGCTGATATGATCGAGAGGTAGATATCGTTGATCGTAAACGGATCGGACGTATCTACAAATACCCAGGTCGCTCCATCCCAGATCTCGATGATAGCGAAGCCACCTGCATCTTGATACACTCGAACAAGGCGAGCGAACTCCAATCCTTCACTGATGAACTTATGCTCAATCAGACCTCGAACAGGGAATGGTGCAGCTACACCAATAGGCAGCCAACCGAAGTCCTTACGGATAGCAGTACGCTCGAAGCGTATGTCGTCAATGACGGGAGTCTCACCTGGTTGAAGCGAGCGAGGAGATACGTCTCCCCTAAACCCGCCATCCATTCCCATCTGGGAAGCTTTGACTAGATCGGTCCCAGGTTCTGCTGGCTCTAGCTGCGTGAACTTATTGGCCACGTTCCAACCTCAAGTCAGGAGGGTCAGGAGCGAGCGACTCGATTGGTACGATCTGCTTCTCAAGACCTGCTTGTCTAACCGTATCAAGAAGCCCAAAGATCATCTGTCCTGTCTGCTGAATCGTTGGAGCGGTTACTGTAAACTCAACCGTAGCCAGCAGTCCAAGCAGAGACTGACGTTGTTCTTCGCTGTCCAGTTTCATGCTGTGATCAATCCAAGGGTAACGAGAGCAGCGTGAATGGCAGCATCTGTCACTGCTACTCCGGTCGGCTGAGCAACCCCTGCCGTGGAGTAGAACCCCAACAGCGTACCGGCATGCTCCAGATCGGACAGCTCCGAAAGCCCAGACCTTACACGTAAAGCCCAGTTGGCCAGACCTGCTGTTGGAGCATTCTCGACTTCGAGGGTCGCTGCCTCTAAGATGTCACCAGTTAGATTGTTTGTGATGCCTGGTGACCCAACACTGAGAACAGCGATGGTATCAATATCTGTGACCTCAGCCTGAGTAAAGAACGCAGGCTTTAGGCGCATCCCGAACATCTCGGCAGCCCCGGCGGACGCGGTTAGGTTTCCTTCAAACAGAAACTTCTTAAGAGATGAGCCAGAGCCAGTGTATGCGCCTGCAAACTCAAACTGGTGAGCAGGAGTAAGAGCGGCTACACCAAACCCGTGAGGCCCGGTGAAGGGAACGAGCATCTGTTCTAGCTGTGTAAGCCCCGCCTCTACGATCAACGCGAAGTTCGTGTTACCTTCCGTTGGAGCACCTTGGATACGTACAGATGCTGCCTGTGAGATTCCAGGGCCACCAGTCAGGTTGTCCGTAATGTTAGGCACCGGAACGTCGATGGCCGACATATTGAAGATAGCGTCGGTGTTAGCCTGAGTCTGCATCGAGAGGGATACGTGCAGTCCCCTATACCTTTGAGTCCCAGCTACCCCTGTCAGAGCATTTTCGATTTGGACTTTGCTGAGGTCCGAACCCGAACCTACGTAGGCCCCGCCAAACGTGAACTGCGACAG